>ERZ779832.330-NODE-330-length-14110-cov-3.39979_pt1 | contig 14110 bp, 19 predicted proteins | sample MGYA00511250_ERZ779832 | MGnify/ENA primary metagenome ERZ779832 (study PRJEB29588, sample SAMEA2154726) | human gut metagenome | biome: human gut; feature: human-associated habitat; material: faeces | place: Denmark | collected 2008/2010 ...
CCTGCATTTCGGGGTGCCATTAGTTTCAGCGGATGGGCAGAAGCGGGATATGGACCCGGCTGTTTATCTGGCTGAGATTGCCGAAAAAGGCAATATCAAACTGCAAGTCCTGCATAACGGGAATGACCTGCTGGCAAAATACAAGACGGAGACAGTGGCCACTCCACAAGAAATCAAGGCTCAAAGCCCTGAAGACTGGATGAAAAAGCTGCTCTCTTCGGAGGACAGCGGTGTCGGCTTATCGGGAACCAACGACCCGATTATGGATATGGTGGTCAAAGCCTTTTCTTCGTTGATGATGTTGGCAGTAGTCATTGATAGCAAGGATGAAGAGGAACAGATAAGTGCCGTTTCTAAAATGGCCGATGAACGGAAAGTGGATTTGACCCCACTTTTGCCACACATGAAAACCTGCGCTCTCGTGGTTGGAGAGAACAACAAAGCCGTATTGCAGGCAGACAACGGCTTCATCCAATTTTCACGGGAGTTGAGTGCCAATGAACTGAGAAGCCTGTCTGCCACGCTGAACAGTCCGGGACTCTCGGAAGAAAGCAAGCGTATGCGTGTGGCCGGGATGGTCAATGCACTGGTGCTGTCGCAACAGGCTTCGCAGAACTTCGAGCAGGGAATGTCGGAACAACAGGGCCGGGAGGAACAAATCAAGAGATAATGAAACGCGTGATGATGGAAATAGGATTGTTGTTTGTCGGGTTGTCCATGGCAGCACTGCACACCCTCGTATGCTACAAGCTGTTCGGCTTGGTGGCGACACTCGTGATCATAGGGGTGCAGGTCGTCATCGCCATCGGGATAGCCTGGATTAAAATCCGTGCGCCCGACTAAGACGGTTGCACAGGCAAGTGGTTCACATTTAACAGGATATTCCGGTCAAATGGTCTTGGTAAAATAAAACTACAAGCAATATGATAAAGTGTAATGTAACAGTGTGCGGTACAATCTGCCGTGTGGCTACCGTCCGCACCAACAGCGAGAATAAAGTGTTCACGGCTTTTGCCGTAAATTGTGTGGTTCCTGCCAAAAGCGGCATCAACAAGACCTTGGAAATCTCCGTCGCCAAAGATGGTGAGGATAACGAACTGAAGAATTGTGCCTTGGGACAACGGGTAAATGTGTCGGGCACGCTGACTTTCAAGAAACGTGGGGACAACCTCTATTTCAATCTGTCAGCTTCGGAGGTCACTCTTTCGGCTTCCAATGAAGATTCCATCAAGGGGGAAATGCACTTCCGGGGAAAGACGGGAAAAAACATTGAAGAGAAGACCGATAAGAAAGGCAAGGACTTTTTACAGTTCTCAGGCTTTTCCGCAGAGAAAGTCAATGACGGCTTCGAATACCTGTGGGTACGGTTCTTTGGCTTTGACTGCAAACGTGAAGAGTGGCTGCAACCCCAGACAGGCATCGAGGTCAAAGGCGACATGGAGCTGTCCGTCTATAACGACAAGCTGAACCTTTCCTGCAAGATTGCCGAGATGTCGGCGTATGTCAAGCCTCCGTATAACCCCAATAACTGACAGGTATGGCCGGTTACAAGAAATATAACAACGATGGCCCTTCCGCAGAAGACAAGGCTCTTGACCTTTTTGCGGAAATGATGATCGAGCGTATCGAGACCATCAGCAAGGACTGGTCGAAGCCGTGGATTACCGAGGGAAGTTTGGGGTGGCCGAAGAACCTGTCCGGGCGTGAGTACAATGGGATGAACGCCCTGATGTTGCTTCTCCACTGCGAGAAGAACGGATATAAGATTCCTCGTTTCTGCACCTTTGACTGTGTGCAACGGTTGAACAAGCCGACTGAAAAGCAGGCTAAAGAGGGTGCGGAACTGCTGAGGGTTGCCGTCAACCGTGGTGAAAAATCATTCCCGGTCATGCTTACCACCTTTACCTGCATCCATAAGGAAACCAAGGAGAAAATAAAGTATGACGATTATAAAAGGCTCTCCGACGAAGAGAAGAAGATGTACAACGTATATCCGAAGATGCAGGTCTTTCGGGTCTTTAACGTGTCCCAGACCAATCTTCAGGAAGCCCGTCCGGAGCTTTGGAACAAGCTGGCGAATGGGGATGCCGTAAAATTGGACGAGAGCGAGAAGATGTCTTTTGAACCGATGGATGTGATGATCCGTGATAATCGCTGGATTTGTCCCATCAAGCCTATGCACCAGGACAAAGCCTACTTCTCCATTACCAAAAACGAGATTGTGGTTCCTGAAAAGGCACAGTTCAAGGACGGGGAATCGTACTACGGCACGCTTTGGCATGAAATGACCCACAGCACAGGTATCGAGGGGCAGCTTGACCGCATCAAGCCCACCGCTTTCGGCTCGGACGAATACGCCCGTGAGGAATTAGTGGCTGAATTAGGCAGCGCATTGGTGGCACAGCGTTACGGTATGAGCAAGGCTCTGAAAGAAGAGAGCTGCGCCTATCTGAAATCGTGGCTGGAGCAACTGAAAGAGTCTCCGCAATTTATCAAGACCACGCTCTTGGATGTGAAAAAGGCGACTTCGTTGGTTACGCAAAACGTGGATAAGATTGCGGAAGAATTGGAAAAGAGGAAAAAGGAAGAGCAGGAAAACAAGCAGGAAGTGAAAGTTGAACAACCTGCATCCGGCGAAAAGATTTTCTATTCTTCCGTTGTCTACCTGCAATCAACCGATGACACTTCCCGGCTGGACGAATTTCGGGACAAGGGTGATTATGAAGGATTGCTCCAAGCTGCCAAAGAGTATTATGACGGGAATGGTATCAATGAGCAATATACCTTTGCCTCTCCTCTCCAGAACAAGGGTGATGACCTGTTGATTGAAGACAAGGATTTTGCCGTGGTCTATAACAACAGCGTGGGTGGCACATACGAGGTGATGCTGAAATATTCGGAACAGGAAATCCGTGACCATATTACCAGATATGGAACCCGTCTGGTAAGCGATGACATCAAAGAGGTGGCAAAGGATATGGTGGCAGAACAGTTCCAGGCTATAACGAAACAGCGAATACCCGTCTTTGAAATGCCAAACGGAGATATTCTCCATATCGGGTATAACAGGGAGACCGACACGCTTGATGTCGGTACGGCGGGTAATGCTGGTCTTGTTCCCGACCATCAGTTCCCCTACGACCACGACAAATCTCTCGAATCCAACCTGCAATCCGTCCATTCGGAATTAAGTCAGATGGAACAGTATCAGGAGGAAGAGGTGGAATATAGCGGTGGTATGCACCGATGACTATAATGAGACGTTTGCGTATTTCAATCCAGCCGTAGGGAGGTTGTTCTCCTTGCGGGTTGGATTGTTATAGCTATACAGTCAGTCAATATCATAGCCTATCACATAATCGTCATTGATAAGCTCTTATCAATGAGTGTCGTGCTTACGTGGTTTCACAAAAGCACGATACCCGTTTTTATGAGTTGCCTAAACTGCGTTAGCTGCTTCCTTTTATATCTCAACCTTTATATTTTCCCCAAGCTATCTTCCTTTTATAGAGGTATAACCGCCGTGGCTCATCTTCCGTCCACACCGCTCTTGGTTTTATCAGATGCAAAGGTCTGCTGTCGCGCTTGATTCTCCGGCTTGAAGTGCATTCCCAGCAAATTCTTCCTTTCCGTGAAAGAGTAATTGGCCGGGAAAGCCGTCGCATGAAGCAGTACCGACAGCCGTTTACCGCATCCATAAAATTCCAAGGCGGTTCCGACGGAAAAGAACCGACCAGAGGGAAAAGAAAAAATGTTCAACATCAAAATTCATTAGAAATGGAGTACAACAATCAATTATCGGAGAACGACAAACGCTTTGCGGACGAGTTCTCAAACTATGTAAACGGAAAAATGGCTTCACCCCGAAAGGTGGGCAAGGCATTGGCGGATGACCACCGCTATTTGGTAAACGAAAAAGCCAAGCTGATGTTCTACTTTATGGAGCAGTTGGCGGAGAACTGGCACAAGGGAAGATATGACCAGCGTAACGAATGGGCGTGCCGTCTGGCAGCGGAAGCCATAGACCATTTGGCAGAGAACGACCTCTATCATTTGCCCGAAGAGTATTACGAAAACCATAAACAATAACGATTATGAAAGCACTTCAAATCGCTATCCCAAGATGGAACATAACAGAGTTGAACGGTTACGAGCCGATAACCACCTTTTGGCAGGACTTCTCCATTGCCGATAAATTCGGAGACAAAGCCATAGCTGACACATACAGCCGAGCCAAGTCCGAATGGAAAGACAACTACAAGTATTGGACGGAACTCTGCCTTGTACTCAATCACAAGATATGGCAGTGGCACGAGAGAGACAACCAAAGAGCCATTCTCTATGACAAGCTATGGAGAGAAGCGGACGAAATGACCTCTGAATGGTCGGACGAGAAGCAGGAGTATTATTTTCAAGTAACGGATTAAGCCAACGTGTGGGGAAATGTAAAAAGTTTCCCCACTTCAAAACCCTCACGAGATGACTACCGAAGAACAGATACAGAGAATAACCGACATTGCCCAAGAAAAAGATTGGAGTGTGAGTGTTGAAAATAAAAGCCAATCAAGTGTATTGTTTGGATTCCAACGTCACACCAAGTACGGACAGGATTTTCTCTTCAATGCCGATATGCAGGGCGAGGATATTGATTCCCTCATAGCCAATGTAAAAGAGTATTACGAGGGTTTTGACCCCGATTATGAAGCCTATTTGTGGATAGGCGATGACGGACACGGCAAGAATGGCGCACCTTATCACATCAAGGATATTGTAGCGGATATGGAAGATGCCGAAGAACAAATATACGAATTGCTACAAGCATTTGAAATGGAATTTCTTTAATACACATAATTATGACTTTATCGGACAAATCATATTACAGAAGACTTTGCAGGAATATCCTTGCAGACCGCTTAAATTGGCGGAAATACTGCACACCGAGCCTTTATTTTGGTAGGGAAATATGTGTAACACCGCTTCATTGTTCCTACGGACAAATCGGCTACACCATCAATTTCCCCTATGCCAATGCACCGGAAGTGGAGTATGATTGGGAAATGAACAAACTTACGATTGATGATGAAAATTGGAAATTGGTATGTTAGACGAAATCAGACAAAACGGCAAAACAGTGTTGTCAGGAGAGGATGGGTTTTCAATACCCATGTTTTTCAACAACTTGTGCGGTAAAAACTTTTCAGGCGAGAAGTACCGGGATTACATCAAATACATAGCTTTCGGAGAAATGGGGTTCAAGCCCGGAGAAATCATGCTTTACCGCAATGGTACACTGGTAAGGGCAGGTAAAATAAACATTGAAAAATAGATACAGATATGGAAATGACAACTATTCATCCGGCGGAGAGCTATCTTCGCAACGAAACCAATCCTCCGTCTTTATACGTGCGGATTGCAAGAAAACGCAGACGCTTGTTCATCAACCGAGACAGAGGTGTTATTGGCATTATCGCTCTCGGCAAGCGGACAAAAGGCTATGTGTTTACAGATTGGGCAAGCATCGAACAAATATACTATCCCTCACAAGAACAGGACGAGAATACGGACAGGAAACTCATTCTGAAATATCAGAAACTTGCCCGACTTGCCACACATACAAACGCCTGGCTTCGTGACATCGCAAATGCGGATTTGGATAAATCTCTTTACGAGAACCATATTATGACAGGAACACGCATTGACGGCAAATGTATCGGACTTGCCACCATTGAAAAATACTGTGGAACGACAGCAATGCGTCTCTTCCGTGAGGCACTGAAAAACAAAGAGAAATTTTCCACTTGCCGCTTTGATTTTGGCGGTTATGACGGAACGCTTTGGTGTGAGCCACGAGACAATGGCGATATGGCGGCAGGCTTCAGCAAGGAATATCGGAATTGTGGCAACGGCTACTACTATCTGCTTATCTGTTTTTCTGTACAAGTTGTATGATGCGGTCGTGGTATTCTGTGTTTTGGTTGCAAAGCCCTCTTGATTGCAGGACTTTGAAATTTTCAAGCGACAGTTCAACAGTCTCAATGCGTTTGTCATCTATCCGTGCAGAGAAAACCAAAGACTTGGTTTTGAGGTAGTATTCGCATTGTCCCACACAATGATGTAAAGCATTCCCCTCTTTGTAATAATCATCCACGCTCTCCAAGACGCTGACCACAATCAGTCCGTCAGTGAATGACAATCCGAAGAATTTGCCTTTCAACTCTCTGAACTTCTCCTCATTCTCCTGCGCCTTTTTCTGCTCGGCTTCACGTTTCTCTCGCTCTTGGATAACCCTTACCCTCTCTTGATAGCGGTCGTGCTCGGCTTTCAAATCCAATGGGCAGACATAATGGGCATTGCGAATATCCTTGCCACACCTTTCAAGCAAGCGGATGTAATCCACCCAAAGAGAAATATCGGATATGTGATAATTGTTGCGCATTACTATCTTATAAGTGTTCCAATACAAATCAAAATACATAGGGTGTTGCAGAAAATAGTTCAAATCCACCTTTCTCCCAGCCTTGAACATCGTTTCGGCTCTGCTGTCCTGCAACAAGGCTTCAATCAGCTTCGTTGGCTCAATATCCGACAAAGAACCTCTTAGTCCGTTGCGTCTTAACTTGATTGTGGCAGAATAATAAGGATAAATCTTGCAATCGGCAATCCGCCTGTAAACATTGTTGTCGTGCCGCAGTTCTATATGATTGTCAAAGACAAAGCTGTCTATATAGTAGCCGAGCGTACGCCTTAATGCCGTCACTTCCGTCTTGCCGTTATCATCAATCCAATAACGGACTACCTCCATAGAGTAAAAATCGGCTTTCTTGCCCTTGCGATAATGAGCCGTCAAAAGAAACACCCTCTGCACCTGTAAGCCGTCTTGGGTTGTCAGTATGGAGTAATAGGATTTGTCTTTATACTTACGCTGTAAGGTGTTGCGTATCTCCAACTTTGTATCGCAGTGAGGGCAACGGCAGGTCTTTTCTCTGGTCTCGCCCCATTGGTGTCCGCAATCCATACAGGTGGTCATACCGCTTTTGGTACGGAACGCATAATGATTTAAGCAATGGCGAAATGCCCATAACTCCTGCTTCTCGGTCAGTGACAGTAACTGCTCGTTGGCGGTTACTACCTTGTGCTGTAATCTCGTCTTGGCTCTCATAGTCCTAAATCAAATAGTGATGGTTGGGTAACTTCTTGTTTCGTTGCTTTCGGGGTTGGCTTGGGTCTGCTGTTACGCTGTTGTATCTTCCGCAGTTCCTCGTCTTGATAGGCTTTGAGTGCCTTTTCCCTCGCTTCGGCTTGCTCTTCGGGAGTAAGTTCTACCCTATGGTTGACTATCACACCGCAGTTGACGGCTTTACCCACCTCTATATTGTCTTCATCATAATAGTGGGTACAGAGAGAATAAACCTCATTGTCGGTCATTCCACAACCGCCCTCTTTGCATATAGCCATTGCTTGGTTGAGTACAAATGTGATGCAATCGTCCAAATTCTTGTTCTCTTTGGCATACGACACCGCAAAGAGTTCATCCGTCTTGACTCTCTCGTCCAAATATGCCTTTATGGTCTGCTTGAAATGTTCTGTTCCTTTCATATCGTCTGTTATTTTGCTTGATAATAAATACTTGGCTCACTTGAAACATTGTAGATGTATGTTCCGCACCTTACCAACAATGCCTGTTTACCATAATACAATCGCTTCATTCCTTTGACACTGCCTGTGTTATGGAAGTTGGGAAATCGGCTGATATTACAGCGTTCTCCCTGCTCTTTGGTCATTCTTCGTGTTCTCATAGCATTAGAAATGATAGTCAATCACTCCACCTATATACAGCAATGTTCCAGGCTCTAATTGGCTTACCACTCGCAGAAACTCGTAAGATTGTTCGGCAGATCCGTTTATACACTGCTCGTCCATATAGAATTGGTAGGCGGTATCAAGTGGATTTTTGAGGTACTTTTCAAGTTGGTACACCTCGCCAATCCAAAGAGTGCAGTTCTCTGTGGTAACGGCTTTCGCCTTTTCTTGCAAGGTTGCCACAAATTCCTCTTTCCATTTGTCCGCACCGCCATTGTAACGGATTGTATCATCTGAAACAAGCTCAAACATACCTTTGGGCAGAATGTTGTTTATCAGATTGTTGATGTGGGATTTACGCTCTTCCTCGTCAATCTCCGAACAATAGTCATAATAGTGTCCGTCTCCTTGTTCAAGGGTGCAGTCGTTCAGGATGTTGTCTTTTAGAGGTCTCTCTTCCGTGATTTGAAAAATCTTGCTGTGCATAATCTGTCTGTTTTAATCGTTGAACTTTTTTTTCTTTTCCCTTATTTTGAAGCCTTTATCGCTTTCTTGTCGGGATCTGAATTTTACGTGCATTCAGAGACTGTGAGAAAAGAGGGATAAGACAAGTAAATGCCAGAGGAGTTGATGAAATACCCAATTTCAGCCTGCCGGAAATTGCGGAAAGCTGTCGTCAAGTCCACAAGGCATTAGTGGAGCCAATCGGAGAAACGGTACTTGGCGTTCCCTCGCCACAGTACCTTTGCAAAGGAAAATAGAGCCGACAAGTGAGCCGAGGAGTTCTCAAGATGTAATGAATACCAAACGTGTATAAGAGGAATTTGAAAAGAATAAAAAGATATTCTATAATATTTGATCTACAAGCCTAAGATTCTTATCCTATACCATTGTTATATAGAATAAAATCATTATCTTTGCACAAAATCATACAAATGTGATTATGTGCAATAATAAAGATTTTATAAAAAACACAAGTGAGTACATCCATTTTATGTCAAATGAAGATGTGTGTCTCGTCCCAATAGACAAAGATTTATCGGGAGTTATTCCTATGTCCATTACACAATGCTATACATTATACAAAGGAATATTGTTTGGAAAAGAAATCATTTTCGCATTCGCATCTGATGACTATCAACATACTCCTGTACAAACGAAAAAAGCATTGACCTTGTTAGAAAACAAATCCGGGTGTCTTGCAGTTTTGGTCATAGAAAAGATTATACCTTATAATGTCAAAAGATTTATTGAACAGAGAATAAACTTTATAATTCCACAAAAACAAATGTTTATTCCTTCCTTATTGATAGACCTAAAAAAAACGAAAACAATAAATGCTGACATTAAGGAAACAATGCCGGCATTAGCCCAATGTATTTTACTATATCATATACTAGTAAGTTCTTTAGATAGAATGGAATCTGTAGATATAGAGGCATTGTTTGACGTTTCCTATGCAACTGTCAATAGGGCACTACGATGGTTAAAGGAAAATAGTTTAATAACTTTAGAAGGTAAAAAGACCAAGGAAATCAGGTTCTTCTATTCCAACAAAGAGTTGTGGGAAACCGCTTTCCCATTATTCAATTCTCCAGTAGAAAAAGTAGTATATACGGATGATACCATAGAACAGGCAATGGAATCAGGCATCAATGCCTTATCAGAATACACGATGATCAACAGTGAAAAATCGCACTGCTATGCTTTGACAAGAGAAGAATTGAAAAAGAAGAATATTACAACCAATAATCATTTTGGTGAAAACAAGATAGAAATATGGCGATATTCTCCATTTTTCTTGACAAAAGGTCATTACGTGGACAAACTTTCGCTTTACCTGTCTTTAAAAAACAACGATGACGAGAGAATACAAATAGAATTGGAAAACTTAATCAATGACATAAAATGGTAAGAGGTATAGACAAATTCAAGGAATTTTTTAGGAATTTTGAAAACGCCTATGTGATTATCGGTGGAACCGCTTGTGAAATTCATGAAGAGAATTATGCACAAACTCCACGTGCGACAAAAGACATAGATATTATTCTTGTCGTAGAAGCCCTTTCGTCTGATTTCGTATCACACTTTTGGGAGTTTGTAAAGGCTGCCGGGTATGAACAACGAAACAAAGGTACAAATGACGATGCAACCCGTCGCCACGAGTATTATCGTTTTATGAAACCAACCAATACAGACTTCCCTTATCAAGTAGAGCTGTTTTCCAGGAATCTCGGACTGTTGAATTTCCCTGAGGATGCTCATCTTACCCCGATACCTGTTACAGATGATTTATCAAGTTTATCGGCCATACTCATGGATGATGACTATTATCACTTCACCATCACACATAGTTTGTTGCAAGACGGTGTTCATATAGCCAACATAGAAAGCCTTATCTGTTTGAAGTGTAAAGCATTTTTAGAAATGAGTGACCGAAAAGCGAAAGGAGAACAGGAGGACAGCAAACATATAGCTAAACACAAGAAAGATGTTTTCAGATTAGCTGCAATGCTTGCGCCTGCCGATAGATTTGAAGTTCCACAGACTTTGCTTGACGATGTCAAACGTTTTTGCGAAATGGTAAAATCAGAATTACCCAATAGTGACTTCTTCAAATCTGCCGGTTTGCATAATATCACGGGAGAACAAGTATTGAGACAATTAGAACTTAGCTTCTTTATTCATGATTAAAATTCAATATGCTTCAGATCTACATTTGGAGTTTGCCGAAAATGGAAGTTTCATAAAACACCATCCTTTACTAGTGAATGGCGATGTGTTGGTGTTGGCCGGGGATATTGGTTATATCGGGGATGAGAATTACAGCAAGCATCCTTTTTGGGATTGGGCTGCGGATAATTACGAAATGGTTATTGTCATACCAGGTAATCATGAGTTCTACAAGATGTACGAAATAGATAATTTGTACAACGGATGGAGCATGGAAATACGGACTAATGTTTTGTGTTATTACAACAAGGTTGTTAAACTGTCAAATGATACAGAACTAATTGCCACCACATTGTGGTCTCATATCAAGCAACAGGATGCCTTTCAAACAGAATTGGCTATTTCAGATTTTAGACGTATAAAATCAAATGGAAATAATCCTCTGACATGGCTTCGATTTAATGAAGAACATAATAGATGCGTACAATTCTTGAAAGAAAGCGTCAGCAACAGCTCGGCTCAGCATATTTTAGTTGCCAGTCATCACGTTCCTTCATTTGAGATGCTTTCGCCAGAGTTCAAAGGAAGCATATATAATGGAGCATTTACTGTTGAACTTGGCGATTACATTGCAGTTAGTCCAATTGAATACTGGATTTACGGACATTCGCATCGGAATATTGACAGAATCATAGGTAACACCAAGTGTGTGACCAATCAATTAGGCTATGTGTTCCATAACGAACACTTGACATTTGATCCAGGAAAATTTATTGAGTTTAATTGAGATTTTACAAACAAAGTCTAAATGTAGAAAACGATGAAAGAAGAATGTTTGATATGCCAGGCTCCATTGGAGTACTTGGAAACTGAAATCCTCATGGAATGTGAGTTTTGTCATCGACAGGAAATGAGCAAAACCCGCTGTGTGAATGGTCACTATATTTGTGACGAGTGCCATACCAGGGGCTTGGATTCTGTTATAGGATATTGCCTGAAGGAAACGTCACGCAATCCGATAGAGATTTTAGAGCGGATGATGGATATGCCGTTTTGCCACACGCATGGGCCGGAACACCATACGCTTGTAGGGACTGCCCTGCTGACCGCTTATCATAACGCAGGTGGAAAAATTGATTTGTTACCCGCATTGAAAGAGATGGCGGCAAGAGGACGCAAAGTTCCGGGAGGAGCTTGCGGATTTTGGGGAAGTTGCGGGGCCGCTATAAGCAGCGGAATGTTCATATCCATCATTTCCGGAGCGACACCATTGAGCAATGAACCGTGGGGGCAAGCCAATATGATGACAGGCAAGTCATTGTTAAGTATCGGAGAAATTGGCGGTGCACGCTGGTGCTAAAGAAATTCCTATCTGGCAATCCAGACTGCTGTCAAGTATGTGGCAGAATTATATGGCGTTTCTATGGAAACGGATTCCATTATCTGTAGCAGATCAAGTCAAAATAATCAATGTATCGGTCATCGCTGTCCGTTTCATCCATTAAATCACAATCAGCAACAATGAGAATACTCATACTTTGTACAGGAAACAGATGCCGCAGTCAGATGGCACATGGCATCTTGAAATACTTATGCCCCTCTATTGAAGTCCATTCTGCGGGAGTGCGTCCTGCCACAGAGGTTCATCCTTTGGCAATTCAAGTTATGAGCGAAATAGGTATTGACATCAGCCAGCATTATCCAAAATCAGTTGATCAATATCTGAATCAGACTTGGAATTATGTGATAACCGTATGCGGAGGGGCACGAGAGAACTGCCCTGTATTTAATGGTACTGTTGCCAATCGGCTTCATATCGGCTTTGACGATCCTGATGCCTTCACAGGTTCGCCTGAAGAACTATTGACAGAGTTCAGAAGAGTTCGTGATGAGATTTATAAGGAATTGCAAAAATTTGCCAAGACACTTGAATCATAAGCGACTTCAAATAGTAAAAATAAAAGCAAGGAGAGCCGATCCATCACGGACGGGCTCTCCCAATGTTTAATCTCAAAACAACTGCAAACAATCTATTTCATATAGAGCAGCACCTTGGTATGCCGATTGGCTTCGGTAGGATTGTAATCTGAGATTCCTCCCTTGCCGACCTTGGTAATCACATCAACTGCCAATCCTCGCTTAACCAATTCTGTGGCAATATAATCGGCTCTCGACATGCTTAACCTGTCGTTTACATCGGCAGTCCCTGTGGCAGCATCAGCCGCACCTACAACAGTAACCGACAATCCGTATTTCTTTGCGACACGTGCCAGTTCATCAAGATTGACCGACTGTGACTTGTCTGTCAACTTCGCTGTGCCGAGTTCAAAGAAGAAATAAACGGGAGAACCGATGCACTCGTTGCCGGAGTTTATAAAGGACAGATAATCCGAGTGGTTATAAGTGGCAATGCTGTCTCCGCCCATATTTGTCAATTCCTGAGCTTTGGCAAGATAGTCCGATTGGACTTCATTTGAATTTCCACTATCATCTACATTCACATTGGCAATTCCGGAACAAACCGCAAGGCTGTCATTGGATAAAGGCGACTTGCCATCCCAACGTCTGTTCTTCAATCTTGCCCTGAGCGAGTTCAGTCCGCTGTAATCATTTTTAGGATAACCACTGCTTAAATTTTCACGGTCTTCAAACAGCCGGCTGTACTTTTCAAGCAATCCTTCAATCTCCAAAATTTTCTTCAGTTCATTCAAGGTACGCATATCCCTGTCGTGTTGTCCAATGTACCTGCGATTGCTTTCCGACAACTCCGAAGCATATTCCACTAACCACTCGTTTTGCCGAATATAAGGAGTCGCATCAACGGTTCGTTTCCATCCGACCTTTCCAATCGTGAAAGACAGTCCGGCGGAAACGGAGAGCATATTGTCCCCGAAGCGGTTGGCTTCCCCATATCCGTCAAAGTTCTGGAAAGTGGAAACATTGCCAATCTCCAGCAATGCCGCCAGCCGTTTACAGATGCGGTATTGCCCTTGTACGCCATACGAAATGGCAAATGGTTTCTGACCGTTCTGAGGATTATACATCATTCCAAGACCAACGTATGGAACAATGCCCCAACGTGGATTTCCTTTCTTTGCATACAGTCCGCCAAGGACATTATACATCAGGTCGGCGTGGAAATGATGATAGTCATTGACAGTAAGGTTGCAGTCCTTGAACCGCCAACCTCCATACCCGATTCTTGCCCCGATCTGTGGAGTGAACCATTTGCCGACTGATGCGGATAACGATGGTTGTACCCGGTCAAACAAATCAGCACAGCCAATCGGTCTGCCGATGAAAGCACTTGCACCACCTTGCAGACTGACAAACCAGTTGCCGTTCCATGGTGAAGTTACCAGCACTCCCTTGTGGTAAGTCGGCTCTGCGGTTTGAAACATCAACTCCTTCTCCATATAGGATTCATAGTGTACACTATCCTGTGGGACAGGTTGTACATTCGCCTTCGCTTGCAGTGTGCAGCACATTCCTGCCATTGCCATTACAAATACTATTTTATTTCTCATACGTTTTCTGTTATTATAGATTTCACATCCGATGCAGGAAACTACCTCCTGCCGAGTAAGCATTCGGCCTCGTGCGTGTTTTTTTCCCCTCTTTTCCTTCCTACCTTTGT
>ERZ779832.340-NODE-340-length-13764-cov-3.75483_pt1 | contig 13764 bp, 10 predicted proteins | sample MGYA00511250_ERZ779832 | MGnify/ENA primary metagenome ERZ779832 (study PRJEB29588, sample SAMEA2154726) | human gut metagenome | biome: human gut; feature: human-associated habitat; material: faeces | place: Denmark | collected 2008/2010 ...
AAGGAGGGGGTCGCGAGTTCGAATCTCGTTTTCCGCTCCACCTTTTAAGGCGACATAGCCAAGCGGTAAGGCAGAGGTCTGCAAAACCTTTATCCCCAGTTCGATTCTGGGTGTCGCCTCCATTTTTATTTCTTGAAAGGTGTTAATTAGTTATGTCTGCCGCGGTGGCGGAACTGGCAGACGCAAGGGACTTAAAATCCCTCGGGTAGTGATACCCGTACCGGTTCGATTCCGGTCCGCGGCACCAACATAAATTTTGTTTATGTTGGAACAATATATAGAATGAAAATGCTGATTGAACTTGCAGAAGTCAATCAGTTTTTTTGTGTTTAAATTTAAAATAATGATATAGCAAACTTTCATGTTTATGCTATAATTAAAGTAGCATAAGCATGAAAGGAGCGTGCACCGGATGAGCAGAAAATTACCGTTACCGGTTGGGACGACAAATTATAAAAAGATTTGCGAAGACAGCTATTATGTGGATAAAACCTTGCTGATCAAGGAAATCTTAGATGAAAAAGTAAATGTTGCTTTATTTACACGTCCAAGACGCTTTGGCAAGACGCTTAACATGGACATGCTACGCACTTTTTTCGAGAAGACTGCAGAGGACACCGGCAGATATTTCCAAGATAAAAAAATTTGGCAGCAGGGAGAAAAATATACGAGCCATCAGGGACAATATCCTGTGATTTTTCTCTCCTTGAAGGATATTAAGGCGAGAAAATGGCAATACGCTTTTGATGCATTGAAGTATATCATCAGCGTCGAGTATATGCGGCATTCTGAATTGAAAAGAAGCAGCGAGCTTGAGGAAGCGGATATAGAGTTATATAATCGTATTGTCAAAAATCAGGCTGGCTATATGGAATATGTCTTCAGCCTGCAGGCACTTAGCAGAATGCTGCATCAGCATCACAAGCAAGCTCCTGTTATTATTATTGATGAATACGATACGCCGATTCAGGAGGGTTTTGTAAATGGCTATTATGATGATGCTGTAGAGTTTATCAGGAGCTTTTTCTCGGCTGCTTTGAAGGATAATCCGCACGCCAGACAGATTGTAATGACTGGTATTTTGCGTATTGCTAAGGAAAGTATTTTTAGCGGACTCAATAATATTCGAGTTTTTTCTGTGCTGGATAAAAAGTTCAGTGAGTTCTTTGGCTTTACGACAAGCGAGGTACAGCAGATGGCTGCTTATTATGAGCAGACGGATAAACTGCCTGAGCTTAAGGCCTGGTATGACGGCTATAAATTTGGCGACACGGAGATTTTTAATCCCTGGTCGGTAATCAATTACTTTAGTAATAATTGCCAGGCTATGCCGTATTGGGTGCAGACTTCTGCCAATACGATAATCCAGGAGATTTTGAAAACCTATAATGATGATACATACAGAAATCTGCACGCTTTACTGGGGAAGACGGAGGTGCAGTCGATTGTTAGGACTAATATCATTTATCCGAAGCTGAAGGAGCCGCAAACTAATATTCTGGGCTTTCTTTTAATGACAGGTTATTTGAAGTCAACCGGTACCGAACTTGATGCAAGAGGCGATTATATTTGCAGGCTCAGCATACCCAACAAGGAAATTAAAACGATTTATTATAATGAGATCTTATCGCTGCTGACGGAGGACATTGGCGAAAACACTGTGATGAATTTAGCTAATGCTTTGTATGATAAGGATGCTGCAAAGATAAAGGAAGCACTCAATAAGTTCATGCTGAAAACAATCAGTTATTATGATAACTTGAAGGAAAACTACTATCATGGGCTTATGCTTGGACTTCTTGCTATAGGCGAAAGCAATTATGATATTCGTTCCAATAGGGAAAGCGGTTTAGGCAGATATGACATTCAGCTTATTCCCAAAAAATCTGCATTGCCGGGGATTATTATTGAGGTTAAAGCTGCTGATAAGGATGCCGGCGTTGAGCTGTCAAAGCTTGCGCAGACTGCACTAAAGCAGATAGAGGAGAAAAAATACGATACCGAACTGTGTGCGCAGGGCGTAAATGATATTATCAAATATGGCGTGGCGTTTAAGGGTAAGACGGTCGAGATTGTTACAAATTGATTCGAATGAAAAGCAGGAGCTGGTGTACGATATGTACTCAGTTTTCTGGACACCGGTAAAAATTTGAATAATTATATTTGCATCAAGGATGCTTCTCTTAACTTAGAGGGAGGCATCCATTTTTATTTTAAATTACACGGAACAATACACGGTTAACTAAATCCTAAAAATATAAAAATGGTTATATATAACCATTGACAACAAAATGCGGTTATGCTACAATAAGCATGTAAACAAAAAAAGACGGGAGGCCATAGACGTGGATAAAATCTTTACTAATAATGTTCAGCAAGCTGAATGGGAAATCAGAAATGTAATGAAAGAATATGCTTTTAGCAATGAATATACTTATACGATGCTTGTGACCTACTTGCTGTATAAGGCTAGTCGTTCTATTAAGCATGACCTTAGTTACAATGATGTTTTAGAAACTATGAGTGAAGAAGAAAGCATGTTGATTCGTGACAGCTTTTCTTTTTCTCAGGAAAAATCGGAGAGATTCTGGCAACATATTCGCGGTTTAGCGTTTAATTATGCTCCCGCGGTATTTGCCCATATTTTAATGCAGCCTGTCAATGTATATGAGCCTCGTGCTGAAAGACCGGAATCTGTAAATAGATTGTTGGAAAATATTTTAGATTTACATGCTGGTGAAAAGGTTTTGGAAACCTGTAGCGGAGTAGGCGATACTTTGCTGGCGTTGGCCGAAAAGCATAATTGCAGTTTTTATGGTATGGAGCTTGTTTCGCAGGAAAAGGGCGTTTCGATAATCAGAACTGGTTTTGTGCCGAAAGATATCAATATTGTGCAAGGCAACTTCGTGAATAAGGCTTTGGAGAACGATGGAGTCAAATATGATAAGATATATTCATTTCACCCCTTGGTAAAGCTTGTTCATTATGTAAGTGATGATACCATGGATGCATTGAATGCTGAGTTTAAATGTCATCCCTTTAAAAGGATGTCTGCACTTGATTGGGCTATAGCTTTATCAGCTGTTAAATGCCTTAAGCTTGGTGGAATAGCTGTGGTGTTTGTCGCTGATGGTTCTCTTTCCAGCAATGTGGATGAAGCTATCAGAAGAGTATTCATCGAAAAAGGTCTTTTGAAAGCAGTAATTAGTTTGCCTACAAAATTGTTTGCTTCCAGAAATGTTAATATGTCTATGCTGGTCTTAAGCAAAGGCAATCAGTTTGCTCGTTTGGTTAATGCGCGTAATATTTGTCAAGAAGGACGCAGACAGAATACATTGAGCGATGAAGATATTACTAAAATCGTTGACCTCTATAACAATGGTGGTAAATATACTGTTGATGTAGCTCCCGGTGATATTCAACCATATGGATATTCGCTTTCTCCTGAACGTTATATGACGCTCGATAATATCGAATTGAAAAATTCTGTTGAATTCGGCAGAGTTGTTAATGAAATTGGTCGCTCTGCGCCTTTAGCAGCAAGACAGTTGGATGAGTTGGTTTCCGAAGAACCTACGGATATCCGCTATGTACGTTTGGCTGATATTCAAGATGGCATTATCAATGATGAACTTCCGTACCTTAAAGCTATTGAAAGCAGGCATGAAAGATACTTGCTTAGAGATGGTGACTTGTTGCTGTCTAAGATGGGAGCACCCTTTAAAACTGCCATCGTAAAAATTGAAGGGACCGAAAAAATTCTGCCGGTTGGTAATATGTATGTCATCAGAGTCAATAATGACAAAATTGATGTACATTATTTGAAAGCCTTTTTAGAGAGCTCCAAGGGCATAGCTCTGCTTAATTCTATTACCAGCGGAACTACTATACCTATCATCAACGTTGACAGCTTGCAAAGAATGCCGATTGAGTGCCCGGATATTGCAAAGCAGGAAAAGATTGCCAACAAATACCAGGCTATTTGTGATGAAATTGCTATGCTTAAGCTTAAACTTGCAGCTGCTACAGAAAGACTCAGTAATATTATCGATGAAGAGGAGGTAGAATAATTTTGCTGAATGTTGAACAATTACTGGAATTAGAAGAGCGTGTACGTAATACTTTAAGTGAAAAATTAGAGCAAATACTTTCCAACCTCAATCGCTCCGGTAAACTTGAAGAAGCGTTAGAACTGTTAGGGTTGAGTAATTTGCTGCAACAGGATTATTCCTACAAGCCTTATAGAACCGGTAAAATATTTATCGTTGGGCAAAGTGACGTAAGGAAAAACCAGTTGTTAGGCGTTATTAAAGAACTTGGGTTTGATAAAAAACGCTTTGAGTTTTGCTTGGAATATGATGAGGTGAAAAGGTTTAATTTCAGTAAGCTTTTTTATAAGCCTGAAAACACGCTTGTCTTAGTTGGCCCTATGCCTCATAAAACTGTAGGGTCCGGTGATTACAGCAGTGCAATTGCTGCTATTGAACAGAAGGAAGGTTCACCGAATGTTATACGTTGCGGCAGCAATTCTTTGAAAATCACCAAGCAGAGCATCAGAGATGCTTTACAGAAAGCTTTGGCATCAGGTATTGTGATAGCTTGAAACAATCATATAGAACGGAACAAGCTAAATAGTATAAAGTTTGTTTTTTATGCTATCGGTTGGAGAAAAGGCTAAAATAATCGATTGTGAATAGAATACTGACGGTTTTTCATAGTCGATTTATAAATAATTGGTAGACAGAAACAACGTTTTGCCATAAAATTAAATTAAAAATACTTTATTAAAATATTATGCCAATTTCTGTCTATGTTAAGTTGTATACTGGTTATAACTAAAATTTTATGTGGAGGTTTTATTGTGACTGATATTAAGAAAATTGATGTGCTTTGGGATGATAATCCCGTTGATATAAGCGCAGAGGCGAATTTTATCTGGAGTATTGCCAATAAGCTGCGTGGTACGTATATGCCGGATAAGTATGGTGATGTTATTATTCCTATGACGATTATCCGTCGTTTTGAGTGCGCTTTGGCAAAGACTAAGGCTGCTGTTGTAGCAAAATACAATGAGAATCCTAATTACCCTGCTAAGGCTATGTACAGGCTTTCCGGCTACCAGTTTTATAATGTCAGCGAGTTCACTTTGTAGGAGCTGTGCAACGATGCCGACCACATTGCGGAAAACTTTAAGGCTTATATTCAGGGCTTTTCCGATAACATTAAGGATATTTTGAATAACCTCGATATGGAAACCCATATCAAGAAAATGGATGAAGGCGGTTGCCTGTTCAACACGGTCAAAGCCTTTTCCGAACTGGATTTGTCTGTTGAAAGCTTTGACAGCATTAAGATGGGTTATATCTTCGAGAATCTTATCGGCAGATTCTTCCAGAACGTAGATGCCGGTCAGTTTTATACCGGTCGTGATATTGTTAAGCTGGGCGTATCTTTGCTTGTTTCCGAAGGCTGCGACGATATTTTTGATGACCACAAGCTCATTACAATTTGTGACCAGGCAGCAGGAACCGGCGGTATGCTGAGCACGGCGTACAGCTATTTCAAGCATTATAATCCTACTGCCGATGTTAAGCTGTTTGGCGTGGAGTTTATGGGTGTTTCCTGGGCTGTGGGCATGGCGGAAATGCTTATTAAAGGTCAAGATGCAACGAACTTTGTGCATGCGGATTCCTTTAAAGAGGATCCTTCCGCTGATACCAAGATGCGCTTCGTGCTGATGAACCCGCCCTTTGGTACTCCCTGGAGCGGTAAAGACGCAAAGGCAGGACAGGAAGAAGCAGTAATTAATGAATATGCTAAGGAAAATAGCCGTTGGGGTGCAGGTTTGCCCGGTGGCGGTGATTCGCAGATGCTGTTTTTGCAGTCCGCAGTTGCCAAGCTGGATGAAAAGTTTGGCCGTGCTGCTATTATCGAAAACGGTTCGCCGCTTTTTACCGGCGGTACAGCGTCCGGCGAAAGCCAGATTCGTCGTTGGCTGCTGGAAAACGATTTGCTGGAAGCGATTATTGCTATGCCGACGGATTTGTTTTATAACACCGGTATTGCCAGCTACTGGTGGATTATATCCAAAAACAAGCGCCCGGAGCGCAAGGGTTATGTGCAGCTCATAGATGCGACTAATATTTATCACAAGCTGCGTAAGCCTGTGGGCAACAAGAAAAACGAGTTCTCCCCCGAGGACAGAGCGCAGATTGCTAAGCTGTATACCGATTTTGATAAGGCCGACAGCGAATACAGCAAGATTTTCAAGAACGAGGATTTTATGTACCGTGAGTATGTTGTTATGCAGCCTTTGCAGCGCAGCTATGCTATCACTGAGGCAAGCATTGAGCGTATGCTGCAGAAGGGTGCGTTGAAAGGCTTATGGGATGAAGCTAAGGTTGCAGAGTATGAGGAACAAGGCAACGCTTTGAGCGGTAAGGACGAAAACAAGCTGAAGACCTTTTATGCTACGAAGCCTGTTTATGATGCAATTCTGGCGAAGCTGCAGGAGCATATTGCTGATGAAAAATGGCTGTCGCCTAAAGCTTTTACGCCGGTACTGACTGCTGTTCTTGGTGATTTGGCTGATAAAAAGACCTTTGAGAAAATCATGGACGGACTTTCCGTTATGGATAAGACTGCGGAAATCCAACGTGATAAGAAAGGCAACATTATCTACGACAAGGAAACCAAGGATACAGAGCTTGTGAAGTACACTGAGGATATTGAAACCTATATGGCGCGTGAGGTGCTGCCGCATATTCCTGATGCCAAGTGGTTTTGGGAAGAGGATTTGACGAAGAAGAAGCCTGTAATCAAAACCGGTGCGGAAATTCCTTTTACCCGTTACTTCTATAAATATCAGGCACCCAAACCTAGTGCGGAGCTGCTGGCGGAGTTTTTGGAAATCGACAAGGCCGTGAATGAGCGTGTTGCTCGCCTGCTGAAATGAGGTGACGGGAATGCGTGAAATGAAGGATAGCGGGATTGATATAGTTGGTGAAATTCCCAAAAGTTGGAAATTAGAACGTTTACGTTATTTATGTGATATTACCACTGGAAATCAAGATACACAGGATGCAGATCCTTATGGTGAATATGATTTTTATGTAAGATCGCCCAAAATTGAAAAAAGTACAAAATACTCTTTTGACGGAGAAGGAATTCTTATGGCAGGTGATGGTGCGGGTGCAGGGAGAATTTTTCATCATGTGTATGGCAAATATGCAGTCCATCAAAGAGTGTATATAATCAATAATATAAGAGAAATTGATTCAAGTTTTTTGTTCTACTATATTAGTAATGTTTTTCCAAAATTAATGGATAAAGGAAGCGCTCAATCTACAGTTCCTTCTGTAAGATTGCCTATGCTTTTAAATTTTACGCTTGCTTTGCCTGATAAAAAGAAACAAAATTTAATCTCTTCTTACCTCGACACTCAATGCTCCGAAATCGACGCGACCGCTGAAGATATCCAAAAGGAAATTGATCTTTTGGAGGAGTATAAGAAATCTGTTATTACCGAAGCAGTTACTAAAGGGCTGAATCCTGATGCGGAAATGAAGGATAGTAAAATCTTTTATCTAGGTCAGATTAATAAGACTTGGAATCTGACCAAAGTAGGCTATTGCTGCAAAAAGTTGTATCGTCCGTTCGAGCCGTCTGATGAAGCTCTTGTTTGTTCAAACAAAGGTAAGGTAATTCCTAGAGGCGATACTCTGATCGGTTTGATGACTAGCGATGATAATGCAATGCAAGGCATTTGTAAGGGGGATATTGCTATTCATGGTATGGATACTTGGCATGGAGCTATTGCTTGTTCGGATTATGATGGGAAAATTACAAGAGTAGTACATGTTTGTAAAGCATATGGAGATAATAGATTCGTAGTATATTGGTTGCAACATCTTGCTTTTGTTGGCGTATATAAATTGATTTCTAATGGCGTTAGAGGAAATACAAGTGATTTTCGTAGTTGGGATAAAGTAGCTGATATATATGTTCCCAATCCTCTAAAAGAAGAACAACAACAAATCGCCGACTTCCTCGATTCTAAATGCTCCGAAATCGACATCCTCATCGCTGACAAAAAGCGCCAGCTCAATATCCTTGCCGATTACAAAAAGTCCCTCATCTACGAGTACGTCACCGGCAAGAAGGAGGTTCCTGTAAATGAATAACATCCTTTCGGAAAAAGAATATCAGCGTTATATCATCGACCAGCTTGTAAAGACGGAATGCGGTTACGTGGAAGCTCCGGCAGCGGAGTTCGACCGCCTTTTTGCTATGAACCGCAAGGCACTGTTTGCTTTTTTTGAAGCAACTCAGCTGGAAAAGTTGCAGGCTTTGCGCAAAATCTATAAGGAAAAAACTGAAGACACCATTGTTGCCTTCATCAATCAGCAGGAAACGAGGGCGAACGGCAGTCGTCTTGATGTGCTTAAGCATGGCGTAGAGCTGGCCAACATTCATCTGGATTTGATGTATACGAAGCCTGCAACGACCTTCAACAAGGAACTCAACGCTTTGTACCATAAGAATATCTTTACCGTTTCCGAAGAGGTCTGGGCGAGCGATGATGAACGCATTGACCTGGTAATCTTCCTCAACGGCCTTGCAATCATCACCTTCGAGCTGAAATGCAATGCCGCAGGACAGTCCTATCAGGATGCCATCTATCAGTATCGCATGCAGCGTAATCCTAAAGACCGCCTCTTTTTGTGGAAGGCCGGTTCCTTGGTAAACTTCGCTATGGATTTGGAACAGGTTTATATGTGTACCAAGCTCAGCGGCAGCAGTACCTTCTTCTTGCCCTTCAATATGGGCTGTGGTGAAGGTATTCAGGTCGGTGCCGGTAATCCTTTGCTGGAAGATGAATACAGCGTGCATTATATGTGGGACGATATCCTGCAAAAGGACAGCCTGCTGGAAATCCTTGGCAAGTTCATGTTTATCGAGGTCAGCGAAAAAGAAGATGCCAACGGTAAGGTGAAGAAGAACGAAACGGTTATCTTCCCTCGCTATCATCAGCTTGATGTGCTGCGTAAGGTGCTTGCCGATGTCAAGGAGCATGGCAGCAGCCTGAACTATCTTCTGCAGCACAGTGCAGGCTCCGGCAAAACGAACGAGATTGCCTGGCTTGCACATCGTCTGGCGTCCTTGCATAGTGCAGACAACAAGATTATCTTTGATAACATCATTATCTGTACCGACCGCGTAGTAGTCGACAGACAGCTGCAGCAGGCAGTGCTTGGCATTGAGCACAAAGAAGGCCTTATCCGCGTTATGGACAACCAGTGCAATTCTACCGACCTTGCCAATGCGCTTGGCGGTAATACGAAGATTATTGCTACGACGATTCAGAAGTTCCCGTACATCGTGGATAGTGTCAAAGGCTTGAAAAACAAGCATTTTGCGGTAATCATCGACGAAGCGCATTCTTCTACCTCCGGCAAGAACATGGCAGCGATTACGAAATCGCTTGGCTCCGGTGAAGTGGAAACCGACGTTGACGTTGAAGATATTATTACTGATGAAATCCAGCGCAACGGCAAGCAGCCTAATGTGTCGATGTTTGCCTTTACCGCTACGCCGAAACCGACTACTCTGCAGCTTTTCGGCAGGGTAAATGAGCAGGGACAGTATGAAGCCTTTCATATTTACTCTATGAAGCAGGCTATCGAAGAAGGCTTTATTCTTGATGTGCTGCAGAACTATATCACCTACGATACGTTCTATCGCCTCAACAAAGAGATTGAAGATGATCCGGAAATGAAAACGAACGATGCCAAGCGCCAGATTGCTCGCTTCGTGCAGTTGCATGAAACCAATATCTCGCAACGCATTGAGGTTATCATCGAGCATTTCCGCCAGAACGTCATGCAGGAGCTTAACGGTCAGGCAAAGGCTATGGTCATTACGGAATCTCGTGCCGGTGCAGTAAAATATCGTCAGGCCTTTGAGGATTATATCACTCGCAAAGGTTATACCGATCTGAAAGCATTGGTTGCCTTTTCCGGCAAGGTCACCATCGACGGCAAGGAATATACGGAAGTAGGTATGAACGGCATTGCTGAAAAGAACCTGCCTAAAGAGTTTGATAAGGACGAATATCAGGTACTGCTGGTAGCAGATAAATATCAGACCGGCTTTGATCAGAAGAAGCTGTGCGCTATGTACGTGCTCAAAAAACTGCGTGGCGTAAATGCAGTGCAGACCTTATCGCGCCTGAACCGTATTTGCCCGCCGTTTGATAAGAAAACCTTTGTCTTGGATTTCGCCAACGATTATGCAGATATTGAGAAGGCGTTCAGCAAATACTACACGGTGACTTTGTTGTCCAACAGCATTAATCCGCGTTCTATTTATGATATCAGCGCGAAAATCGACGGCTATTTCTTCCTTGATCCCGGTGATGTAGAGGACTTTAACACATTGCTGTACAAGGAAAAGGTTACCGCTGCGGACAAAAAGAAAATGACTTTCTTCCTGCAGAAGGCCAAAAACGTCATCGAAAAGAATAATGACGAGCAGACGCAGAAGGAAATCCATATGGCAATCCGTCATTTCATCCGCTGTTATGAGTTCTTGGTACAGGCAACCTGCTTCGAGGACGTAGATATTCATAAGAAATACAAGTTCTTGTCTTACTTGCAGACGTATCTGAAAGTACGCCATTCAGGTGGCGGCTTTGACCTGACCGGCAAAATCAAGGCAGACAATTTTGTGCAGAAAAAGAGCGGAGAATTTGCGAATGTTAAGCATAAAGCTGATCCGATTGTTCATCTGCCAACCGCTGAATCTCTTAACCTTACTCCTGCAAAGATTGAACGTCTGTCGCAAATTATTGCGGAAATCAACAGCAGAACCGGTAAAAACTATGATAATGACGTTGCAGTCAAGGCAATGCTGCAGATTAAGGATATCATGATGAAATCCGAAAAGCTGCGTGCCAGCGCTCAAAACAATACTGAAAGAGATTTTGAGTTTGCTTATTTCGACAATATTGATGATGCTTTGGTAGAAGGTCTGGAGCAGAATCAGGACTTCTTCAGCTTGCTTTTGGATAATGATGAGATTAAGCGTCAGGTCCTGGGAATTTTCGCCAGTGATGTATATACTGAGCTTAAGAGTAAGAAAAACGTGATTTATCCTAAGTTTAAACAAAAAACTATAGAACTTAATGTAGCGGAAGACGTTGATACTTATGGTAGTAAAGGAGAAGAGAAGTAATGGCTAAAACAGAAATTACTTTTGAAATCACTGAACATATTGGTACTCTTTCTACTAGTGCTAAAGGCTGGACTAAGGAGCTTAACTTTGTGTCCTGGAATGGGCGTGAACCTAAGTACGATATCAGGGAATGGTCTCCTGAACATGATAAGATGGGCAAGGGTCTGACGCTTAGCAAGGACGAGCTGGAAGCACTGAAAGTTATCTTGGAGAAACTTTGAGGAGAGTTTGCAGGCCGAATGTAAGTATGATTGATTTATTGTAAAGGAATGATGTTGCGATGAAAAAATACTTTTATGTTTTTTTATTAGCATTGTTATTGGGAGGTGTATTCATGGATAAGGCAGATGCTAGTTCAAGTATTAGTATAGCTGCTAATGAGGGATTTTCTGGTTATACTGGTTGGGTCCAAGCTGATATGACTATTAATGAGTTTGGTACAGTAACTCCTGATGCATCATATTCTATGCGCTTGTATAAGACTATGGGATTAGTTCCGGTTGCTTATTGTGCTTCTGGTGGTAGTCATATGGGAACATATTATGTATTCTTTGTTAATCCACATACCGGGTATCTGATGATTGATCGTACCGGACCTGCTTTTCATAGTAGAGTATTTAGTAGTCCTGATTTGAAATCCTTTGGTAAAACCGGACATATTGTGAACGTAACGGATATATCGCCGCAACAAGAACTTTATAGAAAAGCTATTCAGGTTGCAAAAGCTGAATTTGCTAAATATGAAGCAATGATAAAAAAGTAAACATAACATAAAAACAGGCATCTGGTTTCAGAAGAAAATCTGATATCAGATGCCTGCTTTCGTTAACGCTTTGGAAACGTAAATATTATATTATGGGGAAACAGATAATGAAAATGAAGCAGCCAAACGATAAGCGGTTTCGATATTTAATTGTCAGGTACACCACTTGGCTGCTTCATAAAAGTTGTAAAATCGTTTTTCAATAGAATATCGCAGATTACACTTTTTGTTCGCTTTTCAAGCAGGTGATTTGAATGAAAAAATCCCGCAGAGCTTGTGGAGTTCTGCGGGTAAGTTGCTTTTAACAAAGGTTAATCTTTGAAATGTAGTGTAGAGATGAAAGTATTCAATCTTTCTGCTTCTTCTTTTGTTATATCTGCTGGAATTTCAAAGGAGATATTAAAATCAGGTCTTAGTGGATAGCTGATTTTGATAGGTTCAGTGGTTATAGCTTCGGGCATAGGCATATTGAAGCATAGAGCTTTAATTTCACCATAGTGATGGCTTAAGTCTGCGGCAGTTCTATGTACTTTCAATGAAGATCTCAGAGCTTTAGAAAGGTCATCTCTTGTTATTTTAGTATGCCATTCTACAGTCCTTTGGTGAGAATAGCCGGTATCAATGTCGTCTACTTTAGGGTTAAATTCATAGTTGCTTGTGATTACTCCAAGATAGATATTATCGCCGTCAGGAGTAAGTACAAGGTCGCCTTTATTCATTTGGTTTACGAAAATATCTACAGTTGCGTATGCGTTGCCGAGTACTAAGGCAGTATATGAATATGGAGGCTTGGACAAGATTTCTTTGAGGTCTTGTCTGGTTTTTCCTGTAAGGTCACCGATTCCTGGCCAGCCGATTGCGACAATATTTTCAGTTTGGAATTCATTGATTCTGTTGATATTTGATGGATATGGACGTACGAGCCAAGCTTTATTTGCCATGATGATTTCCTCCTTAGAGTTGACAATTTAATAATACAATTAGTATCGTTGATAACAAGTAGTTATCAACTTGTTGAGTACAGTATATCATTACATTCTTGATATGTCAAGTAGTAAACAAGTAGATTTCTAGTAGAAAATGTAAAGGCCCGCAGAAGAATGTATTGACTTCTGCGGGTAATTTGCTTTTTAGCGTATGTATGCGCGTCGCGGCATACATATGATTGACATTCAAGCGGGATTTCCGCCTGGCTGTTCTTACAAGTATCTTGCGGATATTATCCTGATAGCCATTTTGATTGCAATTTAATATGAAAAACTTATGAAAAAAGCCTGCGGAGCTTAGCTTCGCAGGCTTTCGTATGTGCGCCCATAAAGTAGGAATCCGAAATACGGAGTAAAGCTTGCTGTGAGAAGTCAGCAGAAGTCATAGTACTGTTTTTTTACGGGAAGGACTGAACAAATACCAGTCTTGAGTAACTGGAGAAAGGAGAGCAATACAATGAATAGCGTGGGATGCGAAGGGTATGCAGGAGTGCAGAGTGTTGGAGCTTGGGACAACAGAGAAAGAGACAATGCAACGCAGGTTTTACTGCGAGAAATTCTTCGGGGCAGAAATTTACTCGAAGTAATGAAGTGCGCAACAGGCAATGGAAAGCGTAAAAGAATATGCGGAAAAGGGCTACCGATACGTAGTAGAAGTAGACTTATCCAAGTATTTCGATACGCTGAACCATGACTTACTGCTTAACATACTTCGCAGGAGAATGAAAGATAAGAGGCTGATAGAGCTAATCAAGAAATTCCTCAAAAGCGGAGTCATGG
>ERZ779832.354-NODE-354-length-13106-cov-3.5244_pt1 | contig 13106 bp, 5 predicted proteins | sample MGYA00511250_ERZ779832 | MGnify/ENA primary metagenome ERZ779832 (study PRJEB29588, sample SAMEA2154726) | human gut metagenome | biome: human gut; feature: human-associated habitat; material: faeces | place: Denmark | collected 2008/2010 ...
CTTATCCGCCTTCCTGCCGCTGCCAATGACATTACCGCTCCAGCTGCTGCCATTATTCAGAGTTACAGAAGATCTGTCACCCCTGATATTTCCCTGATAAGCAGAATTATCAAGTGTGAGCTGCAAATCGCTGCCACTGCTGTCACCGGTCCAGCTTGCCTTATTTTTCAGGGTAACAACAGCCTTACTGCCATCATTTTTACCATTCCAAGCGGATGCATTCAGCGTTACATTAGTTCCCGCGCCCTTATTATCACCGGTCCAGGCAGAATCGGTTGCATTAACCACCATATTGCTGCCGCTGTTGTTGCCAGTCCAGCTTGCTTTGTCTTTCAGAGCCAGATTTACATTATCACCACTGTTATTGCCATGCCAATCGCCTTTTTCTACAAGGAAGTTTTTATCTGCATCAGTGTTATCTCCCTCGGGAGTTTCTGTCTGTACACTGATTTTTTCGCCCAGGCTTCCCTGTCCAGTGGTATCGCTGTATTTAACACTGCCTACATATTTAGCTGCGGAAGCTGCTGTCAGACCTTCAGCAATCTGTACCTGTCCGTCCAGATTTCTGCTGCCATTGACATAATCTGTATAATAAAGCTTATTGGCCAAAGCATCAAGAACCTTATTAACAGTTGCTTCAGAAGATGTATTTACACCGCTGCTGTCCGTGCGCAAAGCTACAGCAGAGCCGGTTTCAGCAGTCTTCACCGTAAAATTGCCACCCAAAATATTTTCCGGGTTACTGTTATCATGCTCATAAATAACCATAGTATTACCGCTGTATTTGTCTATGGTTATATCCTTGCTGCCACTCTTCTGGAAAATAACGCCTGCAGCACCTGCACTGCCACCTGTAAGTTTGCTGATATGGCTTGCTCCATTGCTGCCGACATCTTCATTATCCTGTGCATAACGTGTATTATTGGCATGATTTATCCAGCTTGCACCGTTTTGCAGCCACATATTTACTGTGCCGCCATTATCTACAATGCCGCGCAGATAGGAATCATCCGTAGTCAAAGCTACATTTACCGTACCTGTTTTCAACGCGAAGATATCGCCACCAAGCTTAACGCTGTTATTGCCGGCCGCTGTGCCATCTTTACCGGTATTGACGTTAATGGTTCCCTGATATGCTCCCAAGGTATAATAACCATAATTCATACCCTTAGGAACATTAATCTCGCCACCGCCAATAGATACCGTACTGTTCTTGGCATTCGTTGTAATACCATTGCCATACACATCCATATCAGCAGTACCGCTGACATCTACACGGCTGTTCTCAACCTGTGTAAGAATACCTGCGTTGTTAAAGCGCGACAACACATTATCTGCATTTATAGGAATACCCCATGTTTCGCTGTCAGAGCCCTTTATAGTCAGATTGCCGTTAATCGTAATTGTGTTGGCAACATCGGAAGCATAGCTAGCTTCACCCCAACGGTCTGTTTTCTGTACAGCAACGCCATTACCGCCGTAGCTGCCGTTCATAGAAATATTAACATCACCATTAACAGTAATCTTGCTGGCAGCCGATTTGCCGGCATCATTCATGATAGCATTATTCAAGGAATTGCCATTCACAGCGCCAATAGTAATAATATTCAGCTTACCTGCATTAATAGTAATATTCTTACCATTGCCGGCATAAACACCGACAGGTGTAGCAACACTGTTCTGTACCTGCAGCTGCAGAGTATTGCTGCCGGCGTTGACAGTAACATCATTACCGTCATGCGCATAAACAGCAGCCAGAATATTATTTCTTAAATCAGCCTGTGTTTTCCATGCATTAGGCTTCAGGCTGATAGTTTTATCAGCAGTAAAGGTATAAACACTGTTATCACTGCTGACACCGCTGTAAACGGAACTGTCAGCATCTGTGCCGCTGATGCGTTGGAAATAATCGCCTGTTTTACTATTGGCATTGATGTTGACAATCTTGGTTGTAGTCACAGAAGGAGATGTAAGCCCTTCTTCCCGTGAGGTTGTCAGCAAAGCCTTGTTGCCGAAAACAGTATCACCGGAAAGCAAGGAAACAGAGTTAAATGTATGGTAGGATGTGTTGCCCGCCAGCTCATAGGCACTCCAGGTATAGGTAGGCTTAACAGCACCATCGGTATAAACTACGATATTATTGCCAAATTCTCCCCAGACACGCTTAGTATAATATTCGGCAAACAGCTTATTGAACCAACCGGTGCCTACACCGGTATTGCCGCCGCCCTCTGTACTGCCTTCAACAACGATTTCCCAATCTACAGGGTTATCCGAGCTCAGATTAGCCACTGTAGTTTTATAAACCTTCAGATTGCTGCCGCCGCCACCGGTTGCCAAATTATATGCCAGGATATAGGCGGTACCATTAGGCCAGACAGTCATATCACGAAAATCAAGGCCATTACTCTTGACGTTTTCCGGCAATACTACAGATTTAGATTCCTGATTCAGAACATTATTGTTAATCGTGGCCAAAGTTATAGCAGATTCACTATTGCCGTGTCCTACATATTGGTAACCGCCGATACCTGTATGCAGCAGTATATCATTATAATTGTTCAGTTTAACCGAGTCAGGATTACGTGCACTGCAGGTATAATTAACATATTCCAGACTACCGTCATCCTTTATCTGATATTGCATAATTATACTGTCATCATAAGGATCATAACCACCCTTAGGATTGATGCTGACAACTACATAAAGCTGTCCGTTTTTGACAACCATGCCTTCGCCATGCACCCAGCCCGGAGAACTGTAACTCATGCCGCAGTACTTATTAAGATCCTCCATCAGATTACGGGATTTGCTGACCTCTTCGGTCAAAACATTCTTATCGTACTTTACAACGCCGATAGTACCTAAATCATAATCACCGACATAGACATATCCATTATAACCGGCTGCGGAATGCAGATTGGCACCTTTGGTAATGATGCCGGATGGATAAACCTCATCCTTACTCCAGGTTGTATCGGCACCGATTACCTTAGAAGGAATCAAATCAACTGTACTATAATTATACTGACGCAGCAAAAACATGCTTTTGCCATCCAGCACAAAGCTATAGGTGCCGGGATCCTTATTCAAGGATTCAATTACTGCTACATTTGCTTTGCTGTCAACCTTATCGGTAACACGTGAGCCGGTAATAGCAGTCATATTGCTGGCACCATAGTTAGAAGGAACAGTTATCAACAGATTGGCTGCGAAAGCGCTGCCGCCAATCATCCATCCGCCCATTATCGAGGCTAAAATCGCCGCCTTTTTACTTTTACTGAACTTACGCATTGATAATTCCCCCTTTAGAACTGATAACGCGCTGTAACATAATATGTGCGGCCCTGTATCGGAAATTCCGGATTAATATAGCCGGGAACCATAAAAGCTGCATCACTGCGGATTTTAGATTTAGGACCTTTATTGAGAATGTCATTGCAGCCAAATGTCAGCTGCCAATTTTTCTTCGGCATCCACTTCAGGCCGCTATTAATAACAAACAGCGAGCATACCGGTTTGCCGGACAGATACGGTGACAGCTTGCCACTCGTTGCTTTATTGTAATAAGTGAAGTATTCATCTGTATAATGTCCTTCGGCAAAGAGCGAGAACTTCTCCGAAGGTCTGTAGGTCAGGCGGATATTCCCCTCCCATTCCGGCTGGTAGGTCGGCCATACCGGAGCGTATTCACCAAACTGCGTAGCCGTATGCTTGTTATAGGCGCTGGTATTAAGGTAAGTTACCTGTAAATCAAGATCGAATTTATTCCATTTAAAGCTGCTCTGCAATTCAATGCCATGAGATTTACCCTTATTATCATTAAAATAAGACCAATAATCCTTGCCTGCACGCTCCAACTGCAGCATATTTGTAGAATCGCGCCAATAATAGGTCAAGGTAGTGGAATTGTCTGCTCCCAACAGCTTGTTATGCATAATCGCACTGATATCAAACTGCTTGCCTTCCTCCGGCACAGGGAACATTGCACCTTCACCATTATGATTCCGCGGAGCAGGCAGGATGCCAGCACCGTCACCGGCAATTTCCGCCATGTTCAGCAAACGGTAATAGGTTCCGCCCGTCATACGCAGAGTAAGGTTTTCATTTACTTCTTTCTTCAAAGCCAGCTGCCATGTTGCCTTACCCTTGGTCTGCGAATCCTTAGGATGAATCCAGCTTGCCTGTCCATCGGTAAAGCGCTTGCCATCACTGAAGCCGGTAATCTTTGATTGGTTATAACGTACACTAGGCGTAAAAATCCAGGTGCCTTCTTTATCTAAGGTAATAGAATCCTGCAGTTGTACGTTGAACAGCTCCTGCTCATAACGGTTACGGATTTGAGCGGAAAGGAAATTCTGACTGGCCTGTCCACCTAAAATTTTAGCCATGTTGGAACCGTCTATATCCAAGCCTTCTTTGGAATAGTTAATCAAAAAGTCCAGCATATTGTTATCATTCAGCTTGTAACCGCCATCAATCTGAGCTGTGTATTTATTGGATTTATAACGGCTCCATTCGCGCAACGGCTGGTTCTGCATATCCCATTCACTGTTCGGATACGCTGTATTGATATGCTCGGCCCGATATTTTTTATTCTGATACATGTAGTCAAGCATCCAGCCCCATTCAAGCTTGCCAACCTCCTGACGGTTCTGCAGCATCAGGCTGGCACTGTTCTGTTTCTGTCTGCGGCTGTCATAATAATATCTGTCGCTCAAATCAACGCCATTATTATAAACCGCCGCATTGACATCACCCAGCCATACACTGTCCGGCATATGTCTGTCCAAAGTATCATATGTGCCTTTGATAACCCAGTTTTTATTTTGCCATTTTACAATCGTACTGGTCTTTTCATAGTCATTGTATTTTCTGTATCTGGTAGCATTTTCTGCTTCCTTTTGTTTTTGTTTTAATTTTTCCAGCGATTCTTTTCTGCCTGCCTGATTTTTATTTTTATCAGGGTCCGCATCGTTCGTCCACTTATCTATATTATTCTGAACTACTTTATCGCCATACTCTTTAAGAATTTCTTCCTTGATTTCAGGTGTAAGAACACCTTCGCCGAAGGAACTGCCGATCCAGTCATATTGCAGCGCCTCATGCCAGTCACTGTCATCATAGCCTCTTTTAAGGTACTCATCCTTAAGACCTCTGTCTACTACCTGTTGTTCAATTAAATACAGATTGGAATTGCCGACATCTTTTTTCGCATATTCATACCTGTTGTCATAAATAGCATCCTTCAGGCTGTCGCTTCTTACAAATCCCAACCAGGCATCATTATTTGCTTTATAGTAATCTATTTGTTCCTGCTGCAGATTTATTACAGCACCTTTGGTCATATAATCTATGGTTTCATTATTAAAATTATCGATTACTTTCTGCTGACCTGCTATCTGCTGCTCACCATATGGCAAATATCTTTCCGCAGCATAGTTTTTATACTTGAAATCTCCGTCGCTGGATTCATAGTTAGTGCCAACCATTAACGAACCATCCCCCAGAGGAGCTGTTATTTCCATAGAGCCTCTTTTGCCACCATAAGAGCTTTTGCCAACTTCCAATGATACATCTGTCGTTTCCGGCTTTTTGGTAACAATGTTGATAACACCGCCCATAAAAGTACCACCAAAACGGCTGGGAATATAACCGCGGTAAACCTCAATACGCTCTACGTTTTTTACAGGAATTGTCGAAAGGTCAACCGCAGTATCACCGCCAAGGCTAGCCAATACACCGTCAATAAAAATGCCGACTTGCGCAGCAGTGGAGCCACGCATCGTCACAGTTGTATATTGCCCTTTGCCGTTTACCTCACGCACGTGCACACCGGGCACGGTCAAAAGCAAGTCAGGCAATGATTTCTGCTCACCTTTGAATTCATCAGGACGCACAATGTTTACCGTACCGGGAGAAAGCTTGCTTTCCCAATCAGGACGTTTTGCTTCTACCGTCATAGTATCAAGGCTGAAGTCCATCAATGAGTCATCCGCATCATTGCTTGCTGTCTGCGCAGTATCAGTTGGGGCTGCGTATGCAGCAGGCAGAAATTCTGTAAGAGAGCATCCCAGAGATACAGCAATTGCCGCAGCTAAAATATTTTGGCCATTAATATTTTTCACTAAAATCTCCTCCTTAACCCGGAAATTTATCATAAACTTATAAAAAAAAAGACTTAATTTTAAAATGGGCATACTAATCCCATTATAAAATTAAGTCATCAGATTAATTTTATATGTCTTCAGCTGCAATCCGACTTTACGGTCTCCTGTGCAGGTAAGCTAGAGCTATTTGGCGTGCTGAAGTACATGATGTATATTTTTTTATTATATTAAACCATGTGTTTAAAGATCTGTTTTTTAACAGTTAGCACGGGCATCATTAATTTTACCTTGATGCGCTCTGGCTCCATCGCGCCGGCGCAGCCTTAAAAGCTCACCTATAAGCGTCAGCAAATACTCACGCGGTATTGTTACATATGTTTCGTCGCATTTTGAAAAATGATTAAATCTTGCCTTTAAATCCTCCTACTTCATAATGAATCCTCGTCCCCCTTTTAGGCACACGAAAGCAATTGCTCTTATCCGCCTGTAAATCGCAGGTTCAATGGATATCTTAAACAAACAGCGCTTTGACTCAAGATCTTCATGTCTCCATCCCTGTGCGAAAGGTATAAGCTGCGGCAATCAGTTTATATGATGAAGACACTCCCTAATACAATTGCGGTACAGTGCCGGATTCTCACCATGCTTCCCTATTTGTTTAATATGTTTTTAACTTTTTATTATACGCGGAACAATAAATGATATCAGTTTGTAATCTATTTGCTTTTCATTTATCTCTATTTGCTTATTGATTGTTTGTATCATTTGCCGATTTAATTATAACATGCGAAATATTCTTTAGTCAAGAAAGCTCTTTGGATACTTTTTTTATTTTATTTACAAAACTCTCAGTAAAACAACACCATGAGCTTTTTCTGTTAACTGCATATTCTTGAACATCATCACTTATTTTCTAATTTACAACTAAGCAAACTTCTGCAGCAAATCATCTTTTCCTAAAATATCAAAAATGTCAAATAGCAGATAAACCGTAACGGAAAACCTGCTATCCGACATTTTTTGAGAGGAGTTGATGAGTTTTTTGAAAAGGAGTATTTAAAGCCTGTTTCTACAAGCTTTATACAAAACTAAAATTCAGGGGCTTTAAATCTTAGAAGCTCCAGCGCAGGCCGGCATCAAGACGATATTTTTGCTCTACATCTCCGCCAAAGCTGCAGCCATAGGTTGCATAGAAGGTGTTGGCAGCACTAAGCTTAGCAGTCACGCCAACCTGTGCTTCATACCAGGTATCGCCAAAGTCAAGGCTTGTTTTACCGCCCTGTTCGCCTACTGCACGGAACGCACTGTCAAAGTCACCGCTGAATTCATGTGCTGCTGCCAGTTTTACAAAGTAGCTTGCATTATCAGTTGTCTGGCCTACACGTACGCCCAAGCGAGCGATGCAGCTGGTGAATGCATCCTGTGCAACATCCATATTCTTATTCTTGCCCCAGGCACTGAGATAGTCGCTTGTTGCAGCATAGTCCTTCGCAGCAATACGGCCTACAGTCAGTTCTAAGCTCGGATCAACATACAAACCGTTTTTGCCTTCAAAACGCTTGCCATATTCTGCGCTCAAAGATGCACCCCATGTTTTATAATCGCCATTCAGCTTATGACCATAAGCATTGCGTACATCGAATTCGTTTTCCAGGCGAGTGTATTTAGCAATCAAATCAAGATATTGACCGCTATCACCCTGCCAAGTACCATACAGTCCCAAGCTTGTACCCTTAATGTCGGCACGACCGTTGCCATAGGAAGAATTGCCATCATTGTAGGAAAGAGCCACGCCTGCTTTCCAACCGTTTCCTACTTCCTTATCATAGCCAACCTGATAAGCGTTATATTTGAGGTTCAGATCAGTATTTTGCGCATCCATGCTATATTTGCCACCATAATACTTAGCCCAAATACCGCTTTCGTCCTCGCTCAGACGCAGGTCGCCCATACGCTTCATAAGATCATTGTTTTCCGCACGCCACAGCAAAGCAGCAGAAGCCATGGCAGTCTTAGCGCCCTTCATCATAGCGGTTTCTTTATCGCCGTAGATTACTTCAGGGTTCTTTTTGTTTTCCGGAGTGATAATGGAGCCTTCCTTCAGGCTACCCTTGCCATCTTCCGCGGAGAAGCTGATGTCACCAAGCTTAAGAGCTGCAGAGCTGGCTGTCAGGCCTTCGGCAATCTGCACATAACCATCAAGATTGTTTTCCGCACCTTCGATTGCGCCTGTGTAGGTAAGCTTGTTGGCCAGCTTGTTCAGCACCTTGCTTACTTCACCTGCGTTACTGGTATCAATGCCGTCATTATCCGTGCTCAGGGTGATTGCGGAGCCTTCGGCTGCACTGCCGATGGTGATGTTGCCGCCAAGGACACGAGTTGAGTATTCGCTGTCACGGCCATAGAAGAACATGGTATTACCGGCATAATTATCAATGACCATATCACCTTTATAGATAGCTGAAGCAGTTTCTTTTACGGTAGTCATATCCACATAACCGCGTTCAGCTTCAGTTTTACCACCAGTGAAATATTTTACACCAACCTGATTTCCGTTGTTTTTCCACAAGGAACCAGTATCCAATGTAATAGATAATGGTTTAGTAGTAGATATATTTACACTGCTACTTCCACCTTCCCAAATAGAGCCATTATGCATTCTTAAAGCTAACGGAATGCTTGCAACAAAATTACCAGTCCATTTTGAACCATTATCCATGAATAAATTAATACCTGTAGCTACAGTTCCATCAGAAGTAACACTTGTAGATTTACCGGAACCAGTAAAATTACCATTAAAATATGATTCAGTTCCATTTAAGCCTAAATTAAGCAATGTTCCGCTTGCATTTTTAATTGCTCCGTCAATCTGAACAACATTATCGCCGCTGCCAACGACATTGCCAGTTTCATCTTTGCAAACATTTATGCTTACTTTAGACTTACTACCAGTAATATCGATTGCATTACTACTTCCTTCAAATTTACCACCAGCTGCTTCAAATATGCCATTATTTAAGTATACAGCTTCTTCCATTCCTTGTATATCTACAAGACCATCAATAATAACTGTCGGAGTTTGACCAACAACACCACTAACGCAAATACCAGTGCATCCATTACCATTTTTATCAGTAGCACTAATTTTTAAAACTTTATTTTCTAATCCATCGCCACCATTGTGAATCAAAACTTTACCAGATGCAGAAATGCCATATGTATAATTAGCTGTTTTGCTTGAAACATTAATGTTTACTGCACCGGCATTTTTTATTTCAACATTGCCGCAACCAATGTTACTAATACTCCCCACAGCTAAAATACCATTAGTCACATACTTTTCTTTATCTGAACTAACATTAAGCTCCAAATTATTTCCATTTAAATTAATATTAGTTGTACTATCACGATCTGCAGAAATACCTGCATAAGTGTTAGTGGTAGCACTAACAGAAGCATTTACATAATTATTTTTAACATTAATCTGAATATTTTTATCTGTAAAATTATATGTGTCATTTTCTTTATTATAAACGCCATTATCTACATAATATTGTTCTGTTTTATTAATGCTTCCATCAAGCGTACTATGAGTTGCTCCATTTATGCCTTCATTATAGGCTGTACTTATTTCACTATCAAAAGTAGCCATCATTCGATCGCATAAAACAGCATAATAATTCAAATTCATTGAATCTTCTTCAATAAAAGAATTAAAACTTGCTTGTCCATTAGAATTATTAAATTTTGTTGAAGCAAGGCTCAATGAAGCTCCGTTAGTAGTCAATCCTTCAGCAATCATAACTGTGCCATCAAGATTTCTCTCACCATCAACATATCCCTGATAATATAATTTATTGGCAAGATTGTTTAAAGCTGTAGTAACCTCATCTTCACTAGTCATATCAATAGAATCATTATCAATAACTAAACGTATTGCTGAATTTTCCGATGCATTCCCTATTGTAAAATTGCCACCGATAATTTCAGTTCCGTTATTTCCATAAAGAACTTTCATATGACCAGAATAGTTAGCCACAGTTACATTACCAGTATTATAGGTTACATCTTGCTTATTAACTTTCTTTGTAAATGGTGTCATAAAGACAAAACCGGTATTATCATAACTATCACTACCGTTCAAAGAAAGTAAAGCTGTAGTATCTTCTGTATTGTAATTGTACCATGCTGCACCGTTTGTAATTTCAGCACTAACAGCATTATTCAAAGAATAACCTTGCCAAGCAGTATTTGCACCACTCATTTTTACATTAGTAGCATAAGAGGCATTACCAATCCACTTGGCACCATTGCCCATAAACAGGTTTACACTGCCGTAATCACCGGGGGTTTCGCCCCAGCCTGCGCCCTTAATGTAGTTACCATTCCAATAGGAACCAGCAGTATTAAGGCCAACATTAATCGTGCCCTTGGTACCCATACCGCCAACTGTATTGAAATCTCCTAAAATTTTCACTTCACGATTGCCTGCACCAGTAGCTTTAGCGTCCAAGGCATCGCTTTCTTTAGTTACATTAACATTAACAATGCCATAATTACTGCTGACGAACTCACCATAGGCACGGATAGCGCAATTTTCGGCAAAGCCATAGTTCAATCCCGGATTTACACCCTTTTTAGTAGCAATAATATTACCACCGCCGATATCAATAGTAGAAGCAACTGCGCTTACTGCCTCGGACATGCCAACGCCATCAGTTGTATCAGCTTTGATATCAACCAGTCCATCAATTTTAATATAAGAGCGGGTACCATTCACACCATTCATAGCCTTTACAACAGCGCCGTTCGTACTGTTTGTTGTCGTACCGGTTAGAGTTAATTTTTGCTTTTCTAAGGTTGTGCTACCACTGGTATTAGCGTTATGTACAAAAATTTTGCCTCCGCTATTAACAAATAAGGCCGCTGTTTGCCCACCGCCTGTACTTTCTGCTGTTACAGACATTGCTCCCGGGTTGTTAATATTAACTACACCTTTATCAATTGCTGCAATACCTGTAGAATGAGAAGAGCCATAACCATTAACTGTCAGAGCATTTTTCCCAAGATTCATGTTCAAAACAGTATTATTACCACTTGCGGAAACTGCTGCACCGATATTTGGCAACCATTGACCACCTGCAATCATGTTGTTTTCAGAGATGATATCTACTGCAGAGCTATAGCTTTTCTCAGTAATAACACCACTTTCTGCTACAATAGCTCCATCAGCAAACGCCACAGCTGCAAAGCTGCATCCCATTGCCACAGCAATACCCAAAGCTAATTTTCTTGATTTTTTAAAAGAATTACTTTTTGACATAATATTTCCCCCTTTAATTATCTTGGTGGTCTTCTAAATGATTAAATACGACGTCAAACTCCTTTCTTCAATCATACATATCCTTTTCCTGGCAACAACTAATGCTTCGCAAAAGAAAAAGCCTGGTATCACTCGTGTATCAGGTGCACCAAGGCGCACCGATTCCACAGTGAAACCAAGCCAATAGTCAGGTAATCACTAAGCTTTAACTGCAATCCGACTTTACGGTCTTCTATTTAGGTAAGCATATGCTATTTCGCGTGTTAAAGTCTTTGGTATCTATTTTATTTTTAAAACTTGTACTTAATTTATCTGCTACCATTCTCTATTTTAAGTCTTTTGATATTAAATCTTATTTATTTCATTGTACCATGCTATATTTTATGTGTCAATACTATTTTACAACCAGCAAAAACATAACTTACCAGTTTTGGGAATCGCTTATAATAATCTTAGAAAAAATCCTGCCCAAATTTGCCAAACACAAAATTTAGTAATATAATAGGAAATGCATTTTTGATAAATTTATTGTTTTCGAGAGGGGTTAAAAAATGCTTTTAAACGAAAAAAATTCACGTCTGACCTTATGCGGTGAACTCGCACTATTGGTTGCAGTAATCATCAACAGCTTCAGCGTCGTACTCATGCTCTACTCCGGTTCCGGCATCAGCGCCATCAGCAGCGTTCCATTTGCCTTCAGCGAAGCCTTTCCCAAGCTCACACTCGGTACATGGACCTACATTTTCCAAGGCTTGCTTATCGCCAGCCTGATGTATCTGCGCAAAAAGTTTATTGCGTCCTATATGTTCAGCTTTGTTGTAGGCTTTGTATTCAGCCAATTCCTTGATTTGTTCGAGCTGTATATAAACATGCTGCCGCAGGCCTTTTCCTGGCGCGTGCTGTATTTTGTCGTAAGCTATATTTTAATCTGCATCGGCATTGCTTTGTCCAACCGCTGCGGCCTGCCCATTATCCCTACGGATTTATTCCCGCGTGAGTTGAGCGCAATCATAAAAATCGAGTACGCTAAAATCAAAATCACCTTTGATGTAACCTGCCTGGCTATCACAGCACTGCTGACACTGTTCTTATTGGGACATATAGACGGACTGGGAATAGGCACTATCCTGGCAGCCTTCACCATGGGTAAAGGCGTAGCTTATGCCGGTCAATATTTAGATAAAAATTTTCAGTTCATGCCCTATTTACAGAAAAACTAAAAAGAGATTTCTGTGAAATGCAGCATTAAGAAGTTTGTTTTTATTGGCAAATTTCTTAATGCTGTTTTTATTTTTCACAGCAATCTCTCATTTCATAATATCCTTTGGCTCTTTCAGGCTCTCCGCTATACTGTTTGCAAGCGGCAGCATTCTGATATACCGAAATTGTTCTCTACCCTAACGCCACATCCAGCACCATCATCACACTGAAGCCTACGGCAAAGAAAATCGTGCCGATATTGGAATGCTCTCCCTGCGACATTTCAGGAATAAGCTCCTCTACAACAACATAAAGCATTGCACCGGCAGCAAAGCTCAAAAGATACGGCAGCACCGGTATTACAAGCTGAGCAGCAAGTATCGTCAGCACTGCTCCGATTGGTTCCACCACACCGGACAGCACACCGCCCCAAAACGCTCTGTTCTTGCTCTCTCCCTCTGCGCGAAGCGGCA
>ERZ779832.357-NODE-357-length-13009-cov-81.4095_pt1 | contig 13009 bp, 9 predicted proteins | sample MGYA00511250_ERZ779832 | MGnify/ENA primary metagenome ERZ779832 (study PRJEB29588, sample SAMEA2154726) | human gut metagenome | biome: human gut; feature: human-associated habitat; material: faeces | place: Denmark | collected 2008/2010 ...
GACGCGTGCGGGGGGGCACACCCCGCCGAATTGTGCTTTGAGAATTCAGCGGTTGCAACCGCTGAATTACAAAATAGTGAAAATCAGATAGATATATTCCATAGTTTATCTATTTCTAATATTCCAGATTTTCCTGTTGAGGACTTCTTTAAAGTACCATTCACACACCACTCTGCCATCATTAGTGGACCAAAAGAAACTTCGGCACGCTTTTATTATATTCACCGCACTGTAGAGGAACATCTTTCCGTAAAGAAGCTCCGCCAACTTATAAAGGAGGATGCTTACCATAGCCAAGGACGCATGCCTAACAATTTTACCAGGACCATCAACAATCCTAGGGAAGCTCGACGTGCAGTAGAAATGTTCAAGGATGAATATCTACTTGACTTTATCAATGTAGAAGAGATTGGGGAACGCGAAAAAATAGATGTCGACGAACGAGTTGTAGAACAAAGCATCGTTCAGAACATCAAGAATTTCATCATGACCTTTGGCAGAGACTTTGCTTTCATCGGCAACCAATACCATTTGGAAATCTATGGTGTTGAACAATTCCCAGACCTGCTGTTTTTCAATCGAGAATTGAACGCCATGGTTTGCATAGAGCTAAAACTTGGCGAGTTTAAAACCTCTTATCTTGGGCAACTTTTTGGCTATCTCCAAATTCTCGACGACAAGGTGCGTAAGCCACACGAGAATCCGTCTATTGGAATCATTCTTTGCCAATCAGCAAACTACTCTTATGCAGAATATGCTGTTCGAGACTACAGCAAGCCGATGGGAGTTGCTACCTACAAGACGTTGGATGACATGCCTGAAAGGTTACGCAAGGCTTTGCCTGATATGAAGAAAATGATGGACTTGCTAAAAAACAAGGAAGAATAATATCCCCCTAAACATTTGGAGATTATTAGAAGATTAAAGAATAACATTCAATAGGCGGCTCTCAATTCCGGGAGTCGCCTATTTTTTCTTTCTCCATCCAATAACTTTTCCACCTAAACATTTGGAAGTTACAAGGAAAAGTTGTATCTTTGCCACCAACTAACAAAAACAAGGCATGACAGAAACAGAAATTAAGCAAATGCTTGCCCAAGGCGAACGACTTACCCTGGAATGCAAAAAAGCAAAGACGGAGCTCCCCAAAATTGTTATGCCTAAGTTGACATTCGACTAACCTCACCCTTTTCATATGGAAGGTTATCAGCGTGTAGATGACACACCACAAATGAAAGCTGTAAGAGAAGAATTTACCAATTCGATTATTCACTCTGACCTATTCTTGGATAGTGGTATCTTAAGGATAGAAAAGCATGATGACTGCCTATGCTTACGGAATCCAGGAAATTTGAAACTTCCGATAGAAAACATCTATGAAGGTGGGGTTTCAAAAGCACGCAACCCAAGAATACAGAATATGCTCCGTATGATAGGATATGGTGAGAATATAGGTTCTGGATTTCCAAAAATTATCTCTGCTTGGCAAAAGGCAGGTTGGGGTAAGCCTGAATTAATAGATAAATACGAGTTACAAGAGGTAGAACTACGATTACCTATTCCTAATGAAACTGGTGGTCAAACTGATGGTCAAACTGATGGTCAAACTGGTGGTCAAACTGGTGGTCAAACTGGTGGTCAAACTGGTGGTCAAACTGGTGGTCAAATTGGTGGTCAAACTGGATCACCAAAAACAATTGAAAAGGTTTTTGAATTAATAAAAGACAATCCGTATATAACAAGACAAGAGCTCGTGGACAAACTAGCTATCAAGGCAAGTGCAATACAAAAACATATAGAAAAGCTAAAGGCTCAAAAAAGAATAGAGCGTGTTGGTTCTTCTACATTTGGAGGCCATTGGGAAATCAAAGAATAAATAATCCTTCGTTTCATCATCGAAACAACAATATTCAATAGGCGGCTCTCAATTCCGGGAGCCGCCTATTTTTTTCTTTCTCCCCATCCTTTTCAAGTATTTTTTCCCTAAAACCTTGGAAGTTACGAGGAAAAGTCGTATCTTTGCCAACGAATAGCAATATTGCGTCCACGACCTTATAAAGCGTAAGCAGATGGCAAGATTTATAGACCCACGTGTTGACTGGGCTTTCAAGAGGATATTTGGAAGCGAAGACACAAAAGAATGTCTGATCACATTCCTCAACGGACTGTTTGAAGACGAGTTGGTAATCAAGGACGTGACGTTTGCCAAGACAGAAAAACTTGGTTTGCGCCCCGATGACCGCGGTGTGGTCTTCGATGTCTATTGCATCACAAACGAAGGCAAGCATGTCATCGTTGAGATGCAGAAGAAAGAGCAGGAATACTTTGCCGACAGGGCATTGTATTACACGGCACGTGCCATTGTGCAGCAAGGCATCCGTGGAATCTGGGACTACCACTTGGCTCCAGTCTATACGGTATGTTTCATGGACTTTGTATCGCAAAGTCCGATATTAAAGGAGTTTCGCACCGATTTAGTGCTTACCGACTTGCAGACACGCCAGCGGGTGTCCGACAGGATGCGTATTGTGTACCTCCAGTTGCCATTGTTCGACAAGCACACGGAGGCAGAGTGTATGGATATATTTGATTGTTGGATTTATATAGTGAAGAATATGAACATGTTTGAACAGATGCCATTCAGCGAGAAGTATCCAGTCTTCCGCAAGTTGGCAGAAATAGGCGACCTCCGCAAGCTCTCCCGAGAGGAACTAGAGCTGTATGACGAGGACATCAAGAATATGCGTGATATATATGCCACCAGAAAATTCGATGAAAAGAAAGGGATGGAAATAGGGATGGCGAAAGGTCGTGCTGAAGGTATGGCGAAAGAAAAGCTAGCCACAGCTCGCCGCCTTCTTTCAATGGGCCTTTCTGATGAGCAAGTATCAACAGCCACAGAGCTTCCACTGGAGGAAATTCTGAAAATGAAGGAATAAGAAGAGATTACCAGGCGGCTCTCGAACATATCGGGAGCCGCCTTTTTTGTATGCCTTTACGTTATGCAAATCGTATTAAGCCTTCTGCACGTTTTCAAGATTTTTATGATCATATTCTTTAACAGACAATGGGATGGATTTTTGCACTTGCTTGTTGAATTCGCATTCTTTGTCTTCTATGAAAGATGATGCATATATATATATAATAATGTGATAACTTGTATCTTTTGGTGTAAAATATTAGGTTTATTTATACTTTGATATATGTCATGTGATTATACGACATTTGTCATCCGGCCGTACGACAAGTGTCGTATAAACGCATGACAAATGTCACGCAATCGCAAGAAAGGCCTCCTTGCATCGTTATAATTGATTCCTTGCATCGTATAAGTTGCGGCATTGTTATCATCCATCTCACCATAGCCAAGCATCGGGACGTAATTTTCATTTCCTCAGTTGGCTATGATTCCTCCTCTCACCAGCCATTTCGCAAAGAAGCGGTCACTAACCAGATAGCCAGTCGGAGTCTTGCTTACCAGCTGCTTATCTACCAATGCCTTTAATGCCGTTCTCACGCTGCTCGTAGCTGGAAGATGGTGGGTGCTGATAAACTGCTGGCTCAACGGCGAAGATACCAAATGCTCACGAGCTATCGCCCACAAAAGGATTGTTCAATCTTGCCATATCTTGTTATCATTCATTATACAAACGTTCATTGCGCTTTTTACGCAACGCAAATTACGCAATAAAAAACGAGACCGCCAAATGTTTTCTTGTTTTTTAATAATAATTATCTCCTAAAGCTACATATACCTTAATTATATAATAGAAGAAAAGCGCACCGAAATGCAAACGTTTGCACAATTTATTCGCTTGATTTGCATCAATTTTTGAACAAGCTAATGAAATAAATCGTAACTTTGCCAACGTATAACAATACAACTTGCAATTAAACATAAAATAATAATCACAGAATACAATGATAATTATGAAGAAGATATACTTTACACTCATCGCCTTACTGACAAGCATGAACATGCTGGCACAAGGCTGGCCTGCCAACTATAGTGGCGTCATGCTGCAAGGATTCTCATGGGATTCTTACGATTACTCCCAATGGACTGTTTTAGAGAAGCAAGCCGATGATATGAAAGGATTCATCGACCTTGTATGGCTTCCACAAAGCGGTAAATGCATCGAAACCACAAAGGTGATGGGCTATAAGCCATATTATTATTTCAACCAGAACTCCTCATTCGGAACTGAGGCTGAACTCAGAAGTCTGATTGCCAAGTTCAAAGCCAACGGCATAGGCGCAATAGCTGATGTTGTGGTCAACCATCGCAATACAGACGGCTGGTATACCTTCCCTGCAGAAACCTACAAGGGAGTGACCTACCAGATGTTGTCTACCGATATCTGCAAGAATGATGATGGTGGAAGTACGGCAACACAGGCAAAAAAAGACGGGGTTAGCCTCAGCAATAACTATGATGAGGGAACCGACTTTGGAGGATGCCGTGATATTGACCATAAGAGCGAGAACGTACAGAAGATTATCAAGGCATATCTGAAATTTCTGAAGGAGGATATGGGATATACCGGTTTCCGCTACGACATGGTAAAGGGTTTCAGTGGTTCTCACGTAGCTGACTACAATGATGCAACAGGTATAGAATACTCGGTAGGTGAATATTGGGACGGAAACCAATCTATCATCAACTGGATCAACAAGACAAACAAGAAGAGTGCTGCCTTCGACTTCCAGTTCCGTTATAATGTTCGTGACGCAATAGGCATAAAAGACAATAAGATTGTTTCATCGCCAAACTGGTCGAAACTGAAGAGCGATTATAACCTGATGCATGATGCAACCTACCGTCAGTATGCCATCACATTCGTAGAGAATCACGACATGCAATACCGTTCTAAAGATGAGCAGCAGGATCCTCTTATGCGAGATACGCTTGCAGCCAATGCCTATATGCTCGCCATGCCGGGAACTCCTTGCGTGTTCCAGCCACACTGGAGAGCCTACAAACAGGAAATCAAGAGCATGATTGAAGCCCGCAAACTTGCAGGCATCACCAACATGAGCAATTATACCAACAAGATGGCGCAGACCACATGCTTTGCCAATGAGACTACTGGCAACAAGGCGAAACTCATCGTGGTTGTAGGAAACAACACCAAGGCATATACTCCAAGTGCTGATTATGCACAGATTCTCGAAGGATACCACTACCGTTATTATCTTTCTAAATCTGCAGAAACCGCATGGTGCAATATACCATCGGGCGAATACGAGGCAGGATTCAAGGCTAAGCTTACGGCTGTCAGTCAGAACAGCAAAGCCAAACTGGTATACACTACTGACGGCACAGACCCTACAGCCAAGAGCAAGCAGGTGGCTTCAGGTAACACCATCAACATAGATGAGACCTGCACCTTGAAGGTTGGCTTGCTCAGCAACGGAACCGTAACAGGTATCCGTACCTACAATTATACCGTCAAGGCATTCGAGCCATATACCATCACCATATATGCCAAAGCCGACCAGGTAACCAACTGGGGGTCAGCCATGTATTTCTACGCATGGAATTCCAGCGAAACCTTTACACTAGGCTGGCCAGGTACTGCTGTTACAGCAACCAAAACGCTGAACGGAAAGAAGTGGTACTATATGGACTTCAAGATCAAAAGCAAGGATGCTATCGTAAACATCATCTTCAATCAGGGAAATGGAACAGGCAAGAAGCAGACCGTAGACATGAACGCTGGCAACAGCACCAAGTTCTACGAGATTACCACTACAATGAGTAAAGGTCAATACACCTGCAAGGATGTTACCGCCATCTGGGCACCAACAGGCATCACAGGAACTCCAACCATAAGCAATACCACAACAGACAATGCATGGTATACACTTAGCGGTATGAAATTGGGTAAGAAACCTGCTGAGAGCGGTGTTTACATCCACCAGGGAAAGAAAGTGATTATCAGATAAGAATATAACAAATAAGTTCAAAGAATAGTTTCAGTTTTTAGTTTAAGTTTTTCAGTTTTAAGTTTTTAGGTTTATTAAGGTTTATGTTTTTAGGTTTAGGTTTGTTTTAAAGGTAGTTTTAGTACATACAAGATTACTAGTTAGTTGTTTTAGGTAAGAAAAAAGAGGTATACCCAAGATTCGTCTTCGGGATATACCTCTTTTCTTATTTTAATTATCTTTCTTATTCTAATTATCTTTCGCGCTGGTCAGCCCCCCACATCAGTTTCTCTCTCAGGGTAGAGAAATAACGCTGGTTGCGCTGCTTCACAATCTTGATGCTATGAGGAGCCTTGCGGATGATGAGGCGGGTTTCCTCCGTCATACGCTCACTACGACCATCGATGGCTACCAGATAGTTGTGGCTGCGACTCTCGATATCGAGCGTGATGACAGCCGTATCGTTGATGACGATAGGACGGATGTTCAGACTGTGAGGAGCCACCGGAGTAAGACAGATGCTGCCACTCTGCGGAATGATGATAGGACCGCCATTAGATAGATTGTATGCCGTAGAACCTGTTGGCGTGGTAACAATCAGTCCATCAGCCTGATAGGTAACGAGAAATTCGCCATCAACCTGCGTACGGATGGAAATCATCGAAGCATCATCACGCTTCAGCACGGCGATATCGTTGAGGGCGAACGGATTGCCGGCAAGTATGCCACCTTCTGCCTCCACCTGAATCACCGCATGCTCCTCTATCAGACAATCACCGGCATAAAGACTGTCCAGCGCCGACTCTATCTCGCTTGGCAGCACATCAGCAAGGAAGCCCAATCTGCCCATATTCACACCGATGATTGGCGTACCCTTGGCTCCCACACGGCTCGCTGCCTTCAGGAAGGTACCGTCACCACCCATAGAGATGACGTAATCCACATCAAAGTTGTAATCCTCGAACACCCCAGCCGCCTTCACATCGAGATGCTGGTCGCGGGTAAGAAACTCGTAATAAGCATTCTCCACATAAACTTCAGCCTCCTTCTTTTCGAGATAAAGAAGGATTTTCTCTATCGAAGCCGACTTCTTAGCCTGGTATTCATTACCAAATATTGCGAATTTTAAATGTTGCTGTGCCATTTATTTTGTTATTTCAATAATTATTCTTACTTTTGCAAAGGTAATCATATTATTTGAATAACAAGACAAAAAACAAATAAATTATGGCTAAGGTATATGAATTTCTTGCCAATGGCTTCGAGGAAATCGAAGGATTGGCTCCGGTTGACATCCTCCGTAGAGGTGGTGTAGACATCAAGACTGTAAGTGTAACGGGTACTGAATGGGTAGAAACATCGCATGGTGTTACCATCAAGGCTGACCTGAAGTTTGAGGATATTGCCAGCTTTGAAGATGCTGACATGCTAATGATTCCGGGCGGAATGCCAGGCAGTACAAACCTGAACGAGCACGAAGGTGTACGCCAGGCGCTCATCGCACAGCACAAGGCTGGCAAGCGAATCGGTGCCATCTGCGCAGCCCCAATGGTTCTGGCAAGCACAGGCATCCTCGAAGGAAAGAAGGCTACCTGTTATCCTGGCTTTGAGCAGTATTTCGGCGAGAACACCGAATATACCGCCACCCTCTTCCAGGAAGACGGCAACGTGATTACGGGCGAAGGTCCTGCAGCAACCCTCCCATACGCCTATAAGATATTGAGCTATTTCGTAAGCAAGGAAACTGTAGCTGCCCTGCAGGATGGCATGATGTATGATCATCTCATGCAGAACAAGTAATAACAATGAGTGAAGAAAGGCAGGATTAGAATTCTTCACTCTTCACTTTTAACTCTTCACTTAAAAAATGGATTACGTAATCATAGTAGCCGGAGGCAAGGGCCTCCGCATGGGAAGTGAGATTCCAAAACAGTTCTTGCCGGTAGCGGGCAAGCCTATCCTGATGCGCACCATAGAGCGTTTTCATGAATATGACCCTGCATTGAACATCATCCTGGTTCTGCCGGAGAGTCAGCAGGCATACTGGCACCAGCTCTGCGAGGAGCATCATTTCAGCATCAAGCACCAGATAGCTAATGGTGGCGACACCCGTTTCCAGTCATCCAAAAACGGACTGGCACTCATTCCTGATGATGAAGATGGCGTAGTGGGTATTCACGACGGCGTGCGCCCATTCGTATCTAAAGAAGTCATCGAGGAATGTTTCGAGACAGCTCGCGAAGAATATGCAGCCATCCCTGTATATGCCGTAACCGACACCCTGCGCTATATCGACCAGCACGGAGGCGGAAAGAACGTGCTGCGCAGCGATTACCGCGTGGTGCAGACTCCCCAGACCTTCGACATCGGTCTGGCAAAGCAGGCTTTCAACCAGGAATACAAGGAACAGTTTACCGATGATGCTTCGGTGGTAGAAAGTCTTGGCTGTCAGGTTGCAATGGTTGAGGGTAACCGTGAGAACATCAAGATTACCACTCCATTCGACATCAAGGTAGCGGAAGCTTTACTGGGCTGATAATCTGCATGTCATCCCTGTTAGACAGGATGACGAAGACTGAGCCATAAGCTGGCAAGTTCAAGTTCACTATCTGGCGGATTCTGGAAGTACCGGTACGGAAGGTTGCCGTAATCTGGCGCTCCTTATTCTCCTGATTAATCAGGAAATAGATATCCTTCCTGCCCGTTGCCTCCAGAACCAGACGGTGGGCATAATCCATATTCTCAGGCAGTATGACATCCGGATCGATGCCATACTGCGAGAAGTTCTTCGCCTGATAAGACTTGTCGATGATGACGATGCCTTCCTCACGCAATTCCTCCAGTTTCGCTTTTATCTCAGCAGAGAGAGAGCTATCCGGCTGCGAAACCACGAGAATGCGATAATCCTGATTTCCAGGCAGTTTTCCCTTCGGACTGTATTCGAAATTCCATTTCAGCAAGGCATCCTTGTTAATCAAATCGTATTTGTAACCACGAGGGGCACGATAGCTGTTCTTCTGTTCGGGGTTTTCCGAAGGATGAAACACAGCGATATCAACCACCGGTCTGCCCTGCTGCAGATAATGCTGACACATGGTGATGTAATCCATGAAACCTCGAGCCTCTGGATGCCGGACAATATCATGCTGGAAAATGAACCTGTTGATGCCAAGCGCCAGGTGGCGGTCTATCAAAGGTTTTAGCAAGGCGGGCGTTCCGTTCCGTGCGCCATAGTTTCCTGTACAAGCCACAGCCTGAACCGGATTTTCATTATAAATATGAGCTCTGCTTACGGCACGGAACATATCGTCGGGATGATCGGTACGCGGGATAGGCGCACAAGAAACCTCAACATACTGTTCTTCTGCCAGACGGGTGAAGGTCTGGAAGAACTTCTCCTTTACCAGTTCCTCGATGGTGAGACGGATATCATTCTGTACCTGTTCGTATCGGGAAGCCGACTCCAGCGGAACACCTGCCATGACAGGAAGATAGGGGATGAGATCATAGCCGCGGCGCACCTTGAATTCTTCGGCAAACTGACAGCCCCAGTTCTGGCTACCCCACTCTCTCGGGTCGATATACAGATACGACACCACATCGCCATGCGGACGGTTCAGTAACGGCGCATACCAGGAATCGAAAAGCTTCTTTACAGCTGCCGGTGAGAACCTGTCCACCTCAAGTCCCATACCTTTCCCATCCGTTGCATGAGTCTGTCCCGTTGAGGTATGTCCCATCCGCAACAGGCACCAGGAGCCCTTAGGCAACTTATTCTGCAAGATACCATTCACCATGACACCCATCACCATTCCCCCTTCCATCTTCAAGGGGAGCACATCAGTCATCGGCACCGCCTCGCTCCGGGCAGCCGAATCGGTTGCGTTGCGCCAGGCAGGACCCGTTTTTCCTTTAAAGCGGATAGCAAAAGCAGCAATATCCTGATAATATCCACCTTCGCTTCCGGCAGACTGCATCTTTCCGTCCTTATAACTCTCGGGCTGCCACATCTGCAAGCCTTCAATCTTCTTTCCGCCCTTCACGATGGTATCGGTCCAGACAACCTTCTGCATCGATTCAGCAGGGAGGACAAACGGATTGCCAGGCAGGACATGGATACCCATATCAAAATCGAGAGAGTCGGCTAGCTGGAAGGAATAATCCATCATCTTCCAGAACTCAGGCGACAGCTGTGCCACCCCGTCCTGAAATTCCAGATGCTCGCCGGCTTCACGTACCGGCATCAGCCAGATACCGCCCATACCTACATTCTTCATACCCGTCAGATCGGCATGAATACCCGGTCTGGAAACGGAGCCATACTTCCAGTTCCAGAAGGTCCAAGGCTTAGCCTCGTCATTATATGCCATTGCCGACACAACCAGAAGCGCCAGCAAAGCTATCACCATATATCTTTTCTTACTATTCATGAAAGTTTTAATCTTATTCGGTGCGAAGGTACGAAGAAAAATCAATATAAACAAATAAAAAAGCCACAATTGCGGAAAAAAAGCGTTAAACATTTTGGCTGTTTTGCCATAATGTTGTACTTTTGCATCATTATGAATAGTATTTTAGACCAAGACATCATGTTCCTGCCAGGGGTAGGACCCAAGAAGAAAGAGATACTGAGCAAGGAACTCGGCATCAACTCTTATAGTGACCTGCTAGAATACTATCCTTATAAATATGTAGACCGCTCCAAGGTTTTCCACATCAGCGAACTCAATGCCGACATGCCCTTTGTACAGCTCAAAGGCAAGATACTCAGCTACGATGAGATAGATACCGGCAAGCGCAACAAGCTGCTGGTAGCCCATTTCTCAGACGGCTACGGTGTGGCTGACCTCATCTGGTATCGCGGTGCCCAATACATCATGAAGACCTATAAGGTGGGAACCGAATATCTCGTTTTCGGAAAGCCAACCATCTTCAACGGCAGATTCCAGTTTACCCATCCCGATATGGACGATGCCACCAATCTCCAGATCTCAGAGATGGGCATGCAGCCCTACTACTCGCTTACCGAGAACCTGAGAAAGCGTGGCTACACCTCACGTTCCATAGAGAAGATGACCAAGCAGTTGGTCACCATCCTTCCTCCTCTTCCCGAAACGCTGCCAAACCATATCGTAGACCGTCTGCATCTGGTTTCGCGCGATGCAGCCATCCGCATGATTCATTATCCGCATTCCCATCAGGAGATGCAGAAGGCTCAGGTACGCCTTAAATTTGAGGAACTCTTCTATGTGCAGCTTAATATAATAAGGTATGCCACCGACCAGCGCCGCAAGTTCAGGGGCTATGTCTTCAACCGCATCGCCGACATCTTCAATGGGTTCTATGCCCATCATCTGCCTTTTGAACTGACAGGAGCACAGAAACGGGTGATGCATGAAATCAGAGCCGATATGTGCAGCGGCAGACAGATGAACCGTCTTCTGCAGGGTGATGTAGGCTCGGGCAAGACGCTCGTGGCTCTCATGACCATGCTCATTGCGCTGGACAATAGTTATCAGGCATGTATGATGGCACCTACCGAAATTCTTGCCGAGCAGCATCTGCAAACTATCTGCGACTTCCTGCAGGGAATGGACATCCGGGTGGAACTGCTCACAGGCATCGTAAAGGGAAAGAAGAGAGAAAAGATTCTTGCCGACCTGGCTACGGGCGACATCCAGATTCTGGTAGGCACCCATGCCATCCTCGAAGACCCGGTGGTTTTCAGAAGATTAGGCGTAGCCGTCATCGATGAGCAGCATCGCTTCGGTGTAGCACAGAGAGCCAAGCTGTGGAACAAGAGCGAGAATCCGCCTCATATCCTCGTGATGACCGCCACTCCTATCCCCCGCACCCTCGCCATGACCATTTATGGTGACCTGGACGTGAGCGTGATTGATGAACTGCCACCGGGCAGAAAACCGATACAGACGCTACATAAGTTTGATACCCAACTCACTAGCCTCTATCAGAGCATCCGCCGCCAGATTAATCTCGGCAGACAGGTATATATCGTCTTTCCGCTGATCAAGGAAAGCGAGAAGAGCGACCTGAAGAATCTGGAAGAAGGTTACGAAACGCTGAAACAGGCATTCCCGGAATTCAAATTGAGTAAGATTCATGGCAAGATGAAATCTGCCGAGAAGGAGGTAGAGATGGAGCAGTTTGTGAAGGGCGAAACACAGATTCTCGTTGCCACCACCGTGATAGAAGTTGGTGTAAATGTGCCCAATGCTTCTGTGATGGTTATCCTGGACGCACAGCGCTTCGGTCTCTCCCAGTTGCACCAGCTGCGAGGCCGTGTAGGAAGAGGCTGCGACCAGAGCTACTGCATTCTGGTAACCAACTATAAGCTTTCAGAAGAAACCCGCAAACGTATTGATATCATGTGCGATACGAACGACGGTTTCCGTATCGCCGAGGCCGACTTGAAACTCCGTGGTCCCGGCGACCTGGAGGGAACGCAGCAGAGCGGCATGGCTTTCGACCTGAAGATAGCGAATATTGCCAGAGACGGTCAGCTGGTACAGCTGGCACGCACAGAAGCACAGGAAATCATCGACAACGATCCCGAATGCAATGCTCCTCACAACGCCCTGCTCTGGAACCGCCTCAGGGATTTGAAGAAAACCCATATCAACTGGGCAGCCATCAGCTAAAGCAGCAAGCAAGAACAGTTCCTGCTATCTGAAAGCAAGCAAAAGCAGTTCCTGTTATCAGAAAGCAAGGCTAAAAGGTGGCTTCAGCTATCAAGCAGCCTCACCCCCGTTCCAGGCGATTCCATCGCCTGTCCCAAAAGTAAAAAGTATAATTATGGATAGAAGAAGAAAGCCGGCTATCAGGGAGCCGCGACCAGAAATAACCCTGGAAGAAATGAGAGCCATTCTCGAAAACATTACAGAAATAGAAAGCGCAACAGGCATCAAATACGTCAAACTGCATGTAACGGCAAAGATGATTATCGGTATCAGAGAGTCATCGGGTAAGGAATTTACCATCAATCTCAACGACCTCTACCGCGCTTATCTTTTACCTTTGCACCTGGAAACAAGTTTAAACGAATTGGTTAACGGGTGTTAAG
>ERZ779832.359-NODE-359-length-12965-cov-4.29566_pt1 | contig 12965 bp, 9 predicted proteins | sample MGYA00511250_ERZ779832 | MGnify/ENA primary metagenome ERZ779832 (study PRJEB29588, sample SAMEA2154726) | human gut metagenome | biome: human gut; feature: human-associated habitat; material: faeces | place: Denmark | collected 2008/2010 ...
CCGCAGATACCCTCGCGGCAGTCGTGGTCGAACACGAAAGGCTCCTCACCAGCATCGATGAGTTCCTCGTTGAGGATGTCGAGCATCTCCAGGAACGAAGTGTCGTCGGGGATGTTCTTCATCTCGTGCGTATCGAAATGACCCTGATCCTGCGGGCCGTTCTGCTTCCAATACTTAATTGTGAATGATATATTTCTTGCCATTTTTGGTCTAATTCTTTATTAAGTCCACTAAATCAACTTATCTCCCAGAGATTAGTTCTTGTAATTTCTGGTCTGAACCTTGATAGCCTCATACTCGAGCTTCTCCTTGATCAGCTCAGGAGCGGTGGTCTCACCCTTGTACTCCCAGCAGCCTACATAGAAGAAGTTCTCGTCGTCGCGCTTAGCCTCACCCTCCTCGGTCTGATGCTCCTCACGGAAGTGACCACCGCAGCTCTCCTCACGATGGAGTGCGTCATAAGCCACGAGCTCACCCATGAGGATGAAGTCGCGAAGGTGGATAGCCTTGTCAAGCTCGACATTGAAACCCTGCTTCGCTCCAGGAATAAAGAGGTTGGTGTTGAACTCCTTGCGGAGGCTTGCGATGAGCTTCAAGCCCTCCTCAAGTCCAGCCTTCGTGCGACCCATACCAACATGCTCCCACATGATGTGGCCAAGCTCCTTGTGGATGGAATCGACAGAACGCTTACCCTTGATGTTCATCAGGCGATCGATCTCGGCGTTGACAGACTTCTCAGCCTCGTCAAACTCGGGAGCCGTCGTCGGCACCTTCGGCCAGAGAGCCTGGTCAGCAAGATAATTCTGGATGGTGTAAGGCAGGACAAAGTAGCCGTCGGCCAATCCCTGCATGAGCGCGGAAGCACCCAGACGGTTGGCACCGTGGTCAGAGAAGTTGCACTCACCGATGGCAAAGAGGCCAGGGATAGTGGTCTGCAGCTCATAGTCGACCCAGATACCACCCATCGTGTAGTGGATAGCCGGGAAGATCATCATCGGATTATAGTACTTCACGCCATTGATCTCGCGTGCGACCTCACCTGGGTTGACATCGGTGATCTCCTCATACATATCAAAGAGGTTGCCGTAGCGCTGCAGGATGCGATCGATTCCGAGACGGTTGATAGACTCAGAGAAGTCGAGGAATACGGCAAGACCCGTATTGTTAACACCAAAGCCCTTGTCACAGCGCTCCTTGGCGGCACGAGAGGCCACATCACGGGGAACGAGGTTACCGAAGGCAGGATAACGGCGCTCCAAGTAGTAGTCGCGATCCTCCTCAGGAATATCGCTACCCTTGATCTCACCCTTCTGCAACTTCTTGGCATCCTCAATGTTCTTCGGCACCCAGATACGACCGTCGTTACGCAACGACTCAGACATCAGGGTGAGCTTAGACTGCTTGTCGCCGTGGACAGGAATGCAAGTCGGGTGAATCTGCACATAGCAGGGGTTGGCAAAGTAAGCACCCTTGCGATAGCACTGTACGGCAGCGGGGCCGTTGCAACCCATGGCATTGGTGGAAAGGAAGTAGGTATTGCCATAGCCACCCGTAGCGATAACGACGGCATTGGCCGAGAAGCGCTCGAGTTTACCCGTAGTGAGATCCTTGGCAATGATACCGCGTGCGTGACCGTCAACGATGACGACGTCCTCCATCTCGTAACGCGTGTAGAGCTTCACCTTGCCCTCATTGACCATACGGCTCAAAGAGCTGTACGCGCCAAGCAGGAGCTGCTGGCCAGTCTGACCCTTGGCATAGAAAGTACGGCTCACCTGTGCACCACCGAAGGAACGGTTGGCCAACATGCCACCATACTCACGTGCGAAAGGCACGCCCTGAGCCACACACTGGTCGATGATGTCGTTGCTCACCTCAGCCAAACGGTAAACATTGGCCTCACGAGCACGATAGTCACCACCCTTTACCGTATCGTAGAACAAACGATAGACAGAGTCGCCGTCGTTCTGATAGTTCTTTGCAGCGTTGATACCACCCTGTGCGGCGATAGAGTGAGCACGACGCGGAGAGTCCTGAATGCAGAAGTTGTACACATTAAAGCCCATCTCGCCGAGAGAGGCAGCGGCACTGGCACCAGCAAGTCCCGTTCCTACGACGATGACATCGAGCTTGAGCTTGTTCTTCGGGTTCACCAAGCGCTGGTGTGCCTTATAGTTGGTCCACTTCTCAGCGACGGGTCCCTCGGGAATTTTGGAATCTAATATCTTAGCCATAATCTTTCGTTACTTGATAAAAAGTGTTTGAATGTTGTGAATGAATAAATGAAAATTAGACGCAGAGGGGCGCAATGCCGCAAGCGAAGGTCAGCACAACAAACGCGAAGCAAAGAATGAGCAGCGTGGTATAGACGTTGCCAATGCACTTCCAACGCTCGAACCACACCTTACCATTCCAGCCCAAGGTCTGGAGAGCGCTCCAGAAACCATGGCTCAGGTGGAACCAAAGGGCAGCAAGCCATACGAGATAGAGCACCACGTACACAGGATTGGAGAACGTGTCCTGAATGTAAGCCACACCATCAGCAGGGTCGTGAGCCACGGCGATGCCCGTCAACTCAGCAAACATCATGTTGTACCAGAAGTTGAACAAGTGCAGCAACAGACCGAGGATAACGATCAAGCCGAGCACGAGCATGTTCTGGCTTGCCCACTCCACCTTCTTAGGGCGGTCGGTGACAGCATAACGGTTGTTGCCACGCGCACTCCGGTTCTGCATCGTAAGGATGAAGGCATAGACGAAGTGAAGCGCAACGAGGGCGGTGAGAGCCACAGTACCCGCTACGGCAAACCAGTTGGCACCCAGGAGCTCGCAAATAGTGTTGTAAGCCTCGCCTGAGAAGAACGCAGCCACGTTCATGCACGCGTGGAACGTGAGGAATAGAACAAGCGCAATGCCCGTTACAGACATCACCACCTTTCTACCGATGGATGATTTAATTAACCACATAAACGATTGATTTTTAATTATTTGAATTATAAATTTGTATTAACTTATTCGCAGCTTTTATTCAACCGATGGCCTTCCGCACAAGCTTCATCCCCAATTCTGGGTAGGCTCCATACGGAATTTCGGTGCAAAAATACTATTTTTTAATGATTAAACAAAGTGAAAAAGGCAAAATTTCAAAGATTATCAGTACTTTTGCGGAAAAAATAGGGAAAGCAAGAATGGTTTTTGAATACGACGTCCTCGTCATCGGAGGTGGGCATGCAGGCTGCGAGGCCGCTTCTGCGGCTGCCAAGACTGGCGCCAAGACCTGTCTGATAACAATGGACATGAACAAAATCGCACAGATGAGCTGCAACCCAGCAGTCGGCGGTATCGCCAAGGGGCAAATCGTGCGCGAGATAGACACCTTAGGCGGAGAGATGGGACACATCACCGACGCGACGGCTATACAGTTTCGGATGCTCAACCGATCCAAAGGCCCTGCCATGTGGAGTCCTCGCGCTCAATGCGACCGCGAGAAATATATCTTAGAATGGCGCACCACTCTCGACCAGATACCGCTCCTCGACATCCTTCAAGATCAAGCAGAAGAATTACTGGTAAAAGACTCTAAAGTATTAGGTATCAAAACTTTATGGGGAATAGAGATTCATGCCAAAGCGATTGTTGTCACAGCAGGTACCTTTCTCAACGGACTGATGCATATCGGACACAAGATGGTTGAGGGTGGTCGCATTGCTGAGCCAGCAGTTCATCATTTCTCTGAGAGCATAGCACGTCATGGCATCCGTGTGGCGCGCATGAAGACAGGCACCCCCGTGCGCATTGACAAGCGATCTGTCCATTTCGAGGAGATGGAAGAGCAACTCGGGGAGAACGACTATCATCAGTTTTCCTACTTCGGGAAACAACGCACCCTTCCACAACTTCCTTGCTGGACCTGCGCCACCAACGCAAAGGTGCACGAGATATTGCGGCAGGGTCTGGCTGACTCTCCTTTATATAATGGACAGATCAACAGTATCGGCCCACGCTATTGTCCCTCCATCGAGACCAAACTCGTCACATTTCCTGACCGCGACTCTCACCCCCTCTTTTTAGAGCCAGAGGGAACGGACACCAACGAGATGTACCTTAACGGATTTTCCTCTTCCATGCCATGGGACATCCAGTTGGAAGCACTCCATCATATCCCTGCATTACGAGATGCTAAAATATACCGACCAGGTTATGCCATAGAGTATGACTTCTTCGACCCCACTCAACTGAAACACTCTTTGGAGTCAAAGCTGATCGAAGGTCTCTTCTTTGCTGGTCAAGTCAATGGCACCACGGGATACGAGGAGGCGGCAGGACAGGGACTTGTTGCGGGCATCAATGCAGCCAATTTCTGTGCCAACAGCGAACCCTTTGTCATGAAGCGCGACGAGAGTTATATCGGAGTGCTCATAGACGACCTCACAACCAAAGGTGTGGACGAACCCTACCGGATGTTCACTTCTCGTGCCGAATACCGCATTCTGCTTCGTCAGGATGATGCCGACGCACGACTGACCGAGAAAGGCTACCACCTCGGATTAGCCAGTCGCGCCCGCTACGACTGGTGGCTGCAGAAGAAAGAGCACATCGAGCGTATTATCAATTTCTGCGAGCAAACTACAGTAAGACCCGAAGAAATTAACAACCTACTCGAATCTGTCGGCACTTCCCCACTCCGAGGCACCACACGCCTCTCAGAGTTGGTGGCACGACCACAACTCAACTTCCAAAACCTATCCGAAAAGCTGCCTTCCTTGAAAGAAGCCATTGCCTTATCGCCCAACCGAACGCAAGAAATTGCCGAGGCTGCTGAGGTCAGGATGAAATATAAAGGATATATAGAACGCGAACGCATCTTTGCAGACAAAATGCGGAGATTGGAGGACATACGCATCGCCGGACACTTCCATTATGCAGAAATGCACGATCTCAGTACCGAGTGCAGACAAAAGTTGGAGCGCATCCAGCCCGAGACGTTGGCAGAAGCAAGCCGAATCCCAGGCGTTAGTCCCAGCGACATCAACGTACTATTGGTACTCATGGGGCGATAGGATCGTTTCACGCGAAACAATTAATAAATCATCATAAAAACAAGCAATTGATCATGAACAAACAATTACTTTTGGACAACCTACGTTGTATCCCCGACTGGCCCATTAAGGGCGTTAACTTTCGCGACGTGACGACCCTTTTCAAAGACAAGGACGCGTTGCGAGAGATTGCCGACAGCATGTATGATCTCTACAAGGACAAAGGAATCACGAAAATTGTCGGTATCGAGAGCCGTGGTTTTGTCATGTCATCCGCTGTCGCTATTCGACTGAACGCAGGCGTCGTTCTTTGCCGAAAACCCGGCAAACTGCCATGTGCCACTATTCAGGAGAGCTACGCCAAAGAATACGGCATAGACTCCATCGAGATTCACGCTGATTCCATCAACGAAAAAGATGTCGTGCTACTTCACGACGACTTGTTGGCTACAGGAGGCACGATGGCTGCCGCCTGCAAGCTCGTCAAGAAGTTTCACCCAAAGAAGATTTACTGCAACTTCATCATCGATCTAAAAAGCGAATTTCCAGACGCCATCAAACAATTTGAAGAACAAGGTATCGAGGTAACTTCGCTGCTATCGTTCTAATCAAAACGACTAATTGAGTATGAGGCGCGATGTTGAGAAAATAGCTTTCTATCTAACACCGCGCCTCCGTGACACAGTGACAATAGTGTTCGCGTTCCACGTGAAACAAAATAGCCATAACTATTTAATTATAAGGACTTACGCATTATGACTAAAGCAGGAAATGAAGCACGCCTTCAACGACTCAAAGCTATTGTATTGGCTATGCCAGAAAAGCCAGGCACATATCAATACTACGACAAAGAGGGAACAATCATCTACGTTGGAAAGGCCAAAAATCTCAAGCGTAGAGTATCTTCATATTTTCACAAAGAAGTGGATCGTTTCAAAACCAAAGTACTTGTTTCGAAGATTGAAGACATCACGTATTCTGTAGTCAATACGGAAGAAGATGCCTTATTGATAGAGAATCAACTTATCAAGCAGTACAAGCCAAAATATAATGTACTGCTAAAAGACGGCAAGACTTATCCAAGTATTTGCGTAACTAAGGAGCCATACCCAAGAATATTCAAGACCCGCACCATAAATAAGAAGTATGGCACGTTTTATGGTCCATATAGTCACATCGGCTCCATGTATGCCATACTCGATATTATACAAAAAATCTACAAACCACGTACTTGTCGTCTTCCGCTGAGCGAAGAATCCGTAAAAAAAGGAAGATTTAAGCCCTGTCTCGAGTATCACATCAAAAAATGTGAAGGGCCATGTATCAACCGTCAAACTTACGAAGAATACCAAGAGGCAATACGTGAAGCACGTGAAATCCTCAAGGGAAACACAAGAGAAGTTCAGAAAATGCTGCAGGAAGAGATGATGAAACGGGCAGAAAAGATGGAATTTGAAGAAGCAGAAGTACTCAAACAGCGATGGATTGCGCTCAACAACTTTGCAGCTAAGAGCGAAATAGTAAGCCATACGATCACTGACGTAGATGTATTTACCATTATAGACGATGAGGAAAAACACGCTGCATTCATCAATTACATCCATGTTAAGAACGGAGCTATCAACCAAAGTTTCACCTACGAATACAAGCGGAAACTGGATGAAACCGACAAAGAACTGCTCAACGAAGCTATTTTGGAAATTAGAGAGAGATTTCAGAGTAGTGCAAAAGAGATCATCGTACCTTATGAATTAGATTTTAAGATTAAAAATGCCGATTTCTTCATACCTCAGCGCGGAGATAAGCGTCATCTATTAGAACTATCTGAGATGAATGCAAGGCAATATAAGTTTGACAGACTCAAACAGACCGAAAAACTAAATCCAGAGCAACGACAGACCAGACTGATGAAAGAGCTACAACGCCTCTTGCAGCTCGACAGAATGCCTTTCACTATAGAATGCTTCGACAATTCCAATATATCTGGAAGTGATGCCGTGGCAGGCTGTATAGTATATAAAGGTATGAAACCATCGCGTAAAGACTATCGAAAATACAACATCAAGACGGTAGAGGGACCCGACGACTATGCCTCAATGCAAGAGGTTGTGCGAAGACGCTACACGAGAATGAAGGAAGAAGGCGCTCCCCTACCCGACCTTATCATTACAGACGGTGGAAAGGGCCAAATGGAGGTTGTTAGATCGGTTATTGAGGACGAACTTCATATACACATTCCCATCGCTGGTTTGGCTAAAGACGATCGACATCGCACCAATGAACTACTATTTGGTTTCCCTCCAATGACAATCGCCGTAGACATAAAGAGCGAACTCTTCAAGATTCTAACACAAATACAAGATGAAGTACACCGATACGCCATCAGTTTTCACCGAGACAAACGCTCCAAACATCAACTTCATAGCGCACTCGATGAAATAAATGGTATCGGGCCGAAGTCAAAAGATCTGCTGCTTAGAAACTTCAAATCGGTAAAGCGCATCAGAGAAGCAACATTCGAAGAGCTAAAAGAGATCATAGGTGAGAGCAAGGCGAAATCCATTATTAATTATTGGAGCGACCAAACAGAGACAAGGTAATAAGAACATGCCTAATGATACTGTTTCTTATAGATTAAACACAAAGGAAGGAGCAAATTTGGCTGTTTAGGAAATAAAACGTATCTTTGCATTATGAGAATAGTCATACAACGTGTTACAGAAGCCAGCGTAGCGGTGAATGGAAATACTGTCGGCGCAATAGGCAAGGGATACATGATACTTGTTGGCGTGGAAAACGCTGACACTCAAGAAGATGCAGAATGGTTAGCCCGTAAGGTTGCCTCACTTCGCGTTTTCGACGACGAAGCTGGCGTAATGAACCGTGACATTCGTCAGACAGAAGGTTCTGTACTAGCGATATCCCAATTTACGCTCTTCGCAAGTTACAAAAAGAACAATCGCCCATCATGGTTTCGTGCATCCAAACAAGCCTACTCTGAACCACTCTACAATTACTTCTGCGACCAACTGGAGCTACAACTGGGCGCAGGCAAGGTTGCACGCGGTATCTTTGGAGCAGACATGAAAGTGGCCTTGATCAACGATGGGCCTGTTACCATTATTATGGACACGAAAAACAAAGAATAGATAGCAACCTCTTCTATAATAATAGGAGACAGACGCGTCACATCTCTTCCAATTAAAATCGAAAACAATGACCATCACAGAAGCTCAACGTGTAGTAGATCAATGGATTAACAAATACGGCGTACGCTATTTCTCGGAGCTAACCAATTTGGCATGTCTCACAGAGGAAGTAGGCGAACTGGCACGTGTCATTGCCCGCACCTATGGCGAACAGAGCTTCAAGGCTGGCGAAAAATCCAATTTAGGGGAGGAAATGGCCGACGTACTGTGGGTCCTTCTCTGCCTAGCCAACCAAACGGGTATAAATCTCGAAATCGAATTACAAAAAAGCATTGAAAAGAAAACAAAAAGGGACGCAGAGCGTCACAAAAACAACTCAAAACTGAAATAAACAAATAAACAGAAAGAATATGACTTCAATCAAAGACACTGTAAGACAGGATATAGAGCGTGCCGAAAATATCCAGTCAGAGAACAAATACGAGCAAGTGCTAGCACAATATAACACTGATGTGGACGATGCGGAAGTTCGCGAGGAAGTAAAGAAAATCATTGCAGAAAAAGCACATGAAAACGACACTCCAGAAGTAAAGAAATTTCTCTTGGGGAGTGTGGAACTTACCACACTACATACTACTGATTCAGACGTAAGCGTGATGCAGTTTACGGAGAATGTCAACCGGTTCGACGAGGTTTATCCCGACCTACCGCACGTAGCCACCATTTGCGTCTTCCCATGCTTTGCCGAGGTCGTCAACGACACCTTGGAGGTAGAAGGTGTAAATATAGCATGCGTCAGTGGCTCCTTCCCCTCATCACAGGCTCTCATTGAAGTAAAAGTGGCCGAAACGGCACTTGCCATCAAAGACGGTGCCAACGAGATCGATATTGTCATGCCAGTAGGCAAATTCCTCACAGGTGCCTATGAAAGTATGTGCGACGACATTGCAGAACTGAAAGAGACTTGTGGACAAGCAGTTGCAATGAAAGTGATTCTGGAAACAGGTGACCTCGTGACTGCATCCAACATCAAGAAGGCCTCCATCCTGTCCATGTATGCAGGAGCCGACTACATCAAAACCTCCACTGGCAAGGAAAAAGTCTCTGCTACACCGGAGGCCGTTTATGTAATGTGTCAAGCCATCAAGGAGTACTACGATAAAACAGGCATTCAAATCGGTTTAAAACCTGCTGGAGGCATCAATACTGTAATGGACGCCGTCATCTACTACACTATTGTCAAGGAAGTGCTTGGCGAGAAATGGCTTACCAACCAGTGGTTCCGCCTCGGAACGAGTCGCCTAGCCAACCTCTTGCTGAGCGAGATTGTAGGAGAAGAAGTGAAATTCTTCTAAAAGCTTCGTTTCAGTTGCTCCAAGTCTTCCTATAAGACTGAAAACTCTTCCGGAACATACCGGCAACTAAGTTGAAATTATAACGTCAATGGCCAAACCATCAGAAACTCCTGGTGATTTGGCCATTGACGCTACTTTATGATCTTTAAAAGAGACTATTGTCCCTACCCTTCTCCTTTATTTAGTGCGTTCGCTGACATAGTCAAGATAAGCACGAAGGGCGGCGGCAATCTGCTCGTCGTGACAATAATCATCAAGGAACTGAAGACACAACTGGTGGTAGAAACGCATCCTACCCTCTGAATATTCTATACCACCATTGCCCTTTGCAAACGCTACAAGACGGGCTATTTCTTCCTTCGTAACGGTTCCGTCCTTCACTTTTGCTACCAATTTCCAGTGCTCAGCCTTGCCCGCTTTATGCAATGCGTATATCACGGGGAGTGTAAGTTTCCCTTCCGCCATATCATTGCCAGTAGGCTTTCCAATATTGGCATCATCATAATAATCGAAAATATCGTCTCGAATCTGGAAAATCACTCCCAAGTTATGGCCAAACTCCTCCGCCGCAGTCACTTCATCCTCAGTAGCACCGACAGACAAAGCACCGATTCCTGCGCAAGCACTAAAGAGCGCGGCAGTCTTATTCTTGATGATCTCGTAATACACATCCTCCGACACTTCACGGTTCTGGATGTTCGAGAGCTGGAGAATCTCACCATTCGACAAGGTCTGGCCTAATTTTGCCAAATTGGTAACGATTCGCTCACGCCCACTATAAGCAATGTGAAGCAAAGCGGTAGAAAGCACATAGTCGCCTACCAGCACGGCTACACGGTTGTCAAACAGTGCGTTGGTGCTGGCTTGTCCACGACGTTCCTTTGCTTCGTCCACAACATCGTCGTGAATAAGAGATGCAGTGTGCAAAAGCTCAAGTCCTACGGCGGAATGCAGCGTTACTTGCGAGACAGCACCAAAGTTTTTGGCCATCAGCAATATCAAAATAGGACGCATCCGTTTCCCAGCGCGCTGCTTAACGTGCTCCAATGCACAGCCCAGCATACCGTCGTCATGGGTAAGACTGATGTTGAATAGCCCGATGAAATCGGCTAATTCGTGTGAGATAGGCTCCTTGATGAGCGATACGTAATCCATGAAAGTCCGAAATTTGATACAAAATTAAGGATTTAATCGGAGAATATCACAAAAAAATTGTACTTTTACACTTTAAAAATATCATTAGCATGACAAAACTGATTCTTCTCGACGCCTATGCGATCATCTATCGCTCTTACTATGCCCTTCTGCGCACGCCGCGCATCAATAGTAAGGGGCTCAACACGTCGGCCATTATGGGTTTTTGCAATACACTGCATGAGGTATTGACCAAAGAGCAACCCGACTACATAGGCGTGGCCTTCGACCACGGCAAGACCTTCCGTCACGAAAAGTATCCCGCCTATAAGGCACAGAGACAAGAAACTCCCGAGGACATCAAGCGCTCTGTACCTATCATTCAAGATATCCTCGGCGCTCTACGTATTCCCGTACTACAGAAGGATGGCTTCGAAGCCGACGACGTGATAGGAACGCTTGCGCACCAAGCCGATGAAATGGGCATTTTAACCTATATGCTTACCCCCGACAAGGACTATGGTCAATTGATAGCCGATAACGTGAAGATGTACAAGCCTCGCCATGGCGGAGGCTATGATATCATCGGCAAAGAGGAAGTACAACAGAAATATGGTATAGCTACCCCCGCGCAGGTAATCGACCTGTTGGCACTAATGGGTGATAGCGCAGACAACTTTCCCGGATGTCCTGGTGTGGGCGAGAAGACTGCTGTCAAACTTATCAACCAGTTTGGCTCCGTAGCCAACCTCCTTGAGAGCACAGACCAACTGAAAGGGAAAATGAAGGAGAAGGTAATGAATGCTACCGAAGACATCAAGCTATCCTATTTCTTGGCAACCATTCGACAAGACGTTCCTATCAGTCTCGATCTCGAAGCGATGAAGTGTATGGAGCCGGATGCGGAGACATTGGCAAAACTCTTCGACGAACTAGAGTTTAAGACTCTTACGAACAAGTTTTTGGGAAAGGCCGAAAAAACCAAGAAAAAGAGTCAAAGACAGCTTGATCTCTTTGCTGAAATTACGCCCGACGGCCAAGAAGAAACAAAAAACGAGCAGTATGAAAGCATTAAAACAACGCAACACGAATACCATCTCATTGATAATGTGGACAATGCGCTTGCTTTATATGATTTTTTACGGACAAAAGAAATACTTTGTTTAGACACAGAGACAACATCCGTACACCCGATGGAAGCCGAATTGGTGGGATTCAGTTTCGCCGTGAAGGAAAAAGAGGCTTGGTACATAGCTGTAAAAGACGACCGTGAAGAGGCGTTAAAAATGCTTTCGATATTCAAACCGCTATTTGAAGACGAGAAGATACTCAAGGTGGGACAAAATATCAAGTACGACATGGAGGTGCTCCACAACTATGGTATCACGGTGAAGGGTCGTATCTTTGACACGATGCTCGCCCACTATATCATCCAGCCAGAACTCCACCACGGCATGGACTACCTTGCAGAGGTTTATCTCCACTACCAGACCGTGCACATAGAAGAACTCATCGGACCGAAAGGAAAAGGGCAGAAAAACATGCGTGACTTACCACCAGAGGCGGTCTATGCTTACGCTTGCGAGGATGCCGATATAACCTTGCGCCTCTACCATATCCTGGAACCAAAACTTAAAGAGGTTGGCGGAGAAGATTTGTTTTGGCAGATCGAGATGCCCCTCGTTCCAGTCCTGGCCGATATGGAACAAACGGGCGTCTGTCTCGACACAGAAGCCTTAAAAGAGACCTCCCGTATCTTCAACGAACGGCTTCACCTCTATGAGACACGCATCTACGAAGAGGCCGGTGAAACATTCAACATCGCAAGTCCCAAGCAAGTCGGTGAGATTCTTTTCGGCAAATTGCATTTGGTCGACAATCCCAAGCGGACAAAGACAGGACAGTACGTCACCTCCGAAGAAGTACTGCAATCCCTCAGTGGCAAGCATCCCATAGTGGACAACATTCTTGCCCACCGAGGTCTAAAAAAACTATTGGGCACCTATGTCGATGCGCTTCCGAAACTCATCAACCCTCGCACGGGCCGCATCCACACTTCTTTCAACCAAGCAGTGACAGCCACAGGTCGCCTCTCGTCAAGCGACCCTAACTTGCAGAACATCCCCGTCAGAGACGATGACGGCAAGGAAATTCGCAAGTGCTTTATCCCTGAAGAGGGGTGTCTGTTCTTCTCTGCTGACTACTCGCAAATAGAGCTGCGCATCATGGCCCACCTTAGTGGCGATGAAAACATGATCGAAGCGTTTCGGAGCGGACAGGATATCCAC
>ERZ779832.366-NODE-366-length-12762-cov-4.16723_pt1 | contig 12762 bp, 9 predicted proteins | sample MGYA00511250_ERZ779832 | MGnify/ENA primary metagenome ERZ779832 (study PRJEB29588, sample SAMEA2154726) | human gut metagenome | biome: human gut; feature: human-associated habitat; material: faeces | place: Denmark | collected 2008/2010 ...
CATTATAGTTATGTGCATTACCTGTCGGGCAGGCGATACCAGCCAGCACCTTGCGCTGCTTAGCAGGCTCTGCTGCCAGTGCTTCTGCTTCCTCGTCTTCAAATTTTTCGTTTTCGTATTTGTCGATAACTGCCAAAAAGTCCTTGGCGCTACCGGCATTCAGCAGCTCGCTGCGGAAATCATCGTTCATCAGTAGCATGCTCAGATGGCTCAGCACATCAAGATGCACATTATCCTTCGTATCAGGTGCAGCAATCAGGAAGAACAGCTTCGCAGGCTCTCCGTCCAGACTGTCGAAGTCAACGCCGTCCTTTACCAGCATAGCTGCCAGTCCCGGTGCCTTTACAGCACTTGTCTTGGCATGCGGAATGGCAATGCCTTCACCGATACCCGTGCTGCCCTCCTCTTCACGCCGCAGCACACAGGCTCTGTATTCATCCTTATCAAGCAGATTACCGCCTCTCTCCATCAGCGTAATCAAATGCTCCAGCGCTGCTGCCTTATCCTTAGGCTGCGCTTTAAGATCAATGCTTTCTACCTTCAGCAAATCAACTATTTTCATCTTATTTTTGCCCCTTCTTTTTTATTTATTAGTCACGCCCTGTAAAATAATTTTATCAATATCATCACTTGTTGCCAGCCAATCCTTAAACGCGCTTGCGCTGCCTGCGGCTACGCCCAGGCGCAACGCTTCCTCATAATCCTGCGTTTTGAGATAGCCTGCTAAAAAGCCTGCTACCATGCTGTCACCGGCACCAACAGAGTTTACCAGTTTACCCTTCGGTGAAGCCATCATATGCTGCCTGCCATTTTCGTCCAACAGTACAGCTCCGTCCGCTCCACGCGAAACCAGCACATTACGTGCTCCCTGCTGCTGCAGCTTCAGCGCAGCATCAAGAATATCATCCTCATTCAGCAACGGTCCCTGGCCAAAGAACTCTCCTAATTCCTCATGGTTTGGTTTGATTAAAAACGGCTTATATTTCAGCACCTTGAGCAGCAAATCGCCAGTAGCATCTACCACAACCCGTGTGCAAGCAGGCTGCAGCAGCTCCAGAATCTGCTCATAAATATCATCTGGCAGCGAAGCAGGTATGCTTCCTGCCAGCACTAAAATATCATCCTGCTTCAGTCCCTGCAGCTTAGCAAAAAGCTTTTGCAGCTCTTCCTTGCTCAGCTGCGGTCCCTGACCGTTAAGCGCCGTTTCCGAGTCTGAAATAATCTTTGTATTAATCCGCGAGTAGCCTTGACCGGCCCGAATAAAATCACAGCGGCAGCCTGCCTCCTGCAGCAGGCGTTCTATTTCTGTACCGCTGAAACCAGCCGTGAAGCCCAAGGCTACCGATTGCAGCCCCAGATTTTGCAACACCAGCGAAACATTGATTCCCTTACCACCCGGATATATATTTTCTGCTTGGGTGCGGTTAATCTCGCCTACCGCAAAATCATCAACCTTTACCACATAATCAAGTGAAGGGTTAAAGGTTACAGTGTAAATCAAAGCACAATCACCTCCGTATGCTGCTTATAGGAGTTAACATTCAGAGCCTCCTGCGCAGCCGTAATAATCACGCCCTTGGACAACGGGGCGAAGGACACGCTCGACAGTGCCTCAAACTTGCTGGCATCTGCAAGCACATAGCATTTATGACAATGCTCCATCGCCACGCGCTTATTCATGGCCTCCTCGATATCAGGAGTTGTGAAGCCCTCTTCCACAGTAATGCCGTTCGTTCCGAAAAAGCCCTTGCTGAAATTGTAATGCTGCAGGGAAGCTACTGCCTCCGTGCCGATTACCGCATCAGTTGTTGCCTTAACGCGCCCTGCTATAAGCAGCGTTTTCAGACCGCGCTGCGCCAGCTTCTGTGCCAGCGTAATACCGTTCGTTACATAAACAGCATCCTTTTCCGTCAGATAGGTTGCCAGCTGCTCGGTTGTTGAGCCTGCATCAAGAAAAATAAAATCGTTGGGACGCACCAGCGTTGCCGCATACGCAGCGATCGTGCGCTTGTCTTCAATATTACGACTGTATTTTTCCTGCATGTTGCGCTCCTGCACAGGCTCCGCCTCGCGCACAGCAGTTGCGCCGCCATGCACCTTGCGTACCTTGCCCAAGCTGTCCAGCTGTACCAAATCTCGGCGGATAGTGGACTCAGAGGTTTCCAGAAGCCTTGCCAGCTCCGGTACTGTCGCCGCACCGTCACGCGTGACAATGCGAGTGATTTCTTCAAATCTTTCTTGCGTTAACATGAGCATCTCTCCTCTTGCAGATATTATATAACCATTTTCACGCAAAATCAATCATTTTTGAGCAAAAAACTGCATTTTTTGAATTTTTTTTGCAGATTATCTCTCATAACTTTCAAGGCAAAAAAAATGGATGCCTCTCCCACAGCAGAGAAGCATCCATAATAAAGTATCGTTTATATAGTTTTAAAGACAACACATAAAAGTATCAGCTTATTTGACCAAAGCACGCATTTCATCTGCAGTCAGAGTAAAGTATTCCTTTACAGTGTAAAGCTCACGGCGACCGCGGCAATCAGCAAACAAAGCAACATCAACATCAGGAATATTTTCCATTGCTTCCTCTAAGCTCTTGCCGTTTTTGGCATAAGCCTCAAAGCGCAGGACAAATTTTTCACCAGTGCCAGCAGGAACCAGCATTGCTTCAAAATAATCATCCTCGCGCAAATAGCCCTCACGATTAACCTTGCCACGCAGCAGCACGTCGCCATACTGCTCCTGCGGCAGATAAATACGCATATAAGCATCCAGAATCGTACCTTCCTGCTTACCTACGTTATCAAAAGGTACTTCTAAGGAAAAATCAATTCTATCGGCATATACCTTGTCCAAAACAGCCTTGGTGCGTTGCTTTACCAGCAGACGCATTACAGCATCACCCTGCATGGAAATATATACACCTACAATTATAATGCCCAAAATAAACAGTCCAACAAGGACTCCCACAATCGTCATCAGCATCTTGCTTCCCCCCTTACGCCTTATGATAATCCTTGATAATGCAGATTGGTGTTTTTTCACTGCCGTTGCCAAAAGGATTATCAATGAGGATTTCCGCAACCTTATCCGGATCAACGCCCTTAGACCAGCCAAGCACTGCAGAGCGCTTCAAATCGTTAACGTCGGCAATAGCAGCGCCATAGCAGCCGCAAGCCTTGGTAATAGCTTCGGCAACCTTTTCCGGTTCTGCCGGACCATAAACAATATGCTTGTCATACGGAGGCATTGTGCCGGTAACATCGTCAATCAGGCGAGCCTGTTTGCCTGCCATACGGTAGAAGGTACCGCTTACTCCTACGCATTTAGCCGCAAAGCCGCAGATTACTGCCCACAGAACACGCGCACCGCCTTCTGCATCAATCAAGGATTGCATGCTGTACCAGCTGCTGATACTGCCCTTGGCCGGGAACAGATGCGACAGCACCTTAGCCAGCGGTCCCGGATGAAACTCCTCACAGCGCATTGCTCTGCCTTGGGTAATAGCAACTACGCTTTCGGCAGTGCAGACAACATCATTGGGGCCGATTTTATCCTTGGCATATTCCAGAATAGCATCACAGATATCATCGTGATGAGTCAAAATTCTTGTCGGCACAGGAACAATCTTATATTTTTCCATACTCTCACATCTCCTCCGCAGCCTTATCCGCTGCATATACCTTCTGAATTTTATCATAACATTCAGGCTTCAGACGAACAATGTGTCCTTCATTATCGGTAAACACATTGCGCGTATGGCCTTCAACCGCCACAGCGCCGTCGCGCAGACGGATAACAGTATAATCAAATTCCATTTTTGCTTTATTAAAGGCACTCATTTTTACCTGCACTTCAAAATCATCATCAAAGGTACAGGAATTTTTATACTTGGCGCGTACCTCGGTAATCGGGAAAATAACGCCGTCAGCCATCAGCTCGCCCAGGGAAATACCGCAGGCACGCAGATATGCTACACGTCCCATTTCAAACCAGCGCAGATAATTGGCATGATGTACAACACCCATCATATCAGTTTCAACAAAACGCACCTTATCTCGTATTGTAATCATAAAATCTCCTTTTCATATTCAAGGCTTCCTGCATCTAACAGGCTTACAATCAATTTATTATTATAGCACTTTTAGCGCCAAGTGCCTAACAAATCTTATAAATTAGATAAATTTTTCTCTGCCAGCAGGCGCTTAACCTTTTCAGCCAGCAAAGCATAAAGTACGGAAAACAGCGGTACGCAGACAATCATACCGGCAACACCGCCAATGCTCGCGCCAATCGTCACCGCTGCCAACACCCACAGCTCCGAAAGACCTACAGCCTTACCCACAATCTTAGGATAAAGCAAATCAGCTTCGATGCGCTGCAGCACAATGTATAATATGATGAAATACCAGATTTTTTCCGGCGCGGCCACCAGTATTAAAAAGCAGCCGATAAGAGCACTGATTAAGGTACCGAGAATCGGTATCAGGCTCAGCACAGCCACCAGCAGCGAAATGACCGTCGCATAAGGGAAGCCGCAAAGCGTCATGCCGACAAAATACATCACGCCCAAAAGCAACGCCACTACCAGCTGTCCGCCCACAAAACCGCGGAAAATCTGCTCTGCCGTCTGCAAAACATGCAGGATATAAGCAGCACGCTCCTTCGAGCAGAAGGCAAAAATTACGCATTTAAAATTGCGCACCAGGCGATGCTTATCCAACAGACAATAGATTGCTACGACAAAACCGATAACACAGCTTGTAAGCACCTCCAGAACGGAGGCCGTTGCCAAAAACGTCTGCTCCAACAAAAGACGCTTGTTGTTCTGCAGATAATTGAGCATCGTCTGATAAACCTCTTTAGCCTGCGCCTGTACCACAGCCAGCTAGACTGCCGAGAAGGAAAGCTCCTGCGCCTTTTGCTGCAGATAAATATTCAGCTTAGCCAACGCCGGCGGCAGCATCTTGACGAGCATTTTCATGCTGGCATGCAGCTCGGGCACAATCGTCAGCACAAAGAAGGCCAAAAAGCCGATGATAATCGCAAGGCTCAAAAGCAGGCACACAGGACGCTCGAAGCGTGATACCACGCTCTGCTTAAAAATTCTGCGCCAATATTGCTCCAGCTTCTTCATCAGTACGTTGACAATAAAAGCCATGCAACCGCCAATGACAAACGGCAGCAAAACATCATATATACCAGCCAGCAGTTTTAGGCTGACATTGTAATTCCACAGCGCCCAGATAAGCACAATTGCAAAGGCCAGCAGACAATAAGGATTTCTTTCTTTCATAAGCAACCTCTATTCAAAGCGCATGTCCAAGGTAATACATGCTTAGTAAATTAATAATATTATTGTAACATATAAGCGCGCACAAGACAAAAAAGAAGGCTTTTCTTTGCATAAGTTTCACATCTGTGGTATAATTCCATTGTAGTTTTTGCGCCTGTAGCTCAGTGGATAGAGCAATGGTCTCCGGAACCGTGTGCGGAGGTTCGATTCCTCTCAGGCGCACCAAAAAGAAAAAGTACCCTTTCCATTTGTTTGGGAAGGGATTTTTTATGCACTGATATTATCGACCGGTTTTATATTCCTCTATATTCACTTTTCTACAAACGTATGTTAAAATTAATTAGTACTACCACAGCGGTAGGCGGTTGCTCTCCTCGGAGGGCTTTGCGGCTCTCCTATTGCAAGAATCCATATCCTTATGGAAATCTACAAGAAAGAGGGTGGCGCCGATGAATATTCTTGAAGTCCTCGCATTATTAGGCTTCGGTTTGGCTTGTGTCAAATTTGGCTATGAACTCGGTAAAAACGCAAAAAAATAACCGCCCCGTCCTAGGAAAACGAGCGGTTATTTTTAACTAACATTTTCTAAAGGCAACCGTCTATCGGTAGCACTTTTTCTATATTTATTATACTATATCCAACAACTAAAGACAAGTAGTTTATAACTTTGAATATCGTTACAATGCAAGCATGCTATTTCTCCGGGACCGTGTGCGGAGGTTTGATTCTTCTCAGAACCGCCAAAAAGAAAAGTACCGCTAAGGCTTTTTGAAGGCTTTAGCGGTTTTTTGATGCTCACTTTCAGTTTAGCTTGCTCAAATAATTTTTCAGACCACACGCACGGTTAGCAACAGCTTCGCTGATACGTGTAACGCGCTCTTTATCCAAATACGGACTTATCGACAAGGTATTGCGTACTATCTCAGCGCAAGCATCAATTCCATTGATATCAATAAGGCACTCTTTAACTAAGGCAAGCTGCTTTTTCTGCGTATCTTTAAATGGCATAGCAGGTAATTCTGTTCCTATTTCGCTATTTAATGATTCGCACCACAGGCTTGTACCATTATCAAACAACGGTGCAGGACCTAGGAACCTCAAAGAATTAACATCACGGATAAAACCGAAATTACCATAATGCCTGTCGCTGTTCTCAATCAGGTAATCAAGGCAAAGCATCTGCTGTAAATAACCTGCCACATCAGGAATTTGCAAATAATCGCAGCATTTTAAGAAATGTCCATAAACAGAATCATTATCAGACCTCGGAAGAATATCCTTTACAAAATAAGCAGGCACAAATTCTGTTTCCGTAGTAATAAAATTAGGACACAGACACAGCGGACGATTATCCTCTATAATCAGCTCATAGGGAACATGCTTAATCGTCAGAGCCTCCGCTACATTAGCGGCAGCAATTTCATTATACGGCTGCTGCAACAGCGGTACCGAGCCTGCTTTGGCAAGATACGTGACGCCGTTAATTTTCACCCACTTTTTCTTTAACCAGCCATTGCTTGAAGCATCAGGCGTGAACGGATTTATTGCAGGCCTGGAAGATTCCTTTTGAAAAAACGCTTCCCCTAACTCCTTGGAAAAATCGTTGGTGAAAAAGTTTACCTCCTGCCATGTCAATTCACTGCCGACAGGCTTCAGCCAATATTGATCAGACAGGCTCACCCCCAAGCTGCGCTTGCTCAAAACCGCTGGAGATTCGACATCATACAAATGCAGGATATAGCGCAATCCGTCGCGACTTGCAGGAATAATACGGCTACGCCACCACTGATTTAATTTGTCTGCGAGCTTATTAAAATCATCAGTAAAAATACCTACAGGAAAGGCTTCTGGATTGTATATCTGCAGGACTTCGGTTATATAGCCTGCAGCGGACATCGTTGTCTTAACCAAAGGAATATTTTTATTCATAATTATATACTTATCCATGCTTTTCCCTCCTTCAGTATTTTTTATATTATACCGCAAGCAGCATTTTTTTGAAAGAAAATTATAACCGCCCGCATCTCACCTTCACCTGAGATACGGGCGGTTAATGTTATTTTTGAAGATTAATTTGTTTTAATTAGAAGCTCCAGTTTACATTGGCCATCCATTTATTAGCCTTTACACTGTCACCCTTCTGATATTCATAGCCTAAACCATAAGTAACATTAGCTTTTTCAGCTTCAACAACAAAGCGCCCAATATAACTGCCATTATCAGCTACATCATAGCCAAAGCCATTGCTTGCACCGTTCAGGCTTACTGTCTGCGTTGCATCACGGTCGCCCATATTCCATACATAGCCAACTTCCGCAATAGGACGAATTGTCCAGCTGCCAGCTTTTACATCAGCGCTGTATTTTACGCCTACAGGCAGCAGCCACAGGTTCATATCGTCACCATCATAGCTCATGCCAATGCTGTTATTATAGTTGCCAGTGCCAAGATGCATATAACGGATGCCTGCATACGGAACAAATTTACCAACACCAGCCTTCAGGCTCTTTTCTGCACGTACACCAATGCTGAAAGCATCAGATTTAGCATCAGCAGTCAAAGCAGTACCGCTGTTACGTTGAGTAATATCGTTCTTACCATGCAGATAGCTGATATCGCCAATTACAGCGCTATCTTCGTTCTGAATACCGCCATAAATGCTTGCGCCATAGTAAGTCGCATCATTTTCAGTTCTAGCTGCCAGAGTATTGCCCTTAACGCTGCCATCAACATAGCTCAGTGCTGCACCGACGGTTGCTTTGCCATTCTTATACAGGTCAGCACCAACTACAATGCCGTTATAGGTTACATCGTACTTGCTGTCTGCACCTGCAACTGCCAAGCCGTCAACATTCTCCTTGCTATGGATATATTTTGCCCAAATATCGCTATCATGCTCTTTTTCATTAGTCAAAGACATATGCTCGCTAATAGCATCAGTAAACAAGTTGCTTGCTGCATAAGTGCCGTGTTCTACACCTGCCAGCTCACTCAAAGCAGCTGCACTATTGAATGCACTTACTTGGGTAGCGGTATCTGCATTTACATGCTCATCAGCAGCCTTAGCCACAAAATCAGCAGCAGCACCGCCGACAAGAACTGCCGCATCATATACATCACCAGCTATAACTGCATCACCATAAGCAGCTTTTACAGACTGGGAAGTAGTAGTTACAGTATTAGCATCTGTATCAACAGTGAATTTCAGCAGTTTGTTATTGCTGAGGATATTGTCAACATTCCAGTTAGCGACAGTACCATCGATAATTTTATAGGTTTTATCCTTTTCTGCGTTATCAATATAGAGTTTGGAATTAGCTGAAATATCAGCAGTAGCTACGCCAGTAATAGCAGCTTGAGTATCGCTAATCTTAGAAGCGTTTACCATCAGCATGGAATTATCTGCAAATTTCACAGAACCATTAGCAGGTACAGTAGTAGGTGCAGTGGTCAAGGAACCATCAACAGTGATAGAACCATTGGCTACATCAACAGTAGAATCAACATAAGCACCAGCTGTTACTCCGCTATTGCTCCATGTTTCCCCACTTCTTGCGAAAGCTGCATCAGCAGCTGCTAAATCAGCACCAAAGGAAAGTTTGGAATTCTGACCGGCTACATAGGCACCATTCAAGCCACTGGTTACATCTTTTACTGCCAAACCACTAGCACCTTCAATACCTGTGGAAACATTCCATGCAGGATCAAGGAAAATCATGCCGCCATTTAAATCTGCTCTTTCAACAGTGAGCTTACCTGCGCCACTGTTATTGCCAATAGCCAAACTTGCACCAGCGACAGCATTTAATTTATCTGCATTCACAGCACCCAGAAGCTGATTATTGCCAGTAACGCTCAAATCCGCTGTTTTTAATGCACCCTTATTTACGTTAATATTTGCATCATTCAGAGATACACTGTCAGTAATTTCCGCTTGACCACTAATATTAAGATGACTGTCCTTATTAACAACAACATCACCGTTCAACTTATAAGTTGTATTTTCGGTTGCCAATGCATTACCAATGTTCAGTTTACCAGCTGTTTTAGCAGTAACAGCTTCCTCAGTACCAACAACTACTTTAACGTTTGCATCTGCACCAGCAACAGTAATTACACTGCCACCCTGACTGCCGCCAAGAGTTACTTCTTTATCATTAGTGATTACCACACCATTGCTGCCTGCGCCAAGGTCAAGCTTACCAACAGCAAAGCCATTTTCAACCTGATCTTTAACATTAACGCCTGCAATATCTTTGCCTGCTAAGGAAGAATCCTTACTACCAACCAAAAGGTTGTTATCAGCCTTAGCAGTAACCTTGTCAAGCTCAGTATCGCTACCAAATTTATCAGCTGCTTCACCTACTGAGATTTCAGTTTTTACTTCGCCGGTTTCTTCTTTAACCAGCTCGCCGCTCATAGTCAGCTTGGTTGCACCTTGCTTTTTCAATTCAGCTTGTGCAGAATCTGTATAAGACTGAGTATACTTAGCATCATTCAAAATCAGGCTACCGCCTTTGAAGTCAATACCTTCGTTAGTAATTGCGCCGGATTCTTTTTGATTTGCGGATGCAGCGTTAGCATAAATTTGGTCAGACATGGTAGAAATTACGCCGTTTTTGTCGAGGACAATGCCTTTGGCATCAGTATTAATTGTTCCATCCTCAGTCTCAATACCGAACATCTTTCTCCTTAATTCATTTTCCTTCAGCGTACCGCCGTTGATATAAATTTTGCTGCCATTGTAAGCAACGATGGATTCGCCAACAGTATAAACATTAGCAGCTGTGCCATCTAAAACAATTACTGAACCTTTGCCAACTTTCTCTTTGTTCCAAGCCCAAATGCCTTCAACGGTATTAATGCTGGAGTTTTTGATGGTTACCGTTGCACCATCTTTTGCAAGCGTTGCAGATTTTATATCTACACCATCTGCTTCAATGATGGAATTTTCACCAATTGCGCCAAACTCAGTATATCCATCCTTTTTGCCATTTTCATAGTAATCACTTGCAGTTACACTGCCACCTTTAAGGACAATCTTAGAGCCGCCTTCTGCTTTAAAATCACCCGTGAAATCAACGTTAGTTGCTGTCAGAGTAGAGTTGCCCGTTACTGATGCAGCTAATGTATTTCCATCATCATATTTATAGCCTGTAATTTTGCCACCGCCATTTAAACTTACGCTCGCATTAGAACCAGCTACAATCTTTTGGGCTTCAACACTGCCATCGGTAATGAACTTGCTACCGTTATCTTCTACACTAATATTGGTAGTATGTAATGTACCACCACCATTAATATTGATAACACCACTATCAACAGCTTCAACACCTTCTCCACTAGCTGTATAGGTTGCTTTACCATCAAGATTAATTGTGCCTTTTCTTGCTGCCCAAATTCCCTCAACGGTGTTAATGTTGGAGTTTTTGATGGTTACCTTTGCACCATCTTTTGCAAGCGTTGCAGATTTTATATCTACACCATCTGCTTCAATGATGGAATTTTCACCAATTGCGCCAAACTCAGTATATCCATCCTTTTTGCCATTTTCATAGTAATCACTTGCAGTTACACTGCCACCTTTAAGGACAATCTTAGAGCCGCCTTCTGCTTTAAAATCACCCGTGAAATCAACGTTAGTTGCTGTCAGAGTAGAGTTGCCCGTTACTGATGCAGCTAATGTATTTCCATCATCATATTTATAGCCTGTAATTTTGCCACCGCCATTTAAACTTACGCTCGCATTAGAACCAGCTACAATCTTTTGGGCTTCAACACTGCCATCGGTAATGAACTTGCTACCGTTACCTTCTACACTAATATTGCTAGTATGTAATGTACCACCTTTAATATTGATAACGCCACCGTCAGCAGCTTCAACACCGTCTTCACCAACTGTATATGTTGCTTTACCATCAGTGCTGATCAGGTTAATTGTGCCTTTTCCTTCAGCATAAATAGCAAACGCTGCATTTACACTGGAATCATTAACAGTAACAACACCGCCATCAAAAGCACCGAGGTTAGAATCAATCTTTACTTTATTTAGTTCAATGGTAGCACCATCATGAGCACCAATTTCAGTAGCCAGCTTCTCTACTTTATTACCATGTGCAGCATCATAATAAGCATTACCAGCCGTTACACTACCACCATTAATAATAACATTACTACCTTCAACAGCGCTTACTTCACCGGTAAAAGCTATATTATTTGCTTCCACACGAGTACCTGCATCTCTAATTTCAGTAGCAACATCAGCATGAGTTCTGCCAGCATCTTCAGGATCATCAGGATCAAAACGACTTTCTTTGAGTCCAGTTACAACACCATTTGTTAAAGTAACATTAGCTTCACCTGATGCATTTACCTTCTCATAAGTTACATTTGTTTTATTAAATACTTGATTTCCAGAAAATTTTCCCTCAGCAGCTTCCGCATTCATCACGAATCCAGTCATTACGCCTGCTGCCACAACTGAAAGCAGAACTTTTTTGGCCAAAAATTTGTCATTATGGTTTACTTTCACAATCACACGCCCTTTCTCTTTTTTAGCAGTTAATTCTGATTATAATAACATAACAAGAATACACTCACTAAAATATCATCTCAGCAAACAATCAATATTAAATTCATATTATAACAATGTTTGCTTATACTAATATTATAGCACTGCTGCCCCCCCGACAAGATTTTTGGTTGTTAAAATCTTATACTTTTCAGACTTGTCGGTGCCAAAAAAAGAAAAAGCTTTTTACAAATTATAACCGCCCGCATCTCACCTTCACCTGAGATACGGGCGGTTAATGTTATTTTTGAAGATTAATTACAGCAGCTCTGCCTTTTTATCCAAAATTGCTTTGCAGGCAGCGCAGGCCGGGCAATCGCAATAGGCAGCACCGGCAGCCTTTATTTCCTTAGCATGTGCCAAAATATTTTTAGCCAGCTCAGCGCCGAAAACGCCAACGCCTGCTTCGGAACCGGCAAACACAATTAGCCCGTCAATCGGCATGATGTCTGCTTCCAGCTCTGCAATATAAGCCTTGGTTACTTCTGCTTCTTCCGCAGTACCAACAGCAGCCAGCCATTTTTCGGCAGCAGCCTTTGCTTCGGCGCTGCAGCTATGAGCAGCAATTAAAGCTTCAGTTTGTTCTTTTACAAATTTCAAAGTTTCTTGTGTCATAATCAGTTAACCTCCTCGTGATGCGTTGCGCATCATCTGTACATATCATAGTACCAAATTGCAGTCCTGTAAAGTACGCACTTCCACGTGCGCTAGTTACCGCAAGGTTACTATTGTAGTATCATGCGTATGCCCATTCTTGAAAACGCAGCTTGATCATAAGTGCGTACTTCCCACAGTAGAGAATATCATATTAATACACCAAACTTATAAAATTACCAGGCAGCCACTGTTCCGTCAGCCCGCGGCTCCGTTGCTCCCGCCAGTACGCCGTCAG
>ERZ779832.367-NODE-367-length-12750-cov-4.42536_pt1 | contig 12750 bp, 10 predicted proteins | sample MGYA00511250_ERZ779832 | MGnify/ENA primary metagenome ERZ779832 (study PRJEB29588, sample SAMEA2154726) | human gut metagenome | biome: human gut; feature: human-associated habitat; material: faeces | place: Denmark | collected 2008/2010 ...
TTTTTATCACGGAAGGGATAGAGCTTGAAGAGGCTACCGTTGCAAGCCATACTTATCAGGTCGAATTTTTCGTTAGCTTCTTCTATGGCACGTAATTCTTTGGCTGTAATTTCAGCATATGAGATTTGGTCGAGCTTATAGCCGGTGGAATTTGCAAAATCGGCAAGACATGCATATTTCCCTTTCACTCCCAGTATGTTTTGTACATTTTTGTCCTTGATGAGAATGACGGGCTCCTGCTTCCATTGCTCGTAATAGAAGAACCATCCGGTCAGAATTTGTTCGGGAGTAAAGTCTTTATAAGTTGGGCGACCATAGAGTTTGGTCGTAAATTCCTTGGCGAGTGTTTGCAGGGGACAGATACGGTTGTTGTAATATACGTAGAGTTGCCCAAACTTGCCGGCTGTTTTTTTAGGCAGAGTTGGAGGTACAGATGCTTCAAGTGCTGCGACACTGCCGATAAGCAACAGCAGGCAAGCCACCGTTCGTTTCAGACTTGGGTGGTGAAGCAGCTTGCGGAAGTAACTGTGTCTGTCGAAAAAGAATCCGATGAATGCCAGCAGCAGAGCAACATATCCGGTATAAGTGAGGGCAATGCCATAAGGGTCGCAAGTGACCGAAAAAGTGCTTCCTTGCTGGTCTGCATCGTATGCCGACTGATAGAAACGGTAGTGCCGGTAAGTATAGATGTGATTCATGGAAGCTTTTCCTGTCAGTGTCGTATCACCGTCGTGAATATTTAGTATACTGACGAAATCCATCGGAGCAAATGTCCCTTGATAATAGGCTAGTTCAAACTGTTTTAGTGATACGCCAAAAGGAAAGTCTGCTGTCTGTCCGTCGTTTGTGGTGAATGTTGTCACCGGATTGGCCCCTTGTCGCAGGTGGACGCTTCCCTGTATCCCCCAAAGATGTGTGGTCAGTGCTCCCGATAATATGAGAATGAATGCCAGATGTAGGGCACAAGTGGCTTTTCTTCTTTTGAGATGGCGCTTGCAGATGTAGGCAAGAGAGAGTATGGTTGCTGCTATCCAAAGCCCAATAAAAAAAAGCGAGCTGTAAATATAGGTCTCGGCAACTTTTATTCCGTACAGTTTTCCGGCAATTGTTGCGGCTGCCATAATAAGAATGAGAATTCCCCATAGGGAAAAGGTTATTTTCTTTAATGTATTTGTCATTCTGTATGCTGTTTTACGTGGCGTAAAGATGAAGGACTAAAGTAAACATTTACCACAGATTACACAATTTGTCAGATCATAAATTTGTTATCCTTTTTGGCTGTCGAGGACAGTTGAGACTGTATATTCCAGTGTAATCTGCAGTAAATGATAAATATTCGTACAGCCTTTCCAGATACGGTTATTTCCTTTGCTGGAAAAGCCGGACCATGTTTTTAGATGGAATCAATGAATTTCACGATGGCATCACGCTCTTCTTTCGAGAGATTACGGAATTTTTCTACAGTCATGCGGGCATCGCTCTTTTTATTTCCATGCCACATGATTGCTTCGATGACGTTTCGTGCACGGTTGTCGTGCAGGCGGTCGGCAGTAGAAGAGCCTGTACACATCTGATGCAGTCCGCGTCCCCAAAGAGGAGTAGTACGGCACCATCCGGTACGGATATCGTTTTCCATGTGAAGTTTATGCTGTACCAGGTCAGAATAAGGCCAGATTGTCTGGTTCGGATACCGGGGAAGACGGTTGTCTCCCTTGGCAAAAAATCCGTTCGGGTCGTAAAAAGTATCATCTCCCGTTTTCCATGACGGACGATGACAATATGCACATCCTATCTGTGCGAAGAGTTCTTTTCCCTTTCTGACATCAGCATCGTCGATGTTGCGTACGGCAGGGACGGCAAGTCCCCGGTGCCATACCATGAAATCAATAAAATCTTCGTCATCCATTTCCACATCCAGTTCCTTGGACGTTAAATATGCGGCAATAGCCTTTGCCACTTGCTCCTTGTCCGAATAGTCATTGGCGTGCCAACTGGGGTGATTTTTCTTGGGATCGGCTTCTTCAATATAAGCCTGATAGCCGGCTTGTACCTCCGGGTCGTTGGCAGATGCCTTTACCCACGAACTTCCTCCATATACTGTCTTGTCTTCTCCCTCTGCGTTGGCAAAGTAAGTGTCGAGATAATGATAGCGGCGGTTGCTGCGAGTTACATTGGTGATGTTCCACATGGCATTGGCACCTGCCGCATCTTGCAGCGGTCCGCGGCTCAAGGCATACGTAAATCTGAACGGATGGAGCTCTCCTTTGTCGGCAAAGTCCGGATTGACATCTGTAGCCTTGGTGTTGCTGTACTGCTTTACCCATTCTCCATTTTTGAAGAATGCCTCGTTCAAGCCATTTTTCATGTAGCCGTCTTTCTCTTCTTTGGCATATTGCGCTTTCAAGTCTTCATCTGTGATGGCATCCAGCAGGCCGGTACCGTAAATCCCGATCGTAGACTCCAGCAGGACTTTATAATTACCCAGACTACTGATGATGCCTTCGTTTTTGGCATAGACTGCGTCTGGCGCGAGAGTCACCTCAGGATATTCCAGATCGTAACTCTCACCATCGGGAAACTTGTTGCCCCACTCGTCGGTATATTTTTTCCATTCGATAATGACTTTGCTTTCGTCCAGCGGGGCTTTGAAGGGCTGGGTGGCATGTCCCTGTGGCATTCCGGTCAGCCAGCTTACATAACCATCTGTTTCAGGATTGTAGACAACCAGCAGACATCCGTTTCCGATAGTTGTCGTTTGAAAGGCTCCTGACGCATTACGCTTGCCGTGTCCGTATCCCGGATGACAATGAATACATGAACTTCGTACGTAGGCTGGACCCAATCCTTTGCGTACACCGGTATGATTGTTCATATACATTTTTTCAAACAGTTGCTCTCCGTTTTTAAATCGTTGGCTCATTTCTTCGCTTGATTCGACAGGTTCGGTTGGTTGTTCGAAAGCATTAGAGGTGGTAAGATAAGAAGTTCCTAACTGTCCGCCGGCATAGTACCATTCCGGCTTTTCGCTATTGCCGGAGGAATCTGATGTTGTAGTCTGATTTTCGTTGTCACTGCACGCGGTCATGACACTGGCGATACATAAAAAATGTATCAGGTGAAAAGTCTTTGTCTTCATATTTGCAATAGATGTTGATTGTTGTTCAAACCGTTGCAGCCATCTTGGACCAGATGGCTTTAAAAATTTTTTCTGGCCCGAGACGACTGCGTGGAAGTTATTGATATTTTAAAAGAGAAATTTCTCCGGTTATTTTAAAAGAGCCTTGTTTGCTTTATCCAATGCGGTAGACAATTGGCTTAGGGATTCGATGGCAGCATCAGCTTCTGCTCCGGTTGCGTTTTTGGCAAAAGGTTCCGGTATGGCCTGTATTTTGGTAATTGCTTCATCAATCAAGGCTTTTACTTCAGTATCGGTAGACGGGTCGATGGTAGCAATGTAAGCACTGACAGATGTCGCGTTGTTTGTTCCATCATATCCTATACCTTCGTATGCATTTTTTACGCTTTTAATATTGTCAACAAAATCGACTACTGAATTTAATGCGTAGGGAGATTCGATATAGTTCTTGTCATCGGCTGTCTGACCTGAGTTAGGGCGGCCGATTTTCTGGGTACAAACCTCATCTACGATGTCGATACATCCTTGAATCAGTTCTTGTGCTGCAACAGTATAGCTGGTATATTTGCTTCCTCCTTGCCCGGCGGTTTTCATACTTGTACCGTAATTGAATGTGGGCTCCTGTTCTGTTTCGGTAAGAATTTCCTGCTTTTGTGTCGTAACGTTACCTATTCCTGCCCAAGATGCTTCCAGCCGAATACACTGGTTGCGCAAATCCTGAGCGACTCCTGCCATGTAAATCATGTGATTGTTGGTTATATTTACTACTTGTCCGCTGTAGCTGTATGTCTTTTCGAAGTTTCTTGGCTCACGATGAGAATCATCGGTCAATTGGAACAAAATATATTCCAGTGCATGATAGCCCAAAAGCCCATATCCCAGATTGCTTGTGATGTAATCAAAGTCGCCGGTTCCTATGGCATCCATCATCTTCTGGTTATTCAGCAGATTATCCAGAGCTACTTGGTCCAAAGGCCACGAATCAATGTGAGGGTCGATGTTATAATCTCCTGCCGCACCAAATAGAAAAGCCTCGCTCAATTCCCATGCTTTTCGTGATTCGGTCCAGTGCTCACATGCTTCGGCTACATACTCTGTAGCCTTTTTCTTATCTCCATTCAGATAGGTTTCCTTTGCTTTCGTACAAGCGTCACTCATTAATATGGCTTCGTCTGCCATTGCTTTGTACGTGGCGATAATTGTATTGTCTACATAGGGTACGATAGCTTCTTTCAGAGCTTGTTCTTCGTTTGAAAGTCCTTCGGAGTTACTACTTCCATGGTTGTTGTCACTACAGGAAATCATGCTTGTTGCTGTCATGGCACTTATAGCCATGCAAAGAGATAGTTTAAAAAACTTGTTCATAGCTTTTATCTTTTGGGGTTATTATTATGTGATAATTGTTTGTCGGAAAGTTATTTTGTAAAAAGTCCGGCATAGGCTACACCTACCGATATAGACGGCTCGTTGTTGTAAGGACTTCTCATCAACCCGATGGAATATTCCCCTTTTACTACGAGGTCATGAATAGGATAGTAGTTCAGTCCCGCTGCGATACGATTACGCCCGCAGAATCTGTAAATAGGGGTACTGGTCTTGTGCATGGAGTCGTAATAGTCGTAACGGCCGAAGACATACAGTTTCTGTCCTTTCTCATTCAACTTTTCGATTTGGGAGAATACATTATAACCTGCTTCGATACCGGCAGCAATGGCAGCTTCGGCCACGTTCTGTTGAGGTGACGGAGAGTTGTTGCTCATTTTTTTATTGACTTCTGTAATCTTGTCGGCATCACTCAGGTGACCGTAATCGAAGTTACCGCGGACAATCCAGTTGTGATCATTATAATGAAAGTCGAAAGCACCTATTAAGACAGTTCCTTTCACGTCTTTATACTTCTCACTGTCCTTATAATCGTTTAGCGAATTGTTGAATGAGTTGCCGGCATAACCGCTGACCGACAGGCGTAAACCTTTGACGGAGTAATTGTCGATGCGGAAAGCTCCGGCTACGGAGTTACCAATCTTAAATTCATATGGGCTGCCGGCACCGCCTTGTATCCAGTTCAAACGATTAAAACGGTCGGAGTCTAGCCCCGGTACCAGCAATACTTCATAGCGCCAGTCGCCTGTCTGTCCCCACAAGCTGATGCCCGTTTCGTGCCAGGTACAAGGAAGGATGGTGTTTTCTCCCTCTGGACGATAGACTCCGAAGAACTCAGTTGGCAGATGATGCTGGTTCGTTCCTCCCACCGGAACGATGATATGTCCTAATTTGATATTGAACTCCGGACAAATGGACTTCTGAATCCAAAATTGTTCCAGTGCAACTTCTCCGCCACGTTCCACTTCACTTTCGTATTCACCCGCTTCCTCTTCCTCTATTTCAACAGCACTTTCGGTTCCACCGTGTTCAAATTCTATCTCACTTCCCATTGTCCATCCGTGTCCGAAATCATAATTCAGGAAAAGTACCACATGTGGCAGGTCGAAGCGTCCGTGCGACTCTCCTTTGTAGACGCTTGGGTCTTTGGCTGTATAGCGGATATATTTATCGGAATAGAAGTTATGACTATACACAGCCTCTCCATATCCTCCGATAGTTAACCCTTTGCCACCTTTTTCTGTCTTCAGGATGGAACGCCTTTCAGCTTTCATTTCCTTTTCCGTTCTCTCGTTGTCACTACTCACTTTCTCGATTTCGTTTGCCGCAAAACCGTGGGTACTCATTGCTGCAAAACAAAGTGAGAATAAAACCTTTTTACTTTTCATTTATTCTTTCCTTTTGTTTATTTTTAACAAATGCAAAGGTAGAATACATGTTTTGTGACATCAATACCTATTAGTTAGTAAAAAAAGTTGTTAAATACCTAGTAGTAGGTATACTTGTTTTTAACTTTGTGGCAAATTTGTTTTAATGGTATATAGAAATGGAAGAATACCGATTGGACGACCTGACGATCAAAGAACATTTGTTGCGTCTGGCGGAGAGGGGAAACAAATCGTTTACCGAGAGTCTGAACCCCGGCGTTGAGCATGTTTTAGGAATCCGGATTCCGGACTTGCGTCAACTGGCAAAGCAGATTTCCCGTACGAACTGGGAAGAATACCTGCTTACGGCCGATTCTTTTTACATGGAGGAGCGTATGCTGCAAGGTATGGTGCTGGGATGTATCAAGCCCGATGACGATGTGGAGTACTATTTACATCGCGTGACTTGCTTTGTATGGATTATCAACAGCTGGTCGGTGTGCGATACGTTCAAGTTTGGAGGCGGAAAAAAATTCGTCAATGACAACAAAGACCGCTTGTGGACGTATCTGGTGGACTGGATGCATGCGCGGGGAGAATACGAGATTCGCTTCGGAGTGGTGATGAGCATGCAGCTTTTCATCGACGAGGAGCATATCGAGCAATTGCTGAAGGAATACGATGCTATCCGGCACGACGGATATTATGTGAAGATGGCCGTAGCATGGGCCTTGTCGGTTTGCTTCGTAAAGTTCCCCGAACTGACCATGCAGTACCTGAAACAAAATACGCTGGACGACTTTACATACAATAAGGCGTTACAGAAAATAACGGAATCATATCGGGTAGATGCTGAAACCAAGCAGCTCATCCGGCAGATGAAAAGACCTGCTGCCCGATAATCGGTGAAATATAATAGTCGCACAGACGAAAGTTAGATTAGCTACTTGCCGTCTGTGCGATGTTGTTTTTATTCGTGATGATACGGACCGTTGTTCAGGATTGTCATGGCACGATAGAGTTGCTCTACGAAAATCAGTCGGATCATCTGATGCGAGAAGGTCATTTTCGATAAGGAAATCTTCTCTTGAGCCGCGGCATATACGGCAGGTGAGAAACCATAAGGCCCTCCGATGATGAACACCAGCCGCTTGCTTACCGTATGCATCTTGCGTTCTATCCATGCAGCAAACTCAATGGAACGAAACTCCTTGCCGTGTTCGTCGAGCAATACGGGGACGTCGCCCGGTTGTAAAGCTTTTAGAATCAGTTCTCCTTCTTTTTCCTTCTGCTGCTCCATGCTCAGGCTTTTGGTATTTTTGAGCTCCGGGATGACTTCTATGTCGAAAGAGACATAATGTTTCGTACGCTCCGCGTAATCGTTTATGGCGGTGATGTAATGTTTTTCTACTGTCCGTCCGACAACAAGTAACGTAAATTTCATTTTTTGTCTGGTTTTGATTTTAATCTTTTTGCAAAGATAAGGATTATCCTTACCTTTGCCAGTAAGAAAACGTATTTAAAATCAGAAATAAGATGGATGAAAAAGTAGTTAAGGATTTGATCGATCGCCTGATCGACTTGTCGTTTGCAGAAGATATTGGCGACGGCGACCATACCACCTTGTCGTGTATTCCTGCCGATGCTATGGGAAAATCGAAACTTTTGATTAAGGAAGAAGGTATTCTTGCCGGTATTGAGGTGGCAAAGGAGGTTTTCCGCCGTTTCGACCCTGAGCTGAAGGTGGAAGTTTTCATCAACGACGGTGCACACGTGAAACCGGGCGACGTACCTATGATAGTAGAAGGAAAGGTACAGTCCTTGCTTCAAACTGAACGTCTGATGTTGAACATCATGCAGCGTATGAGCGGTATTGCTACCATGACACACCGTTACGTAGAACGTCTGAAGGGAACCAAGACGCGTGTGCTCGATACTCGTAAGACAACTCCGGGTATGCGTGTACTCGAAAAGATGGCAGTCAAAATCGGCGGCGGCGTCAATCACCGTATCGGCCTGTTCGATATGATTCTGCTGAAAGACAATCATGTCGATTTTGCTGGGGGAATTGACAAGGCTATCACCCGTGCCCGTGAATACTGCAAGGCAAAAGGCAAAGACTTGAAGATCGAAATCGAAGTACGTAATTTCGACGAATTGCAGCAGGTACTCGATCTGGGCGGTGTAGACCGTATCATGCTCGACAACTTTACGCCTGCAGATACCCGCAAGGCAGTAGAAATGGTGAACGGACGTGTAGAACTTGAGTCATCGGGTGGTATCACATTTGATACGCTGCGCGACTATGCCGAGTGCGGTGTCGACTTCATTTCGGTAGGTGCCCTGACACATTCTGTAAAAGGTCTGGATATGAGTTTCAAGGCATGCTGATGTGTATGGAATCTTAAGTGCAATTTTTAGAAAGTTGTACGGAAAAATACTCTTCGCCTGCCGATGTTTTCCGGAGCGCCTTTGGATGCCTCGAGTAATCAGGCAGGCTGTTTTCCCCTTTTTCTGCGATTTCTCTTTGTTCCTGTCAATGGAATGAAAGTAGAATCGGAGAAAAAGGGGATTTTTTATGTTTTTTTTACCACAGATAGTGTCCGATTTTTTTCTATCTTTGGTTATCATCCTAAAATTGAAGCTTATGAGTCATGAAACGTATCAATTCCTTCTGTATGCCATGTCGGTGGCTGGTGTGCTGGTTTTTGTGGCGCTTTATTTTGTAAAGGCGGGATATGGTATGTTCCGGACATCTTCGTGGGGAGTTTCTCTTCCCAATAAACTTGCCTGGATGCTGATGGAAGTACCGGCGTTTATTGTCATGCTGTACGGATGGGTGCGCAGCGGAATGGTACTTTCGGCTCCGCAGACTGTATTTGCCTTGTTGTTCTTGCTGCATTATTTCCAGCGTTCGTTTGTCTTTCCATTGCTGATGAGAGGCAAAAGTCGTATGCCCCTTGCCATTGTTGCCATGGGGATAGTCTTTAATGTGCTGAACGGTATGTTGCTTACGACAAGTCTGTTTCGTTATCCTCCTGCCGGACTGTATGCAGACGGTAGCGATTTCTGGATGCATTCTTTGCCATGGATCGGGCTGGCGCTGTTTGTGCTTGGAATGGGAATCAATCTGCATTCCGATTATGTTATCCGCCACCTCCGTAAGCCTGGCGATACGAAACATTATTTGCCGCAGAAAGGCTTTTACCGCTATGTGACCTCTGCCAATTATCTGGGTGAATTGATAGAATGGCTTGGCTTTTTTATGGGTGTTTGTCTGGTGGACGGCTGCCAATCTGGTGCCGCGTGCCGATGCCATTTACAAGCGCTATCGGGAAGAATTTGGCGATGAGGCTGTCGGAAGCAGGAAGCGGATTATACCTTATATATATTAGTACGCTGCCGGAGGTATCTTTTCCGGGCGTGGCAAGTGAGCGGCTTTTCTATGGAATTGGAAATGGTCGGATAGCTTGCAGTGTTAACTTTTTAACTGATTATTATGGATTCAAAACTATTTACTCCGGTTCGGCTGGGACCACTGACGTTACGTAACCGCACCATTCGTTCGGCGGCTTTCGAAAGCATGTGCCCTGGCAACAAACCTTCTGAGCAGTTGCTCGAGTATCATCGCTCGGTGGCTGCAGGTGGCGTTGGCATGACGACGGTTGCTTATGCGGCAGGTACCCGAAGCGGCTTGTGGTTCTACCGCCCGTGTTCCCGGCCTTCGCCGGCTGACTGATGCCGTCCATGCCGAAGGAGCTGCGGCAAGTATCCAGTTAGGACATTGCGGCAACATGTCGCACAAGAGTATCTGTGGCTGTCTGCCTGTAGGGGCCAGCAGTGGATTCAATCTTTATTCGCCTACCTTTGTGCGGGGACTTCGTGCGGACGAACTGCCCGAAATGGCACGGACATACGGTCAGGCTGTCCGCTTGGCACGTGAATCCGGATTCGATGCTGTGGAAATTCATGCCGGACACGGTTATCTCATCAGCCAGTTTCTTTCTCCTGCTACCAATCACCGTAAGGACCAGTTCGGCGGTTCGCTGGAAAACCGGATGAAGTTCATGGACATGGTGATGGAGGAGGTGATGAAAGCGGCAGGAACAGACATGGCAGTATTGGTAAAGATGAACATGCGCGACGGATTTCGGGGAGGTATGGAACTGGAGGAATCGCTGCAGGTGGCACAACGGTTGCAACAGTCGGGTGCCCATGCACTGGTCTTGAGCGGAGGTTTCGTGAGCAAGGCTCCGATGTATGTGATGAGAGGAGAAATGCCTATCCGTACCATGACGCACTACATGACCTGCTGGTGGCTGAAGTATGGCGTACGTCTGGTGGGGAAATGGATGATACCTGCTGTACCTTTCCGTGAGGCTTATTTTCTGGAAGATGCGCTGAAGTTCCGGAAGGCACTGGATATGCCGCTGGTGTATGTAGGAGGACTGGTTAGCCGTGAGAAAATCGATGAAGTTTTGAACGATGGATTTGAGGCGGTGCAGATGGGGCGTGCGTTGCTCAACGAGCCGGGTTTTGTAAATCGTATGCGTGAGGAAGAAAAGGCACGCTGTAACTGCAAGCACAGCAATTATTGCATTGCCCGTATGTATACCATCGACATGGCATGTCATCAGCGTCTGAAAGAGGAGCTTCCTCCTTGCATCAGGAAGGAAATCGAACGTATAGAAAGCAAGGGATAAGATGGAAAAGAAACTGGCGGTGATAACAGGTGCCGATGGAGGTATGGGTACAGAGATAACTCGTGCGGTAGCATCGGCTGGTTATAGGGTGATAATGGCATGCTGTAATCTGGTGCGGGCAGCGGAAAAACGGAATCTGCTTATGGCGGAAACGGGCAATGCGGATATAGAGGTGCAGTTTATCGATCTGGCTTCACTGGCTTCGGTCGCATCTTTTGCCCGGAAGATGGTGGAACGGGGTGAACAGATTACCTTGCTGATGAATAATGCGGGAACGATGGAAACGGGACTTCATATTACGGAAGATGGGCTGGAACGTACCGTGAGCGTGAATTATGTCGGACCCTATCTGTTGACGCGCAAGCTTTTGCCGCTGATGGGAGCGGGGAGCCGTATCGTGAATATGGTTTCTTGCACGTATGCCATCGGCAAGCTGGATTTCCCTGATTTTTTCTTGCGCGGAAGGAAAGGGAGTTTCTGGCGTATCCCTATTTATAGTAATACGAAACTGGCTCTGACTCTCTTTACGCTGGAACTGGCTGCCCGTGTCAGGGAGAGGGGGATTGTCGTTAATGCTGCCGATCCGGGCATTGTTTCGACAGATATTATTACCATGCACATGTGGTTCGATCCTTTGACGGATATTCTTTTCCGTCCTTTCATTCGTACGCCTCGTCAGGGAGCTGCTACAGCCGTCAGCCTGTTGCTGGATGAAGAAGCGGGCAAACGTACCGGAACACTGAATGTCAGTTGCCGGCCTAAGCCTTTGTCGGACAAGTTTCTCCGTCATTCCCAGATGAAAGAGCTCTGGAGGCTTACCGAGGTACAAGTTTCCAAATGGTTGTAGCCAGATAAAAGACAACGGCAGAGAACGTCTTTTTGTCAGACAATCTCTGCCGTTATTGTATCGTTATATTAAATCAATAAGCATTTTTCTCGCCGTGGATGGCGTTTCTTACGGTCTTGTAGATGATGTAAATATCCAGCCAGAAACTCCAGTGCTCGATGTACCAGATGTCACCGATTACACGTCCTTCCATATCTTTCAGCTCCTTTGTTTCACCTCGGTAGCCGGTTACCTGGCTCCATCCTGTAATGCCGGGTTTGACAAAGTGTCGTACCATGTATTTATTGATCAGTTTGGAGTATTCTTCCGTATGTTTCAGCATGTGAGGGCGTGGTCCTACGATACTCATATCGCCCAGCAATACATTGATGAACTGGGTTAGTTCGTCGATGTTTGTCTTTCGCATGATATTTCCCCAGCGGGTCTTACGGGGATCGTCCTTGGTTGCCTGCAACGTATCAGCTTCCTTGTTGACCTTCATCGAACGGAACTTGTAGCAATAAAACTCTTTATCATTCAGCCCGTTGCGCTTCTGTTTAAAGAAGATAGGACCCGGCATGGTCAGTTTGGTTACGATAGTAACAATAATCAGTATAATCGGGAACAGCGTGCACAGGAATAGCAAGGAGAAAATGATATCGAATGCACGTTTCAGTATTTTGTTTTCCGGACGACTTAGCGGGTCTTGTCGTAAGCTAAGATATGGAACATTTCCCATCATGTTAAAATATACTTTGTTGTGCAAGTAGTTGTGTAGATTTGGTACACTATAGAAATGAACTAAGTGATTCTCGCAGTAATTGATAATTTGTATGATTAGTTCACTCCGGCGTGAAGGAAGACAGCAAAATAGGTAATGTATGTATGAATTGTCCTTCAGATAATTTGGTATTTCTTCCGGACGTCCCAAATAGGGACACTGGGAAGGCATTTCAGGGTTAGGCTCATCGTCGAAATAGCCATTCACTCTATAACCGGTAGATGGATCATCTGACAATTCATAGTACATTTCAATGTTATTCGAAGTACTTCCTACCAGTACTACATAACGTAAATTTTTCCCTTTCGAACGTAGGCCTTTTAAAATACTTCTAAATACTAACCGGAAAATACTTAATAGAATGAATAAGGTTGAAATGTATATCGGAAAGAACAAAGAGTATATATTCATAAACTTTCCAACACTTAATAAAGTACCCGATAGTATTGAAAAATAAAAAACGTTACGGAATACACGCATGATTATCTGATATGGATAAATTTTACGCAAGTGTAAGACTATTCCTCCTTGCAGACAGCATACCAGATAACATA
>ERZ779832.370-NODE-370-length-12637-cov-4.77325_pt1 | contig 12637 bp, 10 predicted proteins | sample MGYA00511250_ERZ779832 | MGnify/ENA primary metagenome ERZ779832 (study PRJEB29588, sample SAMEA2154726) | human gut metagenome | biome: human gut; feature: human-associated habitat; material: faeces | place: Denmark | collected 2008/2010 ...
GTTGGCGGTAAGCGACTTGGTTACCTCCAGTCGGTCGAGCATTTCCGAGGGGAAAATATCCAGCGGAACGAAACGGTTCTTGTTGTCCGGACTCGGAATCTTTACGCCATTGATCAACGTATAGTTGTAACGCTTGTCCATACCACGAAGAATAGCGTACTGACCTTCACCGCTGCTGTTACGTTCGATGGTCACACCCGACATACGCTGTATTACGTTTGCCACGGTAATATCCGGTGAAAGTTCGATAGCCTTGGCACTCATCACGTTTACCACATTCATGGCCGAACGTTCGATGCCGCGTGCTCCGGCTTCCGTCCGCCCCGGGTTGGTCGCTACCACCGTGACGCCTTCCAATACCACATCGTCGCTTTTCAGTGGAATGACGATTTCCGTATCCTTATTTCCAATCTCTATCTCACATTTCTTATATCCTACGTAGGAACATACCAATGTATATTTAGGACGTGCTACCGACAGGTTAAAGCTTCCGTCCATTCCCGATACTGCACCTTTACCGGGTTCTTCCTTGATAAGAATGGAAGCTCCGATAATTTCTTCGCCTGTCTGTGCGTCTGTTACCTTACCTTTTATGTCTCTTGCATGAATGTTTGTTGTTGCAAGAAGTAGTAAACTTAATACCAAACTTGATTTCATCTGTGTTTTTTTATTTTGACGCTGCAAATGTAGGCCTTGTGTTTTTCATGGTGGTTTCGGGGATATTTCAAAAATGATACAAAATAAAATGAAAGTTGTACGTTTTTATTGATGCCTGAAGAGGACGAAAAAAAACATGCAGACGTTTTCAGAAAAACGTGGGCACGTTTTAGGGAAAACCTCAGCATGTTTTTTTTATTTTTTGTACAAAAACAAAAGAAGACGTCGGCGCCTTTTTGAAAGAACTTGAAAAAGCCTTCAGAACAGGCTGTAGGGCGGTTTCGGCTTAATCGTCGGAACTGGAACCGGTTGCCGGCAGTTGTATGCTTTTTTCTATTTGTTTCCAGTAGTTGCATACATCTTTCCAATGGTAGTAAGGTGCCATGTTTGTATCCACTGGCAGTGTGACTTCCCGTTCGTTGAGTAGAATTTTAACCAAAATATCGTCATTGCCAGGCTTGCGGAAGAAGATAAGTTGGATGTTTCCACACATCGGGATAATCCGGTATGTGCGGTAAGTATCGGCTATTTTCTGCCAGTCGGTCGTGGCGCAAGTCAGCTTGTTGATACCCATCAGGGCAGCCAGCGGGGCAAGGTTCGTATCGTGTCCGTAACGCAACGTTACACCGTTTTTCTTCGAAGCGATGACTGTATCGGCTGTCTCGATGAAATTCTTCAGCAGGTTGCGTTCCAGCTTGTACATACACGAGCCGCTCAGCGGAGAAGCTCCTTTTTCGTAATACCATTCAAAATTGTTGCGTTGCCACAGGTCGTAACGTTCACGAGGAGTAAACAGGAAAGAAAGGTCTTCCTGCTGGTAACTGCTCTGGCTGATGCCGTCGAGTTCGAACAAATCCTCCATCAGCTGTACCGGATCCTTTATGCTGTCCGGCTCGACGAATAGTTGTTTCATCAGTCTTTGCGGATGAACATATACACTGTCGGCTGCACGGTATACACTGTCGGCATTGCCCAGATGCATTTCTTCGTAGACTGGATTCTTATACTTTATATAATAAGCGTCGTGTTCGCTGGCATCGGTTGTGATGATCAGCTCGGGATTCAGTCCCTTCAGTTCCACACAAGCGGCCGCCATCGAGAGAAATGCACGTGTCTTGTAGGTCGAGCGGGCATCTACATGCGTACCGTCCAAAAAAACTTGCGGGTAGTTGGCATACATACGGCGTATCAGCTCTCGATGCTGCTGGGCACCTTTGGGCGTGAGTTCACCATATCGGCCTTCAGCTTCTGCAGCCAGACTCTCAATAATCTTCAGCGCACGTTTGCCATCGGCGGTGAGCTGATTCCGTTGTGCCGCTTCGCGCAGAATGTTCAAGGGAGCATCGTATTTTTTCTTCTTGGTAAGATAGCGTGAGCCGTGGCGGGCAAAGGTAGATATATAAAACGGTGTATATCCTTCGGGAGCGGGAGTAAGCGATGTTTCCGGTGCCTGATAGGCGTAATATTTGCCGGCGGCGAGTGCCGGATTGTTCTGGATTTCTTCGAAGGCGCTTTGTGCAAAAGCCGGAGCAGACAGCAGTCCGGCCAGTAACATAGAAATAACTGTTTCTTTCATTTGACTTTTTCGATTGATTCAGTGTGCAAAAATAGATGCTTTCTGTAAAATATTCCTGCCTTTTTAAGCCGATATTGTCCTCTGGAAGCCGGGTGAAACGAACTTGTAACATGAATGTAATCACGAAGAAAGCCGTTCCGAGCAAAGAATACCTGTTGCTCAAAACGGCTTGATATGATCGATGTGTGTGTAATCGATGGGGCTTTTGCCGGTTTCGAATCTCTCTTATTTATAGATGAGATATTTGATAAAGAGATAACCTCCGAATACCTGCAATGCCATTCCCGGCAATCCAATACGGAAATCTTGTAAGGCTGTGTACAGACTGCCGCTCAGTGCCCATTCACCCAGCGTGCCTGTTACCTGATAGAAGGCCACTACCAGCAACAGAAGCAGTATAGAAACCTGCTTGCTGCGGTGTGCAATGTATCCGGCTCCGGCAGCAAGGAGTACTGATTTCATCAAGATGGCAGGGAGCACAGCGGGAGCAGGCATCCCGAACAACCAAGAGTTGATGAGAGGAGAAGCAATGGCTGTCAGCAGTCCGGCTTTCCATCCATACTTGTAAGCGCCGATGAGGGTAAAGAAATAGATAGGCAGCCACGTGGTTCCTCCTGCGGGGAAGAGGTGGAACAGCTGAGGCAGCACGATATTTCCGGCTACGAACATCAGTGCAGTCAGGTAAGTCTGCACTTCGGTATAGTTAAGCGAATAAAGTTTTACGGTCGATTTCATGATATGTCTCTGTTTAAATATGATTCTTGTTTCTGAGTTGTGCGACAAACGCTTTGATGGCAGGATACATTTCTTCGGGAGTATTTAGATCCTTGCAGGCTGTTTCCAGCGGACATCTGCCGGTCTTGTCGCGGTTGATGATGAAGGGTGTTTCTTCTGCATAGCGGACCGGGATACCTGCCTCACGCAATACCGAGAGCGCAGAGGTGCTGATGACGTCGGTATATACCTCTTTCATCTTTCCCAATGCGATAAGAGCAGCCGCTCCCTTCCCGATAACCTTGTCGGCTATGCGGGCACCTTGCATGAACGCTTTCTCGTTTTCGTACAAGTCGTACAGGTCGGCTACTCCGCGCCGGGTGAAGGTACGGATTTTTCCTTCCTTTTCTATTACGCACGAATAGCCTCCGGTATGTAGTTTCTCAATCAGTTCTTCCATCGGTTTACAACGTTTCTTGCTTGAGCTGTTCTACATACTGATCTATGCGGTGCAATTCTTTCGGTATGTCGATGGACTGCGGGCAGTGAGGTACGCACTGGCTGCATCCGATGCAGTGGCTTGCCTGACGCAACTTGGGTACACTTCGGTCGTAGCCTACCAGGAAGGCGCGTCGTGCCTCGGCGTAATTCTCGTCGAACTTGCTCTTTGGCATATACCCCTCGTTCACACATTTATTATAATGCACAAGAATACCGGGGATGTCGATGCCGTAAGGACAAGGCATGCAATACTTGCAGTCGTTGCACGGAACGGTAGGATAGCGTAGCATCAGCTGTACTGTTTCTTCGAGGAAGTCTTTTTCTTCCTGTGTCAGCGGTACGAGCGGAGAATACGTGCGGATATTGTCTTGCAGATGTTCCATGTAAGTCATACCGCTCAATACTGTCAGCACCTTTTCGGGTGAGCCGGCAAAACGGAAAGCCCACGAAGCCACACTGCCCTCGGGATTGCGTTCTTTCAAACGTGTGAACACGTGTTCCGGAATGTTCGAAAGTCGTCCTCCCAGCAACGGTTCCATAACGACTACCGGAATGTTTCGTTTGCTGACTTCGCTGTACAGATAGTCGGCATTGATGTTATTGCCCGATGCATGTTTCCAGTCGGAATAATTCAGCTGAATCTGTACAAAATCCCAGTGAACCTTATCGTGCAGGGCAAGTGCCTTGTCGAATTCTTCCTTGATGCCGTGGAACGACCATCCCAAATGTCTGATTCTTCCGGCTTCACGCTCTTTCAGGAAATCCAGCAGTCCGTTGTCGAGGAAACGTCCTTCCAGTCCTTTTTTCCCGGGCGCACCCAGCATGTGGAGCAAGTAGTAGTCGATGTAATCCACTTGCAGCTTCTCCATTGAATTATGGTACATCTTTACTCCGAAGTTGTAATCAGAGTTCGAGAAGTTAGACATCTTGGTAGCGACAAAGAACTTTTCGCGCGGGTGGCGTTTCAGGGCAATACCCGTTGATGTTTCCGACCATCCTTGTACATATACAGGGGCTGTATCGAAATAATTCACTCCGTGTTCGATGGCATAATCCACCAGCCGGTTTACTTCTTCCTGATCGATGACATTCCCTGTGCCGTCGGGAGCGGGGAGTGTCGGCCAGCGCATGCATCCATATCCTAACAGAGATACCTTATCTTTATATGGGGGAAAGTTGCGGTACGTCATCTTACCGATTGGTACCGGAGTATTTCCTTCTTTTTCCGTGTCTTTTTTAGGTGAACATCCGTAAAGCGAGGCAGTAGCTCCCAGAGTACTGATTCCTACAATCTTCAGGAAGTCCCTGCGGTTGATATTGTGTTGTTTATCCATTTTCCTATAATTTTTTGAAAAGAGTTAGCATGAAAAATAAATTAAATCACGCGGTGATGTTCGTGCCCTTCCACATAGATGGCGCTAAGCGGACGTGCCGGACAGAGGTTTTCGCAGGCTCCGCAACCGATACAGCGTTCGGTATTGACGGCGGGAATCTTGAGTGAATCCGGATTTCCAGGCTCCGATGGAATCATGGAGATGGCATTTACCGGACAGTGGCGTGCACAGTTGCCACATTCCTGCTTGTCGGTGAGTGGAATACAGTAGTCTTTTACCCATACAGCATGTCCAATTTGAATGGATGATTTCTCGGCTTTGTCTATCTTGAGAATAGCTCCTGCGGGACAGACTTCCGAACATTTGGTACATTCCGGTCGGCAGTAGCCGCGTTCGTAAGACATGGTAGGTTGCATAAATGTATCAAGCGACTGTGACGGACGAAGTACTTCGTTGGGACATGCCGAAACACACAACTGGCAGGCTGTACAATGCTGCTGCATGTTGCGCGCACTTTGTGATCCCGGAGGAGTAATCGGCGTCTGACGCTTCGGCGCTTTCTTATCGATAATGTCTGCCAGTCCGCCGTCCATCTTGATCTTTTCAGCCTTTTCGGCAACTTGTGCCTGAAGGGAAGAGGTCAGCAGAAGCAGGGAACTGGCAAGGAATTCTCGTCTGTTCTCGCCTTTCGGCTGGGCAGCCGGTTGGTTTTCGGTCTTTTTAGAGTAAGCAAATCGGTAGTGGATCGCATCTTTCTTGCATTTTCCGATACAGTTCATACAAGCCACACACCGGCTGTGGTCTACCTGATAATTGTCAGTATCGATGCACGATGCCTTGCAGTTGCGGGCACACAGCGTACACTTGTTGCATTTCTCCTTGTCGATACTGATGCGGAACAAGGAGAAGCGTGAAAGGAATCCCAAGATTGTACCTACCGGACAAATGGTGTTGCAGTAAGTACGGCCGTTTCTCCATGCCAGAACGATGACGAGCACTGCCATTGCTATGGCTATAATAAAGGTAGGCAGGCTTTTCAGCCATACATCCGTGCGGTAGAATGCGTAACTGTCTATCCGTTCTGCAATGGCTGCCAGCAGGTTGTTGCCCCAGATCCATACAGGCTGGAAAACATTATTGGCCATTCGTCCGTAAATGCCATACGGGTCTAGCAGTGCTACAAAGGCATGTATGCCGGCAATGAAAGCGACTGCCAGCAAAATAAGCATGGCATACCGCAACCAGCTCTTGGGCTTGGAATAGGTGTAGGGCATTTTTTTCTTCCCTTTGCCTATGCGCGCCACAATGTCCTGAAAGACTCCCAACGGACAGATGACCGAACAATAAATACGACCGCCTACCAATGTAAGCAAAACTAAGAATAAAATGACTCCGGCATTAAGCGCCAGTACAGCGGGTAAAAATTGTATCTTGGCCAGCCAGCCGAACCAGAGATGCAAGACGCCTGTGAAGTCTACGAATAGTAGTGTGATGAGCAGGAAACAAATCGCTGCCAGTATCCTTCTGATTTTCCGTAGCATGATTTTGATTTTTAAGATTTACTTGTCAAAACTGTTTGATAGCAAAGGTACGAAAAATCTTGTATAGGCGAATATTTGTCACGAAGAAAATGGAAAATATATCATATATTCAGTGAAAGACTGGAAATGTTGAAAAACTATAAGCTGGTGTTTGGTTCGGATGGAGGGCTGAACAACAGCTTGTCGGCTGGCAATTTGGCTGTCGGACAGAGTAGGCTGGGGAAAATACCTTCATGTCTTTTATTTAAAAACAATCTAAATAACTTGCATAGCATGCAGCAATGATATATCTTTGCGGAAAATAATACAAACATGAGGTTATCTGAACTACAAACTGGTGAAAGGGGTGTAATTATCAAGGTAATGGGGCATGGAGGTTTCCGCCGTCGTATTATCGAGATGGGCTTTGTGAAGGGTAAGACCGTGGAAGTCCTTTTGAACGCTCCCTTGAAAGACCCTATCAAATACAAAATAATGGGGTATGAAATATCACTTCGCCGACAGGAAGCTGCCATGATAGAAGTGGTAAGTGAAGAAGAAGCACGTGAGTCTATGCAGGAAACACATTTCCATGACCCGATAGCGGAAGACATTCCAGTGTCTGAGGCAAAGTTGAAGGAAATAGCAAGTGGTAAGCGTCGCACGATTAATGTGGCACTGGTGGGTAATCCGAATTGTGGAAAGACATCGCTTTTCAATGTGGCTTCCGGCTCACACGAACATGTAGGTAACTACAGTGGTGTGACAGTAGACGCTAAGGAAGGACATTTCGACTTTCAGGGTTATCATTTCCGTCTGGTGGATTTGCCGGGTACTTATTCGCTTTCGGCTTACAGCCCCGAGGAACTGTATGTGCGTAAGCATATCATCGATGAAACTCCGGATGTGATCATCAATGTGGTCGATGCAGGCAACCTGGAACGTAACCTGTATTTGACTGCTCAGTTGATTGATATGAATGTCCGCATGGTCATTGCATTAAATATGTTCGATGCACTTCAGCATAGTGGAAATACACTAGATTATAAGAAACTGGGGCAATTGTTTGGAGTGCCTATCGTACCGACTATCAGCCGTACGGGCAAAGGTATTGACAATTTGTTTCATGTAATTATCGGATTATATGAAGGTGCCGACTTCATGGGGCAGAAGGAGGAGATACAGGATGAGGCAATGCGCGAATATCGTGAGTGGCACGATAAATACGTTCCCGACCATAAGTATGGCAGCCATGAGGAGGAAACGCATGAGTTTGACGGAAAAAGTTATATCCGACACATACATATCAATCACGGTCCGGAACTGGAGCGGAGTATCGATGCGGTAAAGGAAGAAATCTGCAAGGATGAAAATATCCGTTATAAGTATTCTACCCGTTTTCTTGCCATTAAGTTGCTGGAAAATGATAAGGATATTGAACAGCGTGTGATAGCGACGTTGCCTAACGGAAAGGAGGTCATGAAGATTCGTGACCGAGAGGCCGAAAGGATCCGCTTGTCGATGAACGAGGATAGTGAACAGGCCATTGCTGATGCTAAATACGGATTTATTACGGGGGCCCTGAAAGAAACATTTACGGAAAAGAATCAGAATACGGAAATGTTTACCCGTATTGTCGATAGTATCGTGACGCACAAGATTTGGGGATTCCCTATCTTCTTTGTCTTTCTCTATCTGATGTTCGAATGTACCTTTGTCTTTGGAGAATATCCGAAAGGATGGATAGAGTGGATTGTGAAACAGATTGCCGTACTGGCCGAAACCTTTATACCGGCAGGTCCTGTTAAAGATTTGATTGTAGATGGTATAATAGGTGGAGTAGGCGGGGTTATTGTTTTCTTGCCTAATATCTTGCTGCTGTATGTCTTTATTTCATTTATGGAAGATTCGGGATATATGGCACGTGCTGCATTCATCATGGATAAGATTATGCATAAGATGGGATTGCACGGCAAGTCGTTTATCCCGCTGATTATGGGATTCGGATGTAACGTGCCTGCTATCATGGCATCACGTATCATCGAAAGCCGGAAATCGCGTCTGGTGACGATCCTGATTAATCCGCTGATTTCATGCAGTGCCCGTCTGCCTATTTATCTGGTTATGATCGGAGCTTTCTTCCCTTCGAAGGCAAGTCTGGTATTGTTGTCTATATACGTGATAGGTATTTTGCTGGCTGTGTTGATGGCTCGTATCTTCAGCCGCTTTATCGTGAAAGGTGATGATGCTCCGTTTGTGATGGAACTTCCGCCTTATCGTATGCCGACGCTGAAGTCTGTGCTTCGTCATACGTGGGAAAAGGGTGCTCAGTACTTGAAGAAAATGGGAGGCATTATCATGGTAGCTTCCATTATTATCTGGTTCCTGGGATATTATCCGAATCATAATGCTTATACTACGACCGCAGAACAGCAGGAAAATTCGTATATCGGACAGATAGGAAAGGCTATTGAACCGGTTATCGAGCCTTTGGGATTCGACTGGAAAATGGGTATTGGCCTGCTTTCAGGTATCGGTGCCAAGGAGCTTGTAGTAAGTTCATTGGGGGTACTTTATACAAATAATGATGATATCAATTCGGTAGACCTGTCGGAACGTATTCCGATTACGCCGCTGGTGGCATACGGTTATATGTTGTTTATCCTGATTTATTTCCCTTGCGTGGCGACGGTTGCTGCCATTAAGAATGAATCGGGTAGTTGGAAATGGGCTGCATTTACGATATGTTATACTACTTTACTGGCCTGGGTAGTAGCCTTCTTGGTTCATCAGGTTGGAAGTCTGTTTATATAAATAAAAAATATGAATGTACAAGACGTAATAGTTTATGTGATTATGTTTCTCTGTGTGGTATACACAGGGAAACATTTTCTGAAATCTTTCAGAAGAAGAAAAGCTGCTTCAAGTGGTTGCGGCTGTGGGTGTTCGGGATGTCCTGTAGCAAAGAAACAATGTTGTCAAGGTGATGAAATTTCAAAAAAATGAGCTTCAGGTATTGCAGAATCGAAAATTAGTTATACCTTTGCAACGCAATCGGGACAAAACGATTACTTTTGGGAAATGGTTCCTTGGATGAGTGGCTTAGTCAGCGGTCTGCAAAACCGTGTACGGCGGTTCGAATCCGCCAGGAACCTCGTGAAAGGTCGACTGAATAATCAGCCGGCCTTTTTTTGTAGCGGGAAACTATTATTTATGCCAAAATCAATAAAACATGAAAACACTATTTTTATCTGTATGTCTGTTTATGACATCATTATCAGCAGGGGCACAAACACGTTATTCTCAAGAAATGGCACAGTCGCAAGGCAAGCAGTGGACGCATGGCAAGTCGTGGGATTATGTAAACGGCCTTGTGGCTAAATCTCTTCTAAACTTGTGTGAGCAATATCAATATGCAGACTGGACAGGCAGTTATTATCAGTGGGCGAAAGAATATGCTGACAATGCCATTAATCCGGATGGTACTTTTAAGAATTTCAAAAAAGGGAATATTGACAATATAAACTCAGGAAAGGTGCTTTTTGCTTTGTATAAGCACGAAATGACCTTGGATAAAAAGAATGGAACTCACAATGCCGACCGTTATAAGAAGGCGGCAGATTTCTTGCATGATTACTTGGTAAACGATTATTCTCGTATTCAGTCGGGGGATGCGAAGGGGTGTTTCTTCCACAAAGATATTTATCCGGATCAGATGTGGCTGGATGGCATTTACATGGGAGCTGCCTTTTATGCAGAATGGCAGGCTAACTTTGATCCAGACAATGAGCAGGCATGGACGGATATTGCCCATCAGTTCAAGACAGTTGCACGTCATACGTATGATGCAGACAAGCAGCTTTTTTATCATGCCTGGTCTGCCAATCCGGAGGATGCCAACTCTTTTTGGGCAAATAAGTGGGAACCTTATAAAGGATGCTCGAAAGAGTTTTGGGGACGTGGTATGGGTTGGTATTTTGCAGCTCTGGTAGATGTCCTGGAAGTGATGCCCAAAGAACATCCGGATTATAAAGAACTGGTTGCTCTTACCAATACTGTGGCAAAGGGTCTGGAGCGCTGGCAGGACAAGAGCAGCGGCGTATGGTATCAGCTTCTTCAGTACGATCATTCGTATGTGGGTGAATGTGGCATAGCCAACTATCTGGAATCTTCTGCTTCGAGTATGTTTACCTATGCTTATTTGAAAGGCATTCGTTTGGGTATTCTTCCGGAAACTTACAAGGATGTGGCCGAAAAGGCTTATCAGGGGCTTCTGAAAACTTTTGTTACCCAGAATTCGGATGGAACTATCAACCTGAATCAAAGTTGTCGTTCTGCTGGATTAGGACCGGCAAAGGATCCTTCTCGAGATGGATCCGCAAGCTATTATTTATGCGGAAGCGATGTAACTATTGTAAATAACGAAGGGAAAGCGATAGGTCCTTTTATCATGGCTAGCTTGGAATATGAGCGAAAAAAATAATCTTATAGGAAATTTAGTATAATCAATTGTAGGGGAATTGCGATTTTTTCCGCTTCCTGCCATTTTTTATCATCCTTCCTTATTGTTTGTATTATACAGTAAGGAAGGATTTTTATTTAGTTGATATCTATAGCTTTATCTGTAATATTGAGGTTTCAAAAACTCTTTTCAATGGTTCATGGCAACCTTTTTGTTGAGAAAATAGCTTAATTTTTTTAATATTTTTCTTCATAAAGTATTGTTTGTTTCAAAAATAGTTGTACCTTTGCATCGCAATTGAAAATAACGGTTGCCGAAAACAATGGTTCCTTGGATGAGTGGCTTAGTCAGCGGTCTGCAAAACCGTGTACGGCGGTTCGAATCCGCCAGGAACCTCACGAAGCACTCTTAGCTCAGTTGGTAGAGCAACTGACTCTTAATCAGTGGGTCCAGGGTTCGAATCCCTGAGGGTGTACAAGGAATAGATAAAGGATAAGTTCTGAAGTCGATAAGATTTCAGAACTTTTTTTATTTTTATATGCAGGATGAAATGCTTTTCATGGATCAACGTAAAAACCTGAGGAATTCGTTGATTAGGCATAAATTTTAGCCAGCCTGAACAAAAAGAAGGCCTTATCCTTTACTCCTCTGAGCTGTGAACGGAAGCTCTTTATTTTTGCATTGAGGGATTCAGATGCAGCGTTTGTGGAACGCTTTTCAAAGAAGTTAATGATTTCCAGATAATGTGTCTGTATGGATCTTGCCACTCTTGAGAAAGCAAGGAATCCCGATCTGTCCACTTCGTCATACCATCTGGCAAGTCTCGTCAAAGCGGTATCCTTATGCTTGCACAGGTGATATATCAGTCCGAGTCTCATTGAAAGATAGTATGCTTTCTTTAATCGGGATATTCTCTGAAGAGGATTTCGGCACGCTGTGATTCGGTCCATAAGGACTCTTTCTTATAGAGGGGATAGCTATCAACGGAACATTTTGTGTAGTATTAATCGGTTAAATAACTTACACTTGTTTGTTGTAGGTATGGTTTCAACGGAAAGCACCTTTTGTTATACCTGTCATTCCAATTCTTTAAATTCTAGTCTATTTAATAACAATTGCATTCGCTATTACAAAGCAATTATCAAATCTCAAGGTATAAAAGATGCATTTGTTTGAATGCTTACCACGATTGAATAGCTGGCCGAATATCAAAGTGAAAAATTGATTCCATCAAGTAAGAGGCTTAACGTACCGATTGTCGGCATACTTTTTTGACGGTACGAAGAAATTTATAGCTATCCAAGAAAGTTATGAGTTCAAATTGTTGTTCAAGTAAATTTCTTATAATGAATTGTAATTCAATAATTTCAAAGAAAAATATTTTTGGTTTTTAGCGGATAGTAATGTTCTTTATTGATTGTTAAATATATAAATGATATATAAAAAAAGTATAAATGAAGAGCGTGTAATAAAGATTATTCTCAATTTTACTTTAACTGATAAAGCGGATTTTTGAAAGTTTAATAAGGTTTATAATATTAAAAAGATGATTTTTTGGTAAAAATATTGACATTATTACATGGATTATAAAAAATATTTATAATTTTGCGCGCAATATGATGATGGAAAATTTTTTAATTAGTGGTTAATTTTAATGTATTTTACAAAAAGAAGTTTTTTGTTATTTATAGAATGTGAATGATATAACCTCGTTAAATGAGAGAGGTTAGCTTGTAACAGATATTGATGACAATTTTACATAAACTAATGTTTCAGGTTATGTTAAGACTTTAGTTGTTTTATTTATTGATGCAATTTGTAAGCAGTCAAAAAATGGCTATTAGTCAAAAGTAATACCTTCGCTGCCAACCAA
>ERZ779832.374-NODE-374-length-12506-cov-4.95607_pt1 | contig 12506 bp, 10 predicted proteins | sample MGYA00511250_ERZ779832 | MGnify/ENA primary metagenome ERZ779832 (study PRJEB29588, sample SAMEA2154726) | human gut metagenome | biome: human gut; feature: human-associated habitat; material: faeces | place: Denmark | collected 2008/2010 ...
ACGTAAAGTCCTCATCAGCACCTGTTGTACCCGCTCCCTGATGACTCAGATTATTTGCTTGAAAATATTTAAACCCAACAGCCCATGAAGAAGGAACAGATGTCGTTCCCAAATTAAATCTTTTCAAAAATCCGATCTCTGCACTCCAGTTTCTGAAAGTTCCTTTTTGTAAATCTCTTTCTGTATTTCCCGGATCCGGAGTACCAACCCGTTTGTCCCGATAACCTAAAGCAAAACGATCGGCATACAATCCCGTCATTTTTACATCCAGATCAGCACGCAGTTCAGGCATATTTCGGTGATAGGACAAAGAAATGATATTCCAGTCTATCAAAAACCAGTTTCGGCTTCTATTACTTTGTTTCGGATTCTCAAGAAACATTACATCTGTCAATCCTCCCGGCTGATGTTCCAGATAATGATATTTCAACCAATCGATTCCCCAAAGGTCATTTTCTCCTGACTGATATCTTAACTGTGCCAGCACGTTATAACTTTTGTAATCGGAATTTTCCCGATATCCGTCTCCTCGTTTTAGAAGTGTAGACAGATAATAAGAGAATTTACCTATTGTTCCCGATATTCTGGAATAACTTCCCAAAAAGCCATAGCTCCCAGCTGAAAAATGTTGCCGGATATCTATTTTTTTATCGGCTGGAGGAGTAGCTAACTTAAAATTAATCATTCCTCCGAACTGTGAACCATACTGCAAGGCAGAAGCCCCTCTCAGTACTTGTATCTCTTTTATATCATCGGCATTGGGGGTATAATAACTCTCCGGATAACCTAAGGGATCGGCGCTGATATCATAACCGTTCTGCCGAATGTTAAAGTTGGCCGAACGATTCGGATTCAATCCTCGGGAGCCGATATTCAACTGCAAGCCTCCATCGCTCCCTTCGTGAATCACGATACCCGATACATTCCGAAACATCTGTCGGGTATTGTTTGCTGCCTTGTTCAACAACATATTTTCCAAGAGAGAAACCGTACTCTTTTTCCCTGCAAAAATCATAGTACCTTCCACATCACGCATGAAACGAGGTTTAGCTGCCGTATTTTCCTTATTACTATAAATATATACTTCATCCAGCACTATTTCCTTATTTTCCATACAACTGTCTGGGAGCAATTGCGCATAGACACCTGCCGGCAAAAATGTAAACAGACATATACTAAGATAAGTTTTCATCGCTTAATCTCCCTCCTCTCCGTCGGTATACGTAACCGTCAGGTTCAATTCAACAATAAGCTTGGCTTTTAACAAACCTACCACTTTCTGCAACTCCACATAAATTTCTTTCAAACGCTCCATTCCGTCAGGAGTATTTACCAATACGGCTATATCATCATGATTCAGATCTCGAGTTTCACCTTCAAGCACATCCAAGGTTTTCCCAAACATATTGATTAGTCCGTTGTCCCCTTTTCCTGAAACAGCCAACTGTTCCTCCATAAAACGTCTAAAACTATTTGCCGGCAATGGCATCGATTCATTATAAGGCACACCATTATAAAAGTTCTTCAACGCCAAGATACTTCTGTGAAGAAGCTGAGTAGACAAACCTTTTCCGCAATAATAACCTTCTACCGCTTGAGGAGCCGGTTTTTTCTGTACGATAGCTGCTCCATATATACCAATCGGAATACCTACTTTTATGGTACGTATATATACCTCATATTGCTTCATCAGTGTATTAATCAATACACAAAGACTTCCTCTTGCCGAAAAGTCATTGTTGGAAACAAAAGCATTTTCATTTTCAACATAATAGCTTTCAGCTGCTTTCGCATAATGATTGATGACTTCACACACCGTACATATATATTGAATACAAGCAGCATCCAGTGGTATCTCTCCGCTATACAGCATATAATCCATAGCAGCAAACCCTGTGGCATTAGGCTGATTTAATCCTTCTTCCAGTTCTTGAATGATCTCACTGGAGGAAAATCGGCTGTTTTCAATAGCCGATTTAACCAACGTCTTATTTACTTGTGATGTCCCGGCCAGTTCATATACCCCGCTTACGCCACTATGGAAAATTGCATGATCAAAAATAATGACATCCTGAAGGCTTAGGAACGCTTCCTTGTATAACTCTTTCAGATGTCCTATAGCAGCCTCCCGTTCCGCACCCTCTTCTGTATCTTTCAGAGCATAGGCAGCCTGAAGCATTTCTTTTGTTTTCAGTTGATAATTTGAGAACGCCGGAATAATCTGTCTTTTATACCAGAAAGACAAGTAAGTAGCATCAATGGTCCTTTTTTCCGAAACACCTTTTATCGGAGTATATACACATCCCGCCAGTATCAGCAAGGCCCCGATAGAAATACATAATATCTGCTTATAAAATCTGTTATTCATAAATTATAATATGCCTTAAGTTTCTTATTTACATCAATAATAGATCCAGTCTGATTTCCTTCTATTCGTTCTTTGTCCCAAATACCTTTTTCTCCATAAGTCAATTCGTCATATAATTCTTTCGCCTGATCCATGGTCATGAAATACTCTCCCTTTTCATTCTTTACGAAAGGCAAAGCGAGTATGAATCCCAATGCCTCACCCATATTATGGAAATACTGTTCATTCAACTCCTTTCCACTTTTCTGACGTAAGATTTTGGAACTTTCATTCAAATAATACATCGTACGGAGCACCAACATTTTGGAAAGCAATTTCCGAATCTCCGCTACCTGCTTTTTCACTTCTTCAGGATGACTGTCTACGACGGCCTTTCTCCCAGCCCGAAATGCATGATAGACTGCTACATTTATATTCTCCAAACCTTTCATGCCCACCGCCTCTTTTTCAATATAATTGGCAAGAAACAATGGGGAAATACGGTCCGGATCTGCATTGATACTACCAATATATCCCCAGGCAATATCCCAGTAATATTCCATTTCCGTACAGTTTTTACCCTTCACAACAGTCTGGTTGTCGGCCGTAAGAGATTTCATCAGGAAATAATCGATATTCGACACTTGCAAAGCCCCTATCATCATTTTCTGGATCACCTGCCCTAGCTCTACTCCCTTTTCGTTGACTAAGCGCTGTTCATCATTGCTTACTTGAACAATACCTATTTTACCTTCACGAGCAAAGGTACCTGCAAAAGCACTTTTGGAAGCCTCTGTTATTTCATCAAGAAAATTTTCCAAGATATTCCGAACCTTTTCCTGCTCCTTAAAACCAACAGCAATATGAGAAGCCAGTTCATTCCGATAATCCCTCCTTTTTCCTTCAAGATTTGTCAGGACCTTAGCATTAATTCCATTGTTGAAATTTCTAAAATCAAGAAGAACCTTTTTAGACTCCCCTATATCTACACTAGATATACCATTTCTGAAAAACCTGTAGTCGGTACTATAGGCATCAGAAGAAATTATCCCATCAGAAGTCTTGTCCTCTCTTTTTATTTCCTGTTTACTACAACCTGAACCACCTAAAAGTACACAAGCAGCCCAAGCCAATCCGATAAATTTTCCTTTCATTGTTAGTCTATTTTAGTTTTTGTATGATTTATATTTCTCCTCATGGAAGATACATCGCTTGAGAATATACATTATAATTTTTCCCTATTTCAGAAATATGAAACGACTCCAAAGTTCTGCTGTAACGATGACGTAAGTCAGGAAGACTTTCCATGCCGTCCTGCGTTTCGGTACTCATGGTCACACTCATGTCGAAATGGGCATAAGGACTATAAAATACAGCAAAATAAACGGGATCGCCAGATTGTTTTGTAATTGACACAGGCTCTACATCCGAGAAATAGGGCTTAAAACGATTCCTTTTATCTCTTTCTATGACATTATGACCATCCATTATCGTATCAATTTTCAGTTCATTATTCTCATCTAAATATTGTAAAATAACCACCGAAAGATTCTGTTTATCAAAGCTTCCATAATAATTGGCCATTACGTCTATAGATAGCGAAACCTGATACTTTTCACGATAGCCTCCCAAGGGTATTTCTTCACTACGATTGAATCCAAGCTCCCCCACCTCTTTAGGAAAACAATTAAAAGGAACTCCGGGCTCATGAGGTACCTGTTCCGCTGGTTTAAGTTCTATGAATTTTGAGAAATCTTCTGTCAGACTTTCCATATTTTCTCTGGAACAAGAAGCCGAAAGTACAGACATATATACAGCATAAGCTATCATATAAAACACATGTCTATTCATAATATCTATTTTTGACAATTAGTGATTTTTTTCAACAAAAGTGATGTAGGCGGTATATATCCCACTCGTACTCTTCCATTCCTTCTTATCCGTTGATCGGACAAACTCTGTAAAGATTACATCTTCATTAAACTTAAATCCCGGACGAAATTCAATGCCAGATTCTGTAGCAATATATCCGGACCCCAATCCGGTATAATAAGTACTTCCATCATATCCATGAACAGTCCGGTTAGGTTGTTCGTTCTTCAAGAATAATTCATATTGCATCCGGTCATATCGAGCCACTTTCCGATGCGATTGCAAGTCTTTGGAAAATGAAGAAGACAATCTGTATTGCATCATCTGCTGCCCGAAATCGAAAGTTGTTTCATACGCTACCTGTTGCGTTGCAGTTAATACAATTCTTAAAATGCAGTTTCTGTCTTCCTTCAGATTCTGCCTCAAATCCTTGAAAGAACGTGTTCTGAACACTTCTTTTTCATTGATTATTTTTTTCATCCGATCTTTCCAATGTTCTTCCGGTATATCCAATGGAGTCAGTTCAATGAATTCTTTGTCCGCTTCATTGTAGTTCATTGTCGTCAGTACGATACGCTGGGGTGAAACGACGACTGGCAAAAACTTATTAGTTGCATTTACCTGATAAGGATACAATTCTTCCAGCATCGTATTCGTACGGAAAAACAACGTTAAGCCATCAGAAATAGTAATACCATACTGAGCCTGACTAATCTCCGTCTGATACACCGGAGTATAATGACTTTTTACATCCGTAGGTGCATAAGCGATATCTGTTAGGACATCCATCTCTCCCCCTTCCTTGAATTTCAGAAAGAGATTATAACCACCAACCCCCATTCGACGTTGCAGATATACATCTGTAAGAGAATAAACTTCAGTCTTATAATTTTCAGTGATATCCGTATTCAAGCGAGTATTGATACTAGGGAAATAGGTCATCTTCCATCCATTAGGCGCGCCACAAAGAACAGTCTTCAGTTCATCGACAGCTTTATTTTCTCTGCTTGTTACCGAGAGTCCATCCCAATCGGCTTCTTTTCTACACGCCGCAAATAAAACCAATGACACAACTGTCAGTATAAATTTATATTTTATCATTATCAAAAATAAGTTAAGGTTCAACAAGATTATCCGAAGTACCCTTCATGCATTTCTCTGGATACTGCAATATCATGCGAGGTAATACACGCGACAAATCCGACAAGCGCTTTATTCCGAAATTCTCCAACAAATATTTATCAATGAAAGCTACCTTCTTCTGAAGAACCAGCTTATAGGGAGGAGGCGCTTCATATTCGTCAATCTTCATAAGCCCATTTACATTCTTGGGCAACTGACAGAGCAACAAGCTCATCGTTTCCGCGAAATCTACAACAGGTCCCGATTGTGCAGCCTTCGTAAAATACCCGAAAGATGCCATCAAGTCGGAGCGATCCGAATATTCTCCCTGCAATTCATTTTCCGTCCACTTGTTGTATTTCACAATATTATATTCGGAAAACTCCCGAAGATCAACCGGCCGCAATTCCAGCATATTTTTGGTAAAACAAAAAGTTGCTTCCCGCATCAAACGATACACAGCATCCGAGCGAGTACAGTCAAAAACATTTACATTATACAAAGGCATAATTTGCGTTCCCAATCCAGGTGTATCCATATCCTCCACCAGTCTGTCATCGAAATTTGGAGCACCATAAAGGCGTATTTCCTTCGGATGATAACGCCGGACAAAATCCTTTCCGAAAAGCTTCTCCAGATAATCTATCCACAGTTCCTTATATGCTTTCATTACAGGCTTTACACGAGATAGCTCTACGGAACGATTATTCAAAGCTATCGGATCCTTAAAAGGCATTTGCCTGTATACAACCTTGATATTATAAGGTATTTCAAACTCAGCAGCAAGCCATTTATCCAGTTCGGATACTTGTGCTTCGGAATACCCATCATTATCCCGAATATCATTGAGTTCTTTCTTGCATCCACCCAACAGCATTAAGCTTGAAAGCAAGATAAAAGTATAGTATATGAATCTAGTCATTGTAATTTATTTTTTCAATATAATTAATAGCCTCACTGGGAAACGGCAAATATTTTCTAGAATCTTCAGGCTTTAAAACCCAATTCACATTGCGGACATCTCCCGTCTGATTCCGATCCACACTCATATTAAAACGTCGCAAATCAAACCATCTCAATCCTTCGTGCATGAACTGCTGCCTGCTCATTTCCGATATCACAAACAGCAATGAAGCCTGACTGGCCGACAGAGGCCGATAATACGGCTGTATCCTATCCCGATCGGATGTCGGGATGAAATCCAATTCTTCCCTTTCCGGAGCTTCTCCCACACCTTTCGCTGTCACATGTTTTGCCAGGAAAAACGTTACGATATCATTCAGTGCCAACTCTTTGTTCTCAAGCATGGCATAGGCTTCTGCCCGGTGCAGCAGCACTTCCTCTGTTGTAAACAATACATTCATACAGAAATGCCCTCTCTTGCTGTTCAATAAACCTTCCGCATTGTTGAAATGAAAAAATTTAGGGAAATACACACTGTTTGAGCCCGTATGTTTCGCCATTTTATTATATCCGGCAATCTGATACAATGTTTTCGCCCCACTTCTTCCGACAACCCTCTGAAAAGTCGGCTCATCCAGTCCAAATCTGCCATCTACATAGTACTTATACCATAAAGACTCAGTAACTGTAAGCAATAAATTACTTGGATTCTGCTCCGAAGCATAATAAGCCGTTCTTTCATCTGTCTGCAAATCACTTATATCCAAAAATGAAGTTATTGCCTTTGCAGGCTGCTGACCAAGTACATAGGCACTATAATCTATCACCTCCTGCCATTGTCCCGTATAACTGAAAAATCTTACAGCAAAGGCATAAGCAGCTTTCTTGTTGAAATGATATTTTACCTGATCGTAAAAATCATCTCTTACCCAGGCAAGTCCCAATCTCAGATCACGTTCTATTTTACGATACGTATCCGCCAGATTATCCATCTTGTATTTTACCAACGCGTTCTTTTCTGGAGATTCTACATACACAATTCCAGGAAGATTTTTCGAATCCTCCTCTCCCTGATAAGGCGGTGCCCAGATATTGGCAATCATAAAATGCAAATACGCTCTGACCAGCAAAGCTTCAGCATATAAAGCCTGAATCTGAGGATCATGCTTGTCGGAGAATCCTGCCAAAGCCTCCAATGCCTGATTAGCTTGCGCAATTCCTCTATAGCACTCCATCCAGTAGGCTTTCGGCGAATCCGGTTCCTCTTCATCGTAATCTTTCCAATAAAACATTGACTCATCCAGTCTGGACGTTTCCAGAGAATTTCTTTTATCACCCACATTGTCCGTCCTCATCTCCAAAAAACGGAAATAACTACTCTTCGGATAAGCACCAGTCAACAACTCCTTTATCTTTTCCTTCGAATCAATACGCACATCCGCATTAGAATCGGGAAACTTATCTAAAAACTGACAAGAACTCAGTGATATAAGAATCGGAAGTAAATAAATTTTTAAGGATAATTTCATAATACATAATTTAAAAAGTCGTATTGATAGATAAGCTGTAGGTACGCTGTATCGGAGCTGCTACTCCTCCGGAACTCACAAATTCAGGATCCCTTCCGTTCAGTTTCTTGTCCGAATAAATCAAGAAAGGATTTTGCAGCTGCAAATTGACAGAAGCAGATTTTAGTTTCAAGCGTTCACAAGCCTTAGTCGGAATCCGATAAGTCAGAGAAATACTTTTCATACGGATAAAACTACCATCTACCACATTGACATTCGAGAAATTATATGCATTGTAAGCCCGCTCGATATTCTGACGCCCTACCAATGTTATCAAGTCTGTTCCCGGAATTACCGGAACATCCGTACGTGATTCATCCCCTTTCGACAGCCATCTTTTACGATAACGGGTAGTAAACACATTCAAATCTCCATATTCAGCGTCGAAGGTAGGAGCCAGTCGCAATTTATTACCAATTTGACCAGACAGGAAGACTGAAAGTTCCCAATTCTTGAACTGAAACACATTCGACAATCCCGTGGTAATATACGGATCGACAGGTCCGTTATACACCAGATAAGACTGATTGTACCGGGTATCATAAAAATTAGCCCCCGAAACCCGGGACAAAGCATTATCCTCCAACGGTAAGTTTCCCCAGTTAAATGTAGGCAGTCCCCGTTCATTCAACCCGGCAAATTCGAACGAGTACAAAGCCCCTCTCGGGAAACCTTCCAGATTTCCCCTTCCGGTTCCTGCCACAAGATCGAATGTAGACGGCGTATTGATGAGCCTCGTTATCCGCTGGTTATAGTAAGAAAAATTAAAGATTGTAGTCCACTGAAACGTCTTAGTCTGAACATTCATGGTTTGCAGACTCAGGTCAAATCCAGTTGTTTTCATATCCCCGAAATTAGCCCACTTCTGATATTCTCCACCAATCCCCGGAGTACGAATCAAGTCAATCAGGTCGAAAGAATTGCGACGATATACATCCAGACTTCCAGAAATACGGTCATTCCACAAGCCCACGTCCAGTCCCACATTAAACTCATACATCTTTTCCCATGTCAAATCCCTGTTTTCCAGATGCCGTAAATAGATAGCATATTCTCTGCTATGTACATCGGGACGGAAAGTTACCTTGCTGTCAAATACACTGACAGAGTTGATAGCATGCGGATTCATTTTCGCCACCAATCCATAACTCATCCTCACAGCCAGCTTATTCCATACATTCTTTGCCGGTTGGAAAAAATTTTCCTCACTGATATTCCATCGTCCTCCCACATTCCAAGTAGGCAACCATCTCACCCGGTCACTCGTTCCCGAAAGATTGGAGCCCTCATAATTGCCAACCACATTCGCCACATAGCGGTTCTTATAGCTATAAGTCAACGAACCAGAAAAGACAATTCCCCTATCGTACGTATGTTGCACACCAAAGTAGTCATCCCCCTCGGCTATGGTCTTTTTGAATATATCCGGACTGGTCGCAATACCATTTGCTTTATCAAATGTAATTCCGTAGCCCTTGAAACGATCCATATCACTGTCTGACATTTTTACCTCAGCAAATGAAAAGATCTTCAGCCGATGCTCTCCCAAGCTATAACTATAATCCCCCGAAATACGAGCTATATAACTTTGCAGCGAACGAGTAGTCTTATCAAATATTCCACCCATCGGAATAGCCACCTGTGCCGTCGACGACTGACCATCCCGATACAAATAAATATTATCCCTACGGAACACCTCGTTTCCATTGGCACGATAAGCACCTATTACATTCGACCGCTCACCGATGCTATGCATCATGTGTGTCACCGCATGCCTTACATTCAGCAGAGCCGATAAATGCAGATCGTTTACCGGAGTCCAGTTCCCTTGTAAAAACAAACGGAACTCATTCATTTTTATTCTCATCTTATTCTGCTGATATTCCTCCATGATATTGAAAGGTGCCCAGTCATTCCGATAATACTCATATCGACCACTATCATCATACGGTCTCAATGTACGGGAAGTGTTCAGCGCATAAGAAAAAGGATTAATATCGAAGTCACGTTTATAAGCTCCCGCTTCCAGATTCTTGATTCTCGGGAAAGTTCCCGGCGCATACTGATCCCTGAAATTAGCCTGAATACCGATAATAGTTTTCACCTTGTCCGAAAGGAATAGAGTGTTTTTCAAATTAACGGTCACTCTTTTAGTCCGGTCGGCAACTGTTTCTCCCGGATCATTATAAAAACTCAGAGAAGCGTATGTAGTACTTTTCTCTCCTCCATAAGACAATGAAAAAGAATGATTCTGCATCAGCGCATCCTTATAAATCAAATCGAACCAGTCAGTATTATACCCTGCGGCTTGTCTTAAAAAATTATCTTTTGCTGCATCCGTATTTGCCAGTTCAAACCCATTTCCATTATAATTCGTAATACGCTCAAACATCTGTGTATACACTCCTCCTCTACGTGCATACAAAGCATCATTCATCGTAAAATATCCTTTGTTGGCCATTTCCCGATAGACCTTCATCGTTTCCCGGGAATCCATCATATCGAATTGTCCATAATCAGGTTTGAATCTTTTCGACAACGTCAAATTATACGAAAGATTCAATCCTTTTCCCCTTTCTCCCGATTTAGTCGTTACAATAATGACTCCATTCATTCCTCTGGCTCCATACAGCGAAGTAGCCGACGCATCCTTCAGAACTTCAATGCTTTCAATATCAGCCGGATTCAATCCTGCAATATTGGAACTGATTAACGTAATGGCATCACCCGACAGCAATTGTTCACTGTCGAGCGGTGCAAAATCTTCCAATATTGCTCCATCTACCACCCATAAAGGCTGCACATTACCATTGATAGAACCTCCTCCCCGAATATTCATTTTAGGAGCCACACCAAAAGTACTCGAAACAGAAGAGATATTCAGTCCCGGCGCCCTGCCTTCCAACAGACGAGAAAAATCTGCCTGTGGAGAAAAAGCAAAATCTTTCGTAGAAATCTTGGCAGCAGCTCCGACGAATATTCGACTATTGACTTGATTATATCCTGTAACGACCACTTCTTCCAGCGAGTTATCGGAAGATTCCAACTCTACTTTTATAAATCGGTCCTCCCCAACCAATATGCTTTTCTGCTTCATCCCGACATAATCGAAAAGCAATGTCTGCCCTTTATGAACCTGCATGGAAAACTTTCCGTCAAGATCGGAAACCGTACCTTTGGAAGTACGTAACTCTCGCACAGTCGCCCCCACTAAAGGTTCCCCATGAACATCCGTAATAATACCTTGTAGCAGCCAGCCAGGAGTCTGTTCTGACTTGTTCTGTGCCCCAACCTCATCTGTACCTATGAATAATAATACAAAGAGTACTTGTAAAATGGTTTTAATATCTCTCATTTGCTAATTTTTTTTGCAAAAATATTCAGTATATACGGTATATGTCAATACCAACAAATAGGTATTTTTAATATTTATGCAAATAAAATGCAACATTTTTTCTACCTTACAACAAGGGAAAATGTACTTTGTCGTTGTTTATCAAGGAAATGCCTAGTATTAGTTTTCATAATAAATATTTACTATCACTATAAAGTGTTTATACGATTGCCCCTATAGACAATAGAAGCCTAACGAATACAGAGCAATCGAGAATAAAAAACAATAGCTTCTCCATACCATTCTACGTAAAGTCCCCACAATATACAATAACATCCACTGCTGGAAGATAAAAAATGAATCGCACAGAAAATTTTCCATGCTGAAATTGTGATAAAATCCGACAAAATTTCTACTAAGACGAAGGTATACAAGAAAATTCCCGTCATTGCCGATTTTACCGACAGTGGCGGGAAAGATATTCTTCTTGAGACTATTGAAAGCAATTATCATAAAGTTAAGCAGGAGATTATTGCTTTGGTTGAGTCTGAGACTAAACGGATAAAGAATGATCCAGAGTTGAACAAACTTCTTATTAAGCAGGAATAAATTATAGTTATGCTATTAAAATAGTCTTATCCTTTTGGAGGATAATTATCATTTCCATAACTATTCTTTTCACGTATTTTCCCATTCTCGCCGTGAATTAATACTTCTGACTTCTGATTAATCGCAATTTCTCTTGCTTTATTGATAGCTTCTTTCTGAGTATTGAAATTCTTGGTTATCCTTGAATTGTTTTCACCTCTTACACCCCAACCTGAGGATGTTTTTACTACATGTTGATTTTTTCCCATATTACTTAACTGTTATATCGTTAATCTTAAATTCAAAAACATATTCATTCTTTACATCCTCAATAATGATAGGAAACAGAACTTTTACGGTTTTACCAATATACGGAAGCTTTGATTGCTCAACATTCTTTTTGTCTATTGGAAAATTAAATAAATTACCTTCTCTCCACCCACCATATTGTCCACTTATATAATAAACATTATCTGTAGGTATTATTATATCACTTAAAGTTGCTCCTTTGGGGATAACACTTGCTGGTTGTGAGTTATTTCTATCAATATACTTAACCCCACTATGCATAACTCTTCCAACCTGTCCAGATGTACTTATATATGCGACATCATCCCAAGGAAGTTTTATGGAATAATTTGATTTGTTTTTTAATTCAAATGCAAACTGGCTATTACCTACGAACCAGGAAATATCTATATAGTCATCCTCATATTTGAGGCTGTCTCAAATTGAAATATAATTTGAGATGGCCTTTTTTGTGTCTGCAAAA
>ERZ779832.397-NODE-397-length-11616-cov-4.4068_pt1 | contig 11616 bp, 10 predicted proteins | sample MGYA00511250_ERZ779832 | MGnify/ENA primary metagenome ERZ779832 (study PRJEB29588, sample SAMEA2154726) | human gut metagenome | biome: human gut; feature: human-associated habitat; material: faeces | place: Denmark | collected 2008/2010 ...
GCCGATTTGAGTTGCCAGTCGGATGCGCTGGCTCTCGCCTCCCGAAAGGGATACCGAGGTGCGGTTCAGTGAAAGATAATCCAGTCCCACATCCAACAGAAACTTAAGACGGGTACGGATCTCCTTCAAAATCTCGGCGGCAATCATGCGCTGCTTGTCTTCCAGAAAAGGATCGACCTGTTGCAACCAGTCATACAGTTCGTTGATATCCATGCTTGCCAGTTCATAGATGTTCTTGTCGTGGATACGGAAATGCAACGCCTCCTTGTTCAGGCGGCCTTGGCAAACTGTCCCGCCCACTTCTGGGCAGTGGCCGATGCATCTTTCTCCTGCATCATCTGGATGTACTTCACAATCCCTTCATAAGTTACAAAGTAATCGGAAGAGGTATGAATCAAGGTGCTCTTTATCTTGATACGCTCATCCGAGCCATAGAGTATTTCGTCTATCGCATCATCCGGCATATCCTTGACCGGTGTCTTGATCGTAAAATCATATTTTTCAAGCAGGGCCTCTATCTGCCAGAAAATCATGGCATTTTTATATTTGCCCAAAGGAGCGATGGCTCCTTCGTAAATGGAAAGATTCCTGTCGGGAATCACTTTGTCCACATCAATCAGATTCACATACCCCAGCCCCTTACAACGGGGGCAGGCTCCCTGCGGAGAGTTAAACGAGAAATTATGAGGGGCAGGCTCTTTATAAGACAGTCCGGTGACAGGACACATCAACCGCTTACTGTAATGGCGCACCTCCCGGGTATCGGCATCATAAATCATAATCAGCCCCTCACCCTGCTGCATGGCAGTGGCAACACTCTGTTTCAGCCGTTTGTCGTCCTTTTCCGATACGACCAGCTTGTCTATCACGACTTCGATATCGTGGTTCTTGTAACGGTCCAGCTTCATGCCGTGTACAATTTCGCGCACCTCGCCGTCCACGCGGACATACAGATAACCTTTCTTGCGCACTTGTTCGAAAAGTTCTTTGTAATGCCCCTTGCGGGTACGTACCAACGGGGCAAGCATGAATATCTTCTTACCCTGATAATCCCGGTGAATCAGACCGATGATCTGTTCCTCGGTATATTTCACCATTTTCTCTCCCGAAAGATAAGAATAAGCAACTCCTGCACGGGCATAGAGCAAACGGAGATAATCGTATATCTCTGTCGTAGTTCCCACGGTAGAGCGGGGATTCTTGTTTGTCGTTTTCTGTTCGATGGAAATTACCGGGCTGAGTCCTGTAATCTTATCCACATCCGGGCGCTCCAACCCTCCCAGGAAATTACGGGCGTATGCGGAAAAGGTCTCAATGTATCTCCGCTGCCCTTCGGCGAAGATGGTATCGAATGCCAAAGACGATTTACCGCTTCCGCTCAATCCGGTTATCACCGTCAGGCTGTTCCGTGGAATTTCAACATCTATATCTTTCAAGTTATGTACACGGGCACCGTATACATTAATCAGTTCTTTTTCTTCACTCATAATCTTCTTACTCTGCGTAATCTTTGCAAAATTAATGCTTCCCGACGAAATATTTAATTAAAAAGCCTAATAATATTTTCTATTCTTTCTATATAATGTGAATAAAACAGTTTTTTTTGTACTTTTGCCACTCAGTTTAATCAACACACTGCAAATGAAATTTATTCGAGCATTATATCTTATCGCAGCCTTGTCTGCCAGCAGCACCGGAATGATGGCTCAAACACAGTCTTCCGGCTATTTCCTGCACACCATTACCAAAGGGCAAAGTCTTTATTCCATAGCCAGCATGTATAATGTCACTACCGGTGATATCGTTAAAATGAACCCCGGCAGCGACCAGAAAATTAAAACCGGTGAAACATTGAAGATTCCACAAAAGAACATCGGAACGGAACAGCAGATGTTCCATACCATCCAGTCGGGTGAAACCCTGTACAAGCTGACACAACGCTATGGAGTAACCGCACAACGCATCTGCCAGGCAAATCCCGGACTGAGCGCGGAGAATTTCCGTATCGGACAGGTTATCGTAATTCCCGCCAAAGTGACGGACAGCGAGGAGATAATCATGAACGAGGTGAAAGCCGCACAGACTACCAAGCCGGTCACCACTTCCACCCCGCTGAAACCCAATTGCAGGGATATGCATAAAGTGGAACGCAAGGAAACGATATTCAGCATCAGCCGCCTGTATGGCATTACAGAAGCCGAACTGATTGCCGCCAATCCTGAACTGCGTGCCCAAAAACTGAAAAAAGGAAGGTTCCTTTGTATTCCATATCCTAAGGATACAAAGACTGAAACGCCTGTGGATAATACGCCTGCCGTAATCCCCACGGACGACCAGCTGTTTAATGAAAGCAAGAAGGAGGCACGCAAAATATCTACCATCAAAGCTGCCGTAATGCTGCCATTCATGACAGACGGCAAGGGCAACCGTGACGAACAGACACGTATGGTAGAATACTATGAAGGCTTCCTGATGGCAGTAGACAGTTTGAAGGAAAAAGGAGTATCCATCGACCTGTACTCATACGATACCCATAACAATACTTCTTCCATCAAGAACATTCTGGATAGAAGTGAATTGAAGAGTATGGATATTATCTTCGGCCCGGCTTATCCCGACCAGGTGAAACCGGTTGCGGAATTCGCCAAGAAAAACAATATCCGGCTGGTAGTACCTTTTACCTCCAAAGGGAATGAAGTTTTCAGCAATCCCGCCATCTATCAGATAAATACTCCCCAATCTTATCTGTACTCGGAAGTTTACGAGCATTTTACCCGCAAGTTTACAACTGCCAATGTTATTTTCCTGGATGCAGAAGATGGTGACAAAGACAAAGTGGATTTTATAAAAGGACTGAAAGAGGAGTTAAAAACCAAACGCATTCCTTTTACCGAATTAAAAGGGGGAAATATTACTCCGGAATCATTGAAAGGCGCGATGAACCATAGTATGGATAATGTATTCATCCCGACTTCCGGCACCAACGTGGCATTGATAAAACTGTTACCACAACTGATTGTGACCTCCCGTGACAATCCCGACTACCGTATGCAGTTATTCGGCTATCCGGAATGGCAGACCTATACCAACGACCATCTGGCCAGTTTCTATGAACTGGACACCTATTTCTATTCTTCGTTTTACACAAACAATTTATTTCCGGAAGCCGTTCAGTTCTCATCGGCTTACCGCAAATGGTACAGCAAGGATATGCTCAACTCATTCCCTAAATATGGTATGCTGGGATTCGATACAGGATATTTCTTCCTGAAGGGCCTGTCCCAATACGGCAACAAACTGGAAGACAAACTGGACAAGGTGGCTGTCACCCCTATCCAGACCGGATTTAAATTTGAACGCGTAAACAACTGGGGTGGATTTATCAATCGTAAAGTGTTCTTCGTTCATTTTACCAAGGACTTTGAACTGATTAAACTTGATTTTGAATAATGAAAAAGTATAAGAACTTCGGGCTGCTTGTACTGGCATTGCTCTTTGCATTGCCGGCAGCTGCACAGTTGGGTGAAGAACGTCATAATTTTGCCGTCGGCATCAATGGTGGTCTGAACATGAGTTCCGTCAGCTTCAACCCGAAAATCAAACTGAACACCTTGAACACCATGTCTATGGGGGTTACCATGAGATATATGTCCGAGAAATATTTCAAGATGATGTGTGGCGTGCAAATGGAAATAAACTATTCACAACGCGGATGGGACGAAAAGATAGAAGATGATTCCGGCAATTCTTACAGCCGCACCATGAATTATCTGGAAATCCCTTTCATGGCACATCTGGCATTCGGCAAGGATGCATTGAACCGGGGAGTGAAGGTCTTTTTCAATGCAGGACCACAAATCGGCTTTTTCCTGGGTGACAACGAAAAGATAAACTGGACTACTTCTACAACAAGACCGGAACACGGTAAAGAGGTGGAGAATAAATTTGATTATGGTATCACAGCCGGCGCCGGTCTGGAAGTAAGTACCGGTATCGGACATTTCCTGCTGGAAGGACGTTACTACATGGGATTGAGCGACTTTTACAAGAACTCGAAAAGAGATTTCTTCGAAAGATCAGCCCATTCATTCATAGGCATACGGCTGAGTTATCTGATAGATATTACTAAATAAAAAAAGGACTCTCTCTCATAATACAAAAGCCTGCAAGATGAATCTTGCAGGCTTTTTATATCATACATAATAATTCCCTCAGCTTATCTCAAACGGTCGTATGCTTTAACCAATACCTCATCCTTACCAATGGCGCGGATGGCAAGCCAATTCAAAATGATGGCAACCAACGGCAGACACACAGTCCATGAAGGAGAAAATGTCATAGACTCTTCTTTCAACATAAAAATAAAAGTGACCAATGTGGCATAATACCCGATCAACAAAATGGTGCTGAAAATAGTCAGACGGATTTGCAACATGCGTTTTTTGAACAAGAAGATAGTGCCGAAAGCAAGAACCGCAACAACCAGCAAAATCACAAACAAGGCCCATGGAGCATAATCTTTAGTACCATCCGCCATAGTAAGACACAGATTTGTTAAAGCGGAAACACTATAATCACTTCCTATGTATGAGCCTACGGGACTACACAGGCAAATAATAATCAAAATGGTAACAACAAGTAAATAAACAGATTGAATGCGTTGTATCATAGTCTCTTTAATTTTAATCATACAACCCGTCATTCTAAACGCAGTGAAAAACCTGAAAACACAAAGTGAATGGTTATCAGATTCCTCACTGCGTTCAGCATAACAGGGCTAATATAATGTGAGGTGCATCAAAATGTACCACAGATTACTCAGATTGATACAGTTTCCACACGAAACGACTCATGTTTCAAAATAGAACGATCCGTGTAACCTGCGGTAAAGACCTTTTGCACAGCCCCAAATGAAAAATCACTGTAGTTTCTCTTTTTCTTTAGCAGGATTACGGAAATAAACCTTGCCTTCTTCATATTCCTGAGCAGCGATCAATGTCGGTTTCGGAAGTTTTTCGTAATAACGTGAGATTTCGATCTGCTCTCTATTTTCAAAGACTTCTTCCAGGTTATCGTTGTATGAGGCAAACTCCTGCAATTTCTTTGAAAGATCATTCTTCATCTCAACACTAATCTGGTTGGCACGTTTGCCAATGATAGCAACAGTTTCATAAATGTTACCTGTGTCTGCACATAAATCCATCATGTCACGGGTAACAGTATTACTTGGAGCGTTTGTCTTTTTGTAATCCATAATTTCTTATTTAGTTTTATTCATTAAATTCTTTTACGTACTTATTGGCATCCTTGTAGATGCTCTCCACTTCTTTAGTATACTTGCTGTCGGGAAACTCGTTCTTGAAAGAATAATATTCATCTATCGTTTCACGCATACGCTCTTCTTTCTTTTCTTCCACGCTCGCTTTCGCCATATCATATTTGGCACGCAAGACCAGGATAGAAAGATCTTCGCGCATCTTGGTATAGGGATAGTCTTTCAAAGCATTCTGGGCGGTAACGATGCAAGACAAATAGTTGTTACCGGTAGTGCTATAAGTACTGTTTCCTGTATAAGAGCCCAAATCATAATACAATTTCGCAGCCAGATAGTCTTTCATCACCAGCTTGTCCTGCAAATCAAAAATCATTTGCTGTGCATCCTGCCGACGGCTACTGGTAGGGAAATATTCCATAAACATCTGCAACTCCTGAATAGCCTTATAGGTGCTCGACTGGTCCAAACGAGGTTCCGGAGTATCCAGGAACAATGCTTTTCCTGAAAAATATCTGGCCTGTTCCGTATAGACCCCACGCGGATAAGTATTATAATAAGTGGTGAAATAATGCGAAGCTGTGATGAAGTCACCCTGATTATAGTAGGTCATACCCAACATATAAAGTGATTCCTCAGCCTTATCCGTTCCCTTCATGATGGTAATCAATTCCTCCAGAATGGTGGCCGCCTTAGTATTCTGCCCTTTGCCAAAGTAACTTTTGGCCGCTTCGTACTTGTATTCGTAGTCCGTGCTTTTTAAAACTTTGTTATACTCTCCACAAGACGTTAGAACCGTACCGGAGACAAGAGCTATAATGATATATTTTTTCATCTTATTCAAATAATTGCGCAAATTTACGCCTTTCCACCGAATAATGCAATATTTCCATGTTTTTAAATGCTAAAAAGTCGACAAGAGTCTATTTTTTAGAGATGAATAGATAATATCTAAGGAAATAACTGTATTTTTACATCTCATTAAACCAAACATGCTATTATGAATTTTGAATTGATTTCCGAATACCAACCCACCGGCGACCAACCGGAAGCTATCGCCCAGCTGACCGAAGGGGTGCTGGAAGGAGTCCCCGCACAAACTTTATTGGGGGTCACCGGGTCCGGCAAGACTTTCACGATTGCAAATGTAATTAAAAACATCAATAAGCCCACCTTGATATTAAGCCATAACAAAACATTGGCAGCCCAGTTATACGGAGAGTTCAAGAGTTTCTTTCCCAATAATGCTGTGGAATACTATGTATCTTATTATGACTATTACCAGCCGGAAGCATACTTGCCGTCCAGCGACACCTATATAGAAAAGGATCTGGCCATTAATGAAGAGATTGACAAATTGCGGCTGGCTGCCACCTCTGCCCTGCTGTCGGGACGGAAGGACGTGGTGGTGGTGTCTTCCGTGTCCTGCATCTACGGTATGGGGAACCCGTCGGATTTCTATAATAACGTAATCGAGATAAAAAAAGGCAAACTGCTGGACAGGAATGTATTTTTACGCCGCTTGGTGGACAGCCTGTATGTGCGTAACGACATAGAACTGAACCGCGGAAACTTCCGCGTAAAAGGTGACACGGTAGACATTTACCTGGCATATAGCGACAATCTCCTCCGGGTTATGTTTTGGGACGATGAAATTGATGCCATTGAAGAGATAGACCCTATTTCGGGAATCCGTCTGGCAACTTTTGATGAATACAAAATTTATCCGGCCAATCTTTTTATGACCACCAAAGAGAGCCAGTTGAGAGCTATTCATCAGATTGAGGACGACTTGACGAAAGAGGTGGCCAAATTCGAGGAGGAAGGAAAAATGTATGAGGCGAAACGACTCTATGAGCGCGTGACATACGATATGGAGATGATTCGCGAACTGGGGCATTGTTCGGGCATAGAAAATTATTCCCGCTACTTTGACGGGCGTAATGCAGGTACCCGTCCTTACTGTCTGCTGGACTTCTTTCCGGATGATTTCCTGATTGTAATAGACGAAAGCCATGTCAGCGTACCGCAAATACGTGCCATGTATGGTGGTGACCGGGCCAGAAAAACCAATTTGGTGGAATATGGTTTCCGGATGGAGTCGGCTTTTGACAACCGTCCTCTAAAATTTGAAGAGTTCAAGGAACTGGCCAAACAAGTGATTTATGTCAGTGCCACACCTGCCGATTATGAATTGGTGGAAAGTGAAGGCATTATCGTTGAACAGGTTATCCGTCCTACCGGATTGCTGGACCCGGTAATTGAAGTACGCCCCAGTCTGAATCAGATTGACGACCTGATGGAAGAGATACAGCAACGTATCGAGAAAGAAGAACGTGTACTGGTGACCACGCTTACCAAACGCATGGCAGAAGAATTGACCGAATATCTGCTGCGCAATGACATCCGCTGCAACTACATCCACAGCGATGTGGACACTTTGGAACGCGTCAAGATTATGGATGAATTACGTCAGGGCGTTTATGATGTACTGGTGGGTGTGAATTTGCTTCGTGAAGGTCTGGACTTGCCCGAAGTGTCTTTGGTAGCCATTCTGGATGCAGACAAAGAAGGGTTCCTCCGCTCCCACCGTTCGCTGACCCAGACAGCAGGACGCGCCGCCCGCAATATCAATGGAAAAGTAATCATGTATGCAGACCGCATGACGGACAGCATGAAAAAAACGATAGACGAAACCAACCGCCGTCGTGAAAAACAGCTGGCATATAACGAAGAGCATGGAATCACCCCCAAACAGATACAGCGTGCGCGGAATGCTGCCTTGTTGGGCAACAACAGCAACGAAGTTGCCGGAACCACTCAAGGCCCCCCGGCATCCATCGAGCCATCTTCCGATACAACGGCTGCCGACCCGATTGTTCAGTATATGACCAAGCCACAGATGGAGAAAACGATAGAACGTACCCGGAAACTGATGCAGGAAGCTGCCAAGAAGCTGGAATTTATAGAAGCTGCACAATACAGGGATGAGCTGCTGAAACTGGAAGATATGATGAAAGAGAGGTGGGGATAGACTTGCCCCCTTGGCAGAAGAAGGCGCACTGCCTGTCGAGGAAAAGCCTGTTACCCGAAGAAATATCACGGATATGCCGGTGAGTTCCGGAATAAAGGCAGGGATGGAAAAGGAAAAGACAAGAAGGACAAACAGCAAAAAAGCAGGGAGTGTCCCCCTGCTTTTTTTCAGAACCGTACCATTAATTCCATCACAAACTTGTCTTGTTCGGACTCTTTTGCCAAAGATAGTTTATCATAGAAATATTTCTCGTAATTAAGACGCAAATCCGCCTGAAAAGCCTTTCCAAAGCTTAATGTCACACCTCCAGTCACACGCTGGCGGGAATAATCGGTAATGTAAAGCTTACCATCCTCATCCGCATTACCGTTACTATGATCTCCCATACTGTCATAACGTCCTAGAAATGAAATTTTCCGGAACAGGCCTTTCTTGATAAACAAATCGTAATTGACAAAGGCGTTGAAAGCATGTACATCATCAAATGAGTTTTTCGCATAAGTTTTATAAAGGTATTCGGCTTCTATATGCCAATTATCAAACTCGTAGTAAGTACCGATATCATACATATAAACGCTGATTTTATCGGGATGTATTTTCTGGGTACTCAAAGTCAAGTTATAATTTTTCCACGGCATCAATTGAAGCTTAACAGAATAATTCAACGTGTTGTGCCACTCTTTCTGATTGGTGAGTCCGGAGCCGTTGAACAATCCGCCTTCCAGCTTCAACGGCAGTCCCTCCTTTAAAGAGAAAGCTCCGGTAGCACCCACATCACGCACATTCCCCACCTGTTTGGCTATGAACGAACGATTGGCAAAATATTGTTGGTGGGGAGATCGATGAGCGTCTATGGTGAAAGGCACACGCATCTGTCCTAGTGTGACATTCCATGTATCATTGGGGACAAAGCGGGCATATGCATCCAGCATCTTGATGCTTCCCTCATCGGACAAGTCTATTTCAGCCTTATAAGCAATTACCGGAAGAACCTTCCCGTCCAGACTGACACGGGCGTTACGTACCTGGAACCGTTGCATTCCGTTAGTGGTTTGAAGTTCATATTTACCGCGGATCGTTCCATGTACTTCCGGCAGATATTCTTTAGGAATAGTCAGCTGTGCGGAAGCAGTTGCAATACTCAGCATTGTAAAAGCAGACGCTACAAGTGTATTTCTCATTTTTATTAATGTGACTTTCTTTGTTTACGGCTGCAAAGATATAGGTTCGGTATATCTGTAATATTTCATCCATATTACAAATATGTTTCATTTGATATAGGGAAGACATTTTACAGCCACATTCCGTATTCTTCTCATCTGCTGTGAACGCAGTGAATATGGCCCCCAAAATATCGACGTACCGACAGAGTTATTCAATAATACGGGCAGTTTCCACCTTCTCCAGACGTGCACGGAGTTTTCCCATCATGGATTTACGTATCCGGAGCCTCATCAGGCAATCCATATCATATGATTGCTCCAAGATGGCAGGCTCGTCTTCTTTCACAATGCGCATGATATCATTCATAAAAGGATATTCAAAGGATACGGTGATTTCTTCATCCACTGTTCTTTCCACTATATCAGCAGCAGCTATTGCTTCGGCAGCGGCAGCCTTGTAAGCGACAATCAGTCCGCTGGTTCCCAATTTTATACCTCCAAAGTAACGGACCACTATAATAAGGATATCCGTCAGCTCATTGGAATTTATTTGCCCCAAAATAGGCTTTCCTGCGGTACCCGAAGGCTCTCCGTTATCATTTGCTCTGAAATCCTTCCTTTCATGCCCCAGCATATAAGCGTAACACACATGGCGGGCATCGTAATATTTCTTCTGATACGTGTCAAGATGCTGCTTTATTTCCTCTATGGTACGTACCGGAATGGCAATAGCTATAAATTTACTCCGTTTCTCCGTATATATGCCTTCGGCAATGTCTGTAATGGTTTTATAAGTATCTTCTTGTATCATGGGTTTCAGAAATCATAAATCTTTAATTATAACTCACAGAATCTGTCTGGCAATCCATGCACACGCCTCAGCATCAGCCAGCGCATGATGGTGATTCTCCAATTCAAAACCAAAAAAACCGGCCACCGTATGTAACTGGTGGTTTCTCAACCCTTTCAGCTTCCGGGAAGCCTGATAGGTACAATAAAAGTCATAATCAGGATAATCCATACAATAAGTACGGAACACGGCTTTCAAACACCCCTCATCAAAGGCTTTGTTATGCGCAACCAGCGGAAGCCCCTCTATTTTAGGGGCAACCTGCTTCCATACTTCCGAAAAAACAGGAGCATGGGCAGTATCTTCCTGTGTCAATCCATGAATACGGGTGTTCCAATACAAATAGTAATCCGGTTCGGGATGAACGAGGCTGTAGAACCGGTCGGCTATCTCACCATTTCTCACAATAACCACCCCTACACTACATATGCTGGTACGTTCATTATTTGCCGTTTCGAAGTCTATTGCTGCAAAATTATCCATACTTTTTTTCGTTACACAGACAAAGGTACGACAAAAAAGCGATATACAAAATTCTTTTTTCCGGTACAATTCCCTATCTTTGAAACCTCAGCAGCAAAATAGACCAATATCTATGACAATCAGCACTTGTGAAAGCTGAAAGATTAGACCATCTTTGCACTGTTTTTGTTTTTTAACTTAAACTAGATTTATAGTAAAATGAAAAAAATGAAATTCCCGACCCTGTTAATAGCAGCAGGGTTACTTTGTATCTCCGTTCACACAACGGCCCAACCTGGTCCCCGAAAAAAAGTGGGCGTTGTTCTCAGCGGCGGAGGAGCCAAAGGAATGGCACATATAGGTGCTTTGAAAGTTATAGAAGAAGCGGGTATCCCTATAGATTACGTGGTAGGGACCAGTATGGGCTCCATTATAGGCGGACTTTATTCCATCGGTTATACTCCCGAACAGATGGATAGCATGGTTCGCCGGCAGGATTGGTCCTTTCTGCTGAGTGACAAAATACCACGCAGCGAACAGAATATGGCGGAACGGGAGGCTTCCGAAAAATATGTATTTTCCCTGCCATTCGGTAAAAATGCCAAAACGCAAGCCGTAGGAGGATTGATAAAGGGACAGAACCTGGCAAACCTGTTCAGTGAGCTGACCGTAGGATATCATGATTCCATCGATTTCAACAAGTTACCTATTCCCTTCGCCTGTGTTTCCGAAAATATTGTAAATGGCAACGAGGTAAATTTTCACAAAGGTGTATTGGCTACGGCCATGCGGGCCAGTATGGCCATACCGGGAGGATTCACTCCGGTCCGGCTGG
>ERZ779832.399-NODE-399-length-11519-cov-5.5034_pt1 | contig 11519 bp, 9 predicted proteins | sample MGYA00511250_ERZ779832 | MGnify/ENA primary metagenome ERZ779832 (study PRJEB29588, sample SAMEA2154726) | human gut metagenome | biome: human gut; feature: human-associated habitat; material: faeces | place: Denmark | collected 2008/2010 ...
CCCCCCGAACCAGCCAGTTCGTCGGCTATCAGAGCAGCCAGATTCGAGGCATGCTCCATATCGGCATGCCATAAGTCGTGCTTGATACGTTCATTTATCCGGTACACCCCTCCCGGAGTAGGCTTCAGCAAGCCACCGCGTGCAATGATGGCATCGAAGCGTAAAGGTATACCTGCCTGCTGCAACGCTTCTGTCACATGCTGACGACGATAGTCATATTGTTCATTGATGTGGTGAAAGACTGATAAATCTTTAGCTGCGTGGAACACACTCTGCCGCCACACCTGTTCATCATCTTCGTATACTGCCAGCTTCGTAGAAGTAGAGCCGGGGTTGATCACTAGTATTTTCATATAAGGTCCATATTAATCGTTTTGGGTACCAGCCAGACACGCCAGTGCCAGGCTATAGAACTTGGAATTTCCTGAATCGCTGCGCGAAGGTACCACTACCGGAGCAACGGTACCCGTAAGCATGCCCGCCATGTTCGCATCTCCAAACAGCGAGAGGGTTTTATAAAAAGTATTACCCGATTCAATATTCGGGAAAATCATGATATCGGCATTTCCTACCACCGGCGAACTCAGTCCTTTTATCTCTCCGCTATGACGGTCGCAGGCAGTCTTCGCGTCCATCGGTCCATCGATAAACGCAGCACCAAACTTGCCGGCACGTGCCTCTTCTTTCAGCTGCACATAATCCAGCGTGTGAGGAAACTTTTCGTTTACCTTTTCCGAACAATGTATCAGTGCCACACGAGGTTCTTCGTTGCCCAACTTACGGCACAAGGCAATATCATTCGCTATCATCGCCCGAAACTGCGCCAAACCCGGACGGGGTATGACGGCCGCATCCGAAAACAACAGCAGTTTATGATACAGCGGAATCTGTGCAATAGCCACATGACTCAGAATATTTCCCGGGGGCAACAGGCCTTTTTCTTTCTTCAATACAGCACGCAACAGATTGTCGGTATTAATGAGTCCCTTCATCAGAATATCTGCCTCGCCTGTACGTACCAGTTCAACAGCCAGTGCGGCCGCCTCGTCGGGAGTAGAAGTAACATATATACGGACAAAATCGGGAGAAGCCGCATGCAAGCTGTGTGCAACCTCCACATGCGCCTCATCGGTGACCAAGAGATATTCTGCTATTTCTTCACGCAAGCTACGAATAATAACGTATTCCGTATGAGGGTCATTGGGACATACCACAGCAACCCGCCGGCGGATACCAAGCGAACGCAGATTATTCACCAACTGGGTAAGGGTTCGAATCAATTCCATACCATTAGATTTTTAGCAAATATGAAAAATAAATCTGAATTTATCTCTATATTTGTTCGGTTTCTACGAAATATTAACTTATGAAAACGTTTCAAACATTTGACATCGAAGCGGACTACAACGTACTCCACAACCGATTTCCCAATCATAAAGATGCGCCGGTCATCGGAATTACCGGTAATTTCAGTGACGGAAACTTAACGCTTGCTCCCGGATATTATACTTCCATTCTGAAAGCGGGAGGCATTCCGTTCATTATACCTCCATTCGAAAATACTGACATAATGATAAGCCTACTCGACAGCCTCGACGGGCTTCTTCTGACAGGAGGAGGAGATATAAATCCGCTGTTCCTGCACGAAGAACCAGTAAAAGAATTACACAATATCAATCCTTACCGCGACCGTCAGGAGCTGCTTCTTACCCGCCTTGCCGCCAACCGACAGATTCCGATACTTGGCATTTGCCGGGGAATGCAGATTATGAACGTAGCACTTGGGGGAAGCATCTATCAGGACATTCACGTACAAATGGAAGGTACGCGTATCAAGCACAGTCAGGACATGGACCGTGCCTTCGCCTCCCATACCATACAGATAGAAGAAGGCAGTCTGCTGGCACGAATCATGAAGACAACCTCCTTGCCTGTCAATTCATTCCACCATCAGGCTGTAAACGAAGCGGCACCGGGATTCCGCATTTCGGCCCGTGCCACCGACAACGTAGCCGAAGCCATCGAAAGTACAGAATATAAGTCGATGCTGGGGGTACAATGGCATCCTGAATGCTTTATCCTGAACGATGACGAATACATGATGCCGCTCTTCGAATGGCTGTTGCAGGAGGCTGCTTCTTTCCGCACAGCGAAACGCATGCATCACCGTATACTCACACTGGATAGTCATTGCGATACGCCGATGTTCTTCGGACAGAATATCAATTTCGCCACACGCGATCCGAAGATAAAGGTCGACTTACACAAGATGACCGAAGGACGTCAGGATGCAACCATCATGGTGGCTTATCTGGCACAAAAGGAACGTACCGACGAAGCCTTACTGGCTGCGACAGCCAAGGCTGACCAGCTGCTGAATGAAATAGAGCGTATGGTCGCCATGAACTGTACGGCGGTAGATATTGCTTACACGCCAGCCGATCTTTATCGTTTGAAGCGGGAAGGGAAAAAAGCGATCATGCTGGGAATAGAAAACGGATATGCTATTGGAAAAGATTTGACGAATGTAGAACGTTTCCGCAAGCGCGGAGTAGTGTACATGACACTCTGCCACAACGGCAACAACGATATCTGCGGATCGGCAAGATACAATGATGAGAAGATCGGTGTCACACCTTTCGGCGAACAGGTTATCCGTGAGATGAATCGTACAGGTATGATGGTCGACTTGTCGCATGCCGGCGAACAGACCTTCTACGATACGCTGGAGATAAGCAGCCAGCCGGTTGTCTGCTCCCACTCTTCCTGCCGCGCGCTGTGCGACCATCCGCGCAACCTGACCGACGACCAATTGAAAGCTATCGCCCGCAAAGGAGGAGTCGTACAGGTTTGTCTGTACGGCGGTTTTCTCCGTTCGGACGCACCGGCAACAATCTGCGATGCCATCGAGCACCTGCATCACATGGTCAACATCATGGGTATAGAACATGTGGGTATCGGAACCGATTTCGACGGCGACGGAGGCATCATCGGCTGTAACGATTCTTCAGAACTGATTAACCTGACACGCCGGTTGCTCTATGAGCGCTACAGCGAAGCCGACCTCCGCCTGATATGGGGAGGAAACTTCCTGAGAGTCATGGAAGAGGTACAAAAATAATCACATCTTACGTTTACAGAGATGTCCCGACGTTTTCGGAAACTCCGAACTTTCTCTCCGAAAAAACGTCGGGACATTTTTTTATTTTTTGTACAAAAACGCAGAAAATTTGTACAAATTTCTGTTTCCTTCCAGTGAAGAAAAATTCCAGGTCTCTCGAAAAAAATTTCATCGCACGGTACATTTTTTCATCAACTTGCGTTAGTAAAGAGAAAAAGCAACAAGCTACCTATGGAAACGATGAAAAACATCTTGCTTATTACCTGCCTGTTTCTGCTTTGTGCCTGTGGGGAATACCAGCTGGAACAAGAAGAAAACGGGACAACCGGAGAGACCGAAAACGAAGTTTCGTACACACTGCAACTGAATATCGGCAGTCAGGACAACGCCAAGCTCAACTATCCGCTGTCGCTCTTCCTGTTCGATGACAAGAACAATTGTGTGGCACAAGAAAATATTCCCGACGAAAACAGTGAATACAGCTCATCGATGCCGAAAGGGAAATACACAATGGTCCTATTGTCGGGGCTGACGGACAACAACTATTCGTATCCGCTAGAAATCATCCCTGACAGTTACATTACGCTACGGAACAACAATTGCTCGGATAAACCGCTGCAAATGGGAAAGGCCAGTGTCAACCTCACCCAGTCCACCCGAATCACCCTCACACTTTCGTATGTCGTAGCTTCACTTACCTTTACGCTTAACGGCATCCCTGAGCATGCTACCTCGACAGAAGTAAGCATTTCACCGGTCAGTTCGGGTATTTCGTTCAACGGTGACGACAAGAATGACAAACGTCAATGCACTGTTTCATGCCGGAAAGAAGGCAACCGCTGGATAAGCGATGCGGTATATATCTTCCCGAACGAGAGTTCACAAACCCATCTGTCGATAAACATTCAGTCGCCCGACGGCAACGAAACCTATGGATATACGTATCAGGCAACACTGAAGGCTGGATATCCCTATCATTTTACCGGATATTATAAAGGAGGAGTATCGCTCGACGGAGAGTTTCAGGCCGACGGATGGCAACCGGAAGTCGACTGTGAATTCGGATTTGATGAAATTCTTCCCGATGAGGGTGACGACGATCATAATACAGACAGCGGAAAAGATGACAACGATTCGGACAACACCGGCAGCACCGAAACACCGGATGATACAGAAGAGACCGATACTTTTATCGTTCCCGAGCTGCCTGATGCCGATACGATATGGGGATATTTTTATGTCTGGCAAATCACATCATTGTCGGCTACCGAAAGCAAGGCTATCCTTATAGCACCCGACCAATGGTATACCCTGGCAGCAGATGCTGCCGGACTGCTGGAGGCTTACGAAAAAGATGATATAAGTGGATGGAGAATGTTTACAACGGAAGAGGCAGTCGCTTTCAGAAACCAGTTTCAGGCGAGCATAAACGACCTGAATACTTTTATTTCCGAATACGGATTCGACCGATTTAAATATACGGATGGAGCACGTTACTTATGCAACGACGGACAGTCCACTTTCAGTCTGGCAAACAATCGCATACTGGATGCCGGAAAGACGGTAGATTATTACTTGCGACCGGTAAAGACCGTACGGTTCAAGCTAAAATAGAAAGCCCTTTCTTTTATAAAAAAGGTGCAGAGTAGAACAAAGCATTTCTGACTTTGTCTCTCTGCACCAACTTGCTATCTACTAAATAATATGTTGCTTTTCCAATTCCTCTGCTACGTTTTCCAGCTCGGCATACCATGCTTCACCAAATTTACGTATCAAAGGTTCCTTCAAGAACTTGTAAACCGGAACATTTTCTTTCTTGCCTAACAGTACGGCAGCCTTGCAGACATCCCACCGGTGATAGTTAACAGCCTTGTAGGGTCCGTAATCGCTTACACGTATAGGATACAAATGGCACGATACCGGCTTGTAGAAATTACAACGTCCTTCCCGATAAGCCTTCTCGATTGCGCAGTAACAATACCCTTTTTCATCGTAACATGTAAACACACAGTCCTTTCCATTTACGATGGAAGTCACCAAATCACCTTCCGAATCGGTATAAACTACACCTTGTTTATCAATTACGGCACGTGCCTCGGGGGAAAGATCATCCCATATCACAGGCAATACCTCTTCCAGTTTCTCCACTTCTTCCAGCTCTACCGGAGCTCCCGCATCACCTTCTATACAACACTCTCCCTTACAGGCATCGAGGTTGCAGACAAACTTCTCGCGGAAGACATCCAGACTGACTATTACATCGTCTATCTGTACCATCTCTTTATAATCTACCTTTAGTATTACGGCGCAAAAATACAAAAAAGATATGGCATAGGAATCATGCAATATACCTAAAAGTAGGTATTGCCCATCTAACAAGAGGACCGTACCTTTGCATTGTAATCATTACAAATTTAAAAACAATAAATAACAATTTAAAAACATACATTTTATGAATTCAATCATCAACTCAAGAGTACCCGAATTTAAGGTACAAGCTTTTCACAACAGACAGTTTATCACCGTATCAAACGAAGACATCAAAGGTAAATGGGCTATATTTTTCTTCTATCCTGCCGACTTCACTTTCGTATGTCCTACCGAACTGGTAGACATGGCAGAGAAGTATGAACAGTTCAAAGCCATGGGAGTAGAAGTTTATTCCGTAAGCACCGACTCACATTTCGTACACAAAGCATGGCATGATGCTTCCGAAAGCATCCGCAAAATACAGTATCCGATGCTTGCCGACCCGACAGGAGCTTTGTCACGTGCCTTCGGTGTCATGATTGAAGAAGACGGAATGGCCTACCGTGGTACCTTTGTCGTGAATCCGGAAGGACTGGTCAAGCTGGTAGAAATACAGGATAACAGCATCGGACGAAACGCCGACGAACTGCTGCGCAAGGTACAAGCAGCTCAATTTGTGGCTTCTCACGACGGTGAAGTATGCCCTGCCAAATGGGAACAAGGCAAGGAAACCCTGAAGCCAAGTATCGACCTGGTAGGTAAAATCTGATAAGAACAAGGAGAACTGCTTATGTTGGATACAGCGTTTAAAGCACAACTCAAACAGATTTTTGCCGGACTGGATGCTGAATATGTGTTCGACATAGCCGTACATCCTCAGCACGAAAGCCGCAACGAACTGATCGAATTGCTGGAAGATACAGCTTCCTGCTCGGATAAGCTATCGTGTACCGTCCGTGACGGTGAAGGACTGGAATTCCGTATCCTGAGAAACGGAGAGGACTTGCGCATCTACTTTCAGGCAGTGCCCAACGGACACGAGTTCAGTTCGCTGCTGCTTGCCGTGCTGAATGCCGACGGAAAAGGGAAAAATCTTCCCGATGATGCTACCCAACGGAGAATCGAACACTTGCAAGGCAATGCCACACTGACGACTTACATGTCGCTTTCGTGTACAAACTGTCCCGACGTGGTACAGGCACTCAATATCATTACCTTACTGAATCCCCGTATATCACATCGTATCGTCGACGGTGCATTATTTGCAGAAGAAGTTCAACGGCTCAACATTCAGGCGGTTCCTTCTGTCTGGCTGGACGGAACCTCCATACATGTAGGGCGCAGTACATTAGGAGAATTGCTGGATAAACTGGAAAGCAAAATGGGAACCGATTCTTCTTACCAGCCAGTGACAGAAGAACGTCATTTCGACGTACTGGTAGCAGGAGGAGGACCTGCCGGAGTTGCCGCAGCCATCTACTCGGCACGTAAGGGACTGAAAGTGGCTGTCGTAGCCGGACGTATCGGGGGACAGGTAAATGAGACCGTCGGTATCGAGAACGTCATTTCTGTTCCTTACACTACAGGACAGACCTTGGCAGCCGACTTACGCACCCACTTGTCACATTACGAGAACATTACCATTTACGACAACCGTCAGATAGAAACATTCTTCCAGCAGGAAGGACAGAAAGTACTCACCGTAAAAGGAGGGGAAAAGTTCCTCGCTCCGGCATTGATTATCGCCACCGGAGCTTCCTGGCGTAAACTGAACGTACCGGGAGAAGCCGAATACATCGGTCGTGGAGTTGCTTTCTGCCCGCACTGTGACGGACCTTTCTACAAAGGGAAGCATGTAGCGGTCATCGGTGGAGGAAATTCAGGGGTAGAAGCAGCCATCGACTTGGCGGGTATCTGCTCGAAAGTTACCGTACTGGAATTTATGGATACTCTGAAAGCCGATCAGGTATTACAAGACAAACTGCGTTCACTGACCAACGTGGAAGTCTTTACTTCCGTTCAGACCCTCGAAGTACAAGGAAACGGAGAGGCCATGAATGCACTGCGCATCAAGAACCGACAGGATGAAACCGAGAGCCTGTTGCAGCTGGACGGTGTATTCGTACAGATCGGACTTGCAGCCAACAGCCGGCCCTTTGCCGAAGCACTGGAAACCAACCGGATGGGAGAAATCTTGGTCGACCGCAATTGCCGCACTGCGATACCGGGCGTCTACGCAGCCGGTGACGTGTCCGACGTGGCCTACAAGCAGATTATCATATCGATGGGAGAAGGAGCCAAAGCTGCCCTTTCTGCCTTCGAAGACCGGATAAAAGGAATCTGCTGATCTTAACGTGAGCTTGATATAAAATCATTTACCGGCACGGCGTTTGTTTGTTAAACGACTGACTTGTTAACAAGTGCCAGCTTGCCATTCCCCGATTTTATATCGAGCTCACATTTTTTGCCACTTCACATTTCGGTTACTTCCTGTGACCGGCTATTATCTATCAGAAACTCATAAACATCGTTTGCCTCTTTTTCTTTCAAGCTTCTCACCTTAAAAGAAGTTCCGTTGGTGGAAACCATCAGAATCACACGATGGAAGAAAGGAGTAAACGGAGTTCGTCTCAGACTGACCACTTCTACATTGGTGTATTTAATATAGTTCCTGATATCGGCCAACTTACCGTTATGTATCTCAATATAATCTTCTCTCAACGTGATGCAGCTCCGGCGAGCTGCCAAAATTCCCTTTAGCAAAGATATCAGCATATAAACTATAGGTATTGCCAGCCATGGGTACAGGTGGTAATAACATAATACGGCAGAAACTATCAGGCACACAGGAAGATCAAATCGCATGGTGTAACCAATGACCCCTCTACCCGATTTTGCCGATAGAATCGTTTGCGAAGTAGCATAATCCTTGCCCAACCACCAGTTCAGAAAATGTCCGGAGAAATTCGAACCATATATCTTTACATCACTCTCATCCTTTTCTTCGGTAGCATTGAACGCCTGCTTCAGCATAATTGTACAGCAGCCGAGGTATTTCTCCAAGATATTTTGTTTGACATAAACCGTACAAACCTTATCGTACGAAAAGCGACTGCTGAATCGGGTGATCAAACCACTTTCAAAGAACAACTGGGTGTCGTCGGTCTGTACCTCCATGTTATAGTAACGCATGAACACTTTCACGATCCATAATACCATTACAATAACATACAATAGGAGAAGAAATATCACGAATACCGTTACCGAGAGGGAAGTATAATCGGCATGCTCATTGACATAATCGATGAAGAGATTCAAGATTCTATCGCTTGCCGAAAGTATTTTATCGTAGAAAGTAAACAGAATACCCAACAACACGACCATTCCCCGAAAATGATTCTGACAGAAAGCCCCTTTTATCAGATTCAGATTACTCAGTTTCAGCGTATATTTATTCGTGACAGGCTTTGCTTCCCGGATTATGTTATCCTCTTCCACCGGTTGCCTATCCTCCTCCAGCGCTTGTTCCTGCTGTTCAATCCTTTCAATCAGAGCATCCCAATCTTTATAATCCAAAATAAGTTCCACTTCCTCTTCCTTAGACGCGAGGGTATCAAATGAAACCCCTTTCATATCGAGCAGACGATACATAAAGCCCCGTCGGGTTCTCAACGACTGTACCTTCTGCAGCGGTATGGTTGTTTCTTTCTTAAGAAATCCGTAGATAAGAATCAGATTCCCGTTTTTAATATAATACTTCTTATAATAATAACTAATAAACGCCGTCACTACAGAAAATACCAGATAGCAGATAAACAGAAACAGCAATATTCTCATGACTTCCATAAAGGAAGGTTGTCTGTCGGTATTAAACAACTTGAGAAGAGCCCAAATAATAAACGGACCGGCATAACCCACCAATCCCTTTACCAACAGGATGACAAAGGCACTCTTACTCATTCTGCGCGGCACAGAGAAGTCAGATTTTTCCATGTTGTATGTACTCCATTATGATTGTTTTCATTACGTTTGCCCTCTCTTTCGTCAATCCCGGAATAACTGTTTCCGCCTCAAACTGTGCTCCGTTTACAATAGACACAGAATAAAGCCCCAACAACTTGCTGACAGGATGTTGCTGTATGCTCACTTGTTGCACCTTACACAAGGGAATCGTTACAACAGTCGGGAAAAAGAGTCCAGAACGGTAAGTGATGTCGTGCTCACGAAAAGCAAATCCTTTACAGGCATACGCCTTGGGGAGAAGAAGCAGATTAACGATAGCTGCACAAAGTAACAGACCTTCCAGACCAGCAACAATGAGTGTTCGATAGGGCAATCCTTCTTTCAAAAGGAGGAGCAGCGCAAAGAGCATCATACAGATGTACACTAATATCGTTATTACGACCTGCACTTTGATATATTTCTTCTCCAGCGGTTCGTAGGTGAGATTTTCCACTCTATGGATGTTCTCAAAATCCAATTGTCGATTTGTCATAGCATATTTACATAAGTTCAATTCAAGGGTAAAGCAGTCGGTTGGTCATTATGCAATAAAACGATCTACATGAGCCTCACCAGTATAACAGGCAAGCCGACGGCTTCTATTCTAAAGTATAAAGTTATGGAATTTTATTATATCACAAAAGATAATTGCAAGGAGTTTATGATACAGCAGAAAAGAAACGACACGAAAGGACTTCCGAAAACCTGAGCCGAGAAATGCAGTACATAACTGTAGCAATCAAAAAAAGGGAATAACCCAACGCGCTATTCCCTTCTTGATATAAAGAATATAAAGGAACTTATCAATTACTTAATCAAGTCTTTACCAGTCATTTCAGCCGGCTGAGCCATACCCATGATGTGCAAGATAGAAGGAGCAACATCGGCCAATACACCGTTTTCCACCTTTGCGTTCTTGTTTGCTGTTACATAAACAAACGGAACCGGATTCAAAGAGTGAGCTGTATTCGGAGTACCGTCTGCGTTCAAAGCATGATCTGCATTACCATGGTCGGCAATGATGATTACTTCATAGTCATTAGCCTTGGCAGCTTCTACTGTATCTCTTACACAGTCGTCGATAGCCTTCACTGCTTTTTCGATAGCTTCGTAAACGCCGGTATGTCCTACCATATCACCGTTAGCATAGTTTACTACGATGAAATCGTATTTCTTGGTATTGATAGCTTCAACCAGTTTGTCTTTTACTTCATAAGCACTCATTTCAGGTTTCAAGTCGTAAGTAGCAACTTTCGGACTCGGAACCAGGATACGATCTTCGTTATCATACGGAGTTTCACGACCACCGTTGAAGAAGAAAGTAACGTGAGCATACTTTTCAGTTTCAGCGATATGCAGCTGAGTCTTTCCGTTAGCAGCCAGATATTCGCCCAATGTATTCTGTACGTTTTCCTTGTCGAACAAGATGTGAACACCCTTGAATGAAGCATCGTACGGAGTCATACAGTAATACTGCAATCCCGGGATAGTCTTCATACCTTCTTCCGGCATATCCTGCTGAGTCAGCACGATAGTCAATTCCTTGGCACGGTCGTTACGATAATTGAAGAAGATAACTACATCACCTTCCTTGATTGTACCGTCGAAGTTAGCGTTTACGATCGGTTTGATAAATTCATCGGTTACGCCTTCATCGTAAGATTCCTGCATAGCCTGAACCATATCGGTAGCCTTCTTACCTACACCGTTTACCAGCAAATCGTAAGCTTCTTTTACACGAGCCCAACGTTTGTCACGGTCCATTGCGTAGAAACGGCCGATGATAGAAGCAATCTTACCTTCAGACTGTGCACAGTGAGCAGTCAGCTGTTCGATAAAGCCCTTGCCACTCTTCGGGTCTGTATCACGACCATCCATGAAACAGTGAATAAATGTATTTTCCAGTCCGTATTCTTTAGCGATGTCGCACAACTTGAACAGATGATCCAGTGAAGAGTGTACACCACCGTTTGAAGTCAATCCCATGAAATGGATATTCTTTCCATGTTCCTTAGCGTAAGAGAAAGCAGAAACGATTTCTTTATTCTGCATGATGCTACCGTCGGCACAAGCGCGGTTGATCTTTACCAAGTCCTGATAAACGATACGTCCGGCACCGATATTCAGGTGACCAACTTCAGAGTTA
>ERZ779832.401-NODE-401-length-11450-cov-3.4738_pt1 | contig 11450 bp, 10 predicted proteins | sample MGYA00511250_ERZ779832 | MGnify/ENA primary metagenome ERZ779832 (study PRJEB29588, sample SAMEA2154726) | human gut metagenome | biome: human gut; feature: human-associated habitat; material: faeces | place: Denmark | collected 2008/2010 ...
CCTGTCACCGCAGGCCAGATTAAGGCTCAAGGCGCAATGGCAGCTCTACTGAAGGATGCCGTTAAGCCTAACCTGGTACAGACTTTGGAAAACGTACCGGCAATCATTCATGGCGGTCCGTTTGCTAATATTGCCCATGGCTGCAACAGCGTTATGGCAACTCAGACCGGCCTGAAGCTGGCTGATTATACTATTACTGAGGCAGGCTTCGGCGCTGACCTTGGTGCGGAAAAATTCTTTGATATCAAATGCCGTTATGCCGGCCTGAAACCTGACGCAGCCGTTATCGTTGCTACCGTACGTGCGCTGAAGATGCACGGCGGGGGGACGAAAACTGACCTGAAGACTCCGAACGTAGAGGCAGTTAAAAAAGGTCTGGTAAATCTGGAGAAGCATATCGAAAACGTTAAAAAATTCGGCGTTCCCTGCGTAGTTGCCATCAACATCTTCGCTCAGGATACCGCAGAAGAGCTGGAGGCAGTTCGCGAGCATTGCGCTAAACACGGTGTTAACGTTGCACTGTCTGACGTATTCGCTAAAGGCGGCGAGGGCGGTATCGAGCTTGCTAAGGAAGTAATTGCTTTGGCAGACAGCGGCGAGAGCAAATTTGCGCCGATTTATCCGCTGGATATGAGCCTGAAGGGTAAAATTGAAACCATCGCTAAGGAAATCTATGGTGCTGACGGCGTTAACTATACTAAGGAAGCAGATAAAGCCCTCAAGGAATTTGAAGAGCTTGGCTATGGCAACCTGCCTATCTGCATGGCTAAAACCCAGTATTCCTTCTCCGATGACCCGGCACTTTTGGGCCGTCCGCGCGGCTTCAAAATTCCTCCCCCCAACTGCCGCATTGCAGCAGGTGCCGGCTTTATCGTAGTTCTGACCGGTGATGTTATGACTATGCCCGGTCTGCCTAAGGTTCCGGCAGCAGAGAAGATTGATGTTACGGATGATGGTGTTATCAGCGGTCTCTTCTAAAAAAGTCTGACGGATAAAGCGCCATCCTTTAAGGAAATCGGAGGATAAAGCGCCATTTGCGTTCCAGTTTTGCTATCTATAATAAATCAACTATGTTTTTGAGGTGAATTTACTATGGAAACTGTTTTAATGAGGGGTAAGCCTGTTGCTGATGTTTACCGTGAGGCTATTGCCAAAAAGATTGCTGTTGCCAAGCAGCACGACCTGGTAGTAACCCTGGCTATTTTGGTTGTGGGTGATGATCCCGCATCTCACGTATATAAGGACAGGCTGGTCAAATTAATTGAAAGTCTGGGCGGTGCTGCTAAGGTTATCACCTGCCCTGCCGATACTCCGGAGGAGGAGGTTATCAGCATCATCAAAAAGCTGAACCGTAACCGTTACGTTTCCGGTATTATGCCGATGATGCCGATGCCGAAGCATATCAACAGCGATAACGTGGGCGCAGCAGTTTCCCCGAACAAGGACGTGGACTGCCTGAATCCGCAGAATATCGGTGATGTGTTCATGGGCCGCAGCCGTTTTGCTGCCTGCACGCCGCGTGCCTGCATGGCAACTCTGGCGCACTATGGCATTGAGCTGGAGGGCAAGAACGTTGTCGTTATCGGCCGCAGCAATGTTGTAGGCAAGCCGGTAAGCGTACTGCTGCTGCAGCAAAACGCTACTGTTACCATCTGCCATTCGCGTACACGCAATCTGCCGGAGATTTTAAAGCAGGCTGATGTTATTGTCGCTGCAGTGGGCAAGGCCTGCTTTGTGAAGCCGGAAATGGTTAAGGAAGGCGTTGTGATTGTGGACGTAGGCATCAACGCTGTTGACGGCAAGCTGGTGGGTGACGTTGACCCCGCAGTTGCCGAAAAGGCGAGCGCCTTTACGCCTGTTCCCGGCGGTATCGGTGTTGTCAGCAATATGATGGTAATGGAGTGCCTGACACGTCATATCTGATTTTGCTGCAGGTACAATAATTAAGTGGGGAGCTTTATGAAATATTTATGGGTTTTTCTCACTGCCTGTCTTGTGGGCATTATCTATTATAATTCGTCGCTGCCCTTGAAGCAGTCCTCCGAGATTAGCGGCTGGTTTGCTACGCTGACGCAGCTTTCGGCGCAGCATCTGGATATTCATTTGGCGGGCGATGTTGAGCATCACATCCGCAAAATGGCGCATTTCTGCGAATTTGCGCTGCTGGGACTGCTGCTGTGCCGCAGCTTCAGTTCCTGGGGCGTGCCCAAGCTTACGGCAACCGGTTATATTCTCTTTTTAGCGCTTTTGGTAGCTGTAATAGATGAATATATCCAAGCCTTTTCGCCGGGACGTGCCAGCAGGGTGAAGGACGTACTGTTGGATTTCAGCGGTGTCTTTTGCGCCTGGCTGGAATATCGCATCTGGGAGTGGAGCGCACGAAAATAATTAAAAATTGCAGGCTGCAGCTTGGCGCCGACAGGCGTCCGGCTGCAGCTTTTTGCTTGCTTCGGAATCTGTATCGGCAAAAAATATTGCTGTAATTATAAATTGCGCGCCAATCTGCTTGCACTCAATGTTATCCTGTGCTATAATTTTGGTTAACAGATGGTGCACGTTAAAAACGTCAAGGTTAACGTACCACTTATTTTTTTACAACATAAGCCTACCGATTAAATAGGTTACAGAAGGAGAAGAGAATATGAACCCGCAAGCATTAGCACAAGAAATTATTGATGGCAGAAGACTGACTCGTCAGGACGATTTAAAGGCATTTCTGACCTGCGATTTGCAGGCCTTATGTGAAGGCGCAGATAAAATCCGCAAGCATTTTGTCGGCGAGCGCGTGGATTTGTGCTCTATTATCAACGGGCGCAGCGGCCGCTGTCCGGAAAACTGCAAATTCTGCGCTCAGTCCGCGCATAACCATACCGATTGCGAGGTTTACAGCTTCCTGCCGGAGGAGGATATCGTGAAGCTGGCACGTTTAAATCAGGAGGAGGGCGTACACCGCTTTTCCATTGTAACTGCAGGCAAGGCACTGACCGGCGAAGAATTCGATAAGGCGATTCATGCGTATGAAACTATGCATCGTGATTTGAAGATTGATTTGTGCGCTTCTATGGGCTTCCTTTCCAGTGAGCAGCTGCATCGCTTGCATGAGGCAGGTGTCACCAGCTATCATCATAATATCGAAACCTCTAAGCGCAACTTCCCTAACATCTGTACTACGCATACCTACGATATGAAAATCAATACGCTGAAGATGGTTAAGGAGGAGGGCATGTGCGCCTGCTCCGGTGGTATTATCGGTATGGGCGAAACCTGGGAGGACCGTCTTGATATGGCTATCAGCCTTGCTGAGCTTGGCATTGATTCTATTCCGCTGAATGCACTGATGCCGATTCCCGGTACGCCGTTGGAGCATCTGCCGCGTCTGAGTGAGGCTGATATCCTGCGTACCGTGGCTTTCTTCCGTTATATTAATCCTTTGGCTAATATCCGCCTGGGTGCAGGCCGTGCATTGCTGACTAATGACGGTGAAACGGCCTTTAAGGCAGGTGCATCCGCAACTATTACCGGCAATATGCTGACTACTGTGGCCTGCGCTACGATTCGCAGCGACAGAAAGATGCTGAACCATATGGGACGTGACATTAAGCCGGAATATATGACGGATGAAGAAGCTGCTGCTATTGATGCCAGAGCGGAACAGGCATAATTATAGCTTAAAATGAATTTTGCTGCCTGCGGACGGACGAGGTCCTTTTGCAGGCAGCTTTTTTTGTGCTACTTTAACGGAGCGTTTTGCACCGGTTGCACCAGTTGAACCACTTTTTTCGGCGTTTTTGCCGACAAACCCGCAGCTCGCAATTTTTAATATAATATAAATAAAAAAGCCTTATTTTAGCTGTAAACAGCATAAAATAAAGCTTTAGAACCCTTACGAAGACTTTACTTACAGGGATATATATTAGGGGTTGTGGCGCAGTTTTTATGTTTGCACCAAAAGTAGTGGTGCAAGTGGTGCAGAGAGAGCTGACAAGAAAATAACTCAAAACTATTTTACTATTTTCTTATAGATACCTCTATCCAGAAAATCAATAAAGCCTTTATCTCTGAGAAGCTGTAATTGCTGACGAATTTTAGCTCTGATATTGTGATTATTAGGATGCTTGATTGTCAGCAACGTTTCGAACTGGTACATGTCAGATAACGAAAATATTTCTGTTTTGATGCTGTTCACACAATTTAATGTATCTAAAAGCCAGCCTCTGGAGCTTAGGTTGTCCGTATATAATAAGGATGCCTGTTGTACTTGCGCCTGAACCAGCTCTTGGGGGACAGGTACACTGTTATGAATGATATCGATTTTGGCCTGACTGGGAATTTTATCGATAAGAATATTACAGCCAATCCAACCCTTGCGCTGAGCATTATCGGATAAAGGTTTTCTCTGTTCGATAATATCAGGCACAAAGAAATGCTTAGGAATAAGCCAAAGATTGTTTACAGTTAAAAGCTGCTTGCTGTAATTCAAAATAAAAAAATCAGGATTGTTGTTGCTGGTTATTCTGTCAATAAATGTATGATAAGCGCCATCGGCAATTTTGTGACCGATGCTTCCTGCTTTGCTTTTAAGCTCGTATTCATTATTGCAGTTAGGACAGTAGAAATCAGCTACAGCTTTGTTGTTGGGAAAGTGATTAAGTGAAGCATTCCCGCAGTGGGGACAATACATATATTCGCTTACCCAGCTTTCGGTCAGAATACGGATGATTTGCGATTGGCTGTGATAGCTTTGCGTTAAGGCAGTGTTAAAGTTGCAGTTCAACGTAGCACTCAACTCCCTTCTTCAGAATTAAGCATACTATAAATTAAAATTTACTTCAATAGAATTGTTTAAAAGTTGACGCATTGCTAAATTTGTAGTATGATCGTGATCCAATTAAAATATAGAAAGGGAAACGAGATTATGGCATATACAAGTTGTGTAAATGTAGCAATTAAAGAAATCGATTATAATAAAATAAAAAGTGACAGTTTTTTTGACGAGCTTTTGATTAATGTTAGTAAAAGAGTAATATACGATGAAAATGGAAAAAAGATATGTATATTAAAGTGGAATAACGTAAAATGGTATACAACCAGAGATGATATAGTTAGTATTATTGATGTTTTTATGAATAGATTGCGTAGTTTATCTGAATATGAATATTTACGTTTGGGACAGGATGTAGATGATATAGAGCATGAAATGAAGTTTTTGGGTAGAGCGTATTTTTCTTTAATAACAAAATTAGAAGCCTAACCACTTTCTAACTTTGTCCTCGCCGTTGCCTAATGCAATATTTTAGTTAACAATAGTAACACAACAAGCATATATATACATAAATACCTAATCAGCCGCCTGCAGAGGAAACTCCTATATCCGCAGGCGGCTTTTTGACGTGTGCACTTGTAGAGATGTGCCTGGTGTTATATAATAAAATATGTATACATGAAATATGCACTTGTTTGTTGACAGTGGCTCAATGGAGGGCTTATGGACTTTAAATTTTTTAGGAACAGAATAAAGGTATCTCTATACAGCATAGGCATCTTCGCCTTCTTCCTGCTTGTTTCCCTGGTGAGCCTGTATATTGTGCGCGAAAAAATATTGGATAATTCGCATATTATGGGACAGCAGCTGGCAGCCCGCTTTGCCACAAGGGAAACAGGACGCATAAAAGCTCAGAAAATGCTGCTGCGCAGTGCCGCGCAGAACCTTGCACATATGCTGGAAATGAAGCCCGATATGACGGATGCAGAGCTGGAGGAGGCGCTGACGCATTTTACCGATTATATGGAAAAAAATGCTGATGTGGGCCGCTTTGATATGTGCGCTGTAGTACACGGGCATCTTATAGGCAAGCGATTGGAGGGACAGCCGACAGATGTTGCTTCGCTGAAATGGTATCAGGCAGCGCTGAGCAATCAAAGCGGCGTAGCCTATACTAATTTATATCAATACGGCAAGAATAATGAGCGCCTGCTGACGATGGCCGTGCGCTTTAGCGATAACAATGTACTGGCGATGAATCTTTATCCGGAGCGTCTGAATGGCCTGCTGAGTGACAATAAGCTGCCGAAGGACAGCTATTACTACCTTTGCGATCCGTCCGGTAATATTATGTTTACCATCAATGACCGCAATCTGTCGATAGAAGAAGAGCAGCCTTATGTAGATAAAATTTTTAAGGAAATCCGCAATTCCGGCAGTGATGTATCTTATATCACCGACTACGATGGCAATAAGCGCGGTGTTTACTACAAAGTTTCGGAAAAGGGCTGGATATCTATCGTAACAATTCCTTATGATTTCCTGATGGGTGATTATAAGGATTTGATGCAGTGGTTCAGCCTGACGCTGGCTATTTTCCTGCTGCTGGCTGCCGGTTTGGCACTGCGCGAGCATTTGCTGAACAGGGAGCTGCAGAGCATTAACGAGGTTATCCGCGTTATGAGCAAATCATTCCTGGCTGTGTTCAGAGTTAATTATATTACAGGACGCTATTATATGCTGAAAAGTACCCCGCCAGGACCTCAGGAGCCTGAGGGCGATTATGATGAGCTGCTGCAGGAGCTGATAAAGAATGTGGAGCCGGAGGCTACCGAAGAATTTGCGACCAGCTTTGCGCGTGAGCATATCAAGAATCTGGTGGAGCGTCATATCAATGACTTCGGCGGTGAGTTCCGCTATCGCTTTGGCAAGGAATACAGATGGCTGAATGTCCGCCTGATGCGCGATGATTTGCTGAATGAGGACGAAGCAGTTTTCTTCTTCCGTGAGGTAGACGCCGAAAAGCAGAAGGAGCTGGAGCATATTCAGGTGACGGAGCAGGCGCTGCAGGTAGCACGCGAAAATGCCAAGTCCAGAAACATGTTCTTCTCTGCACTGTCGCACGATATGCGTGCGCCTCTCAACGGCATTATCGGCATGGCGGAGCTGGCAGAGCTGCACAAGGATGACTGCGGACAGGTGAAGGAATATATCCGCAAAATAAGCGCCGCAGGGCAGCAGCTGCTGACCTTGATTAACGATATCCTGGAAATGGCGCGCCTGGACAACGGCAAGGTGGAGCATGTGCAGGAAACCTTTATGATTGCCAAGGTAGCGCAGGATACAAGCGATATTTTTGCGGCGCAGGCTGAGCTGGAGCAGAAGTTCTTTGACTCTCAGCTGATGCTGCAAGAAGATGAAATGGTGAGCGGCGATTTGCAGGGCTTGCAGCAGATTTTGAATAATATTTTGTCGAATGCGATTAAATATACCAAGGCGCATGGCAAAATCAGCTTTCTGGCACGTCGCGAGCCGGGCAATGAGCGCAACCGCGTGCATTATACCTTTGTTATTAAGGATACCGGCTGCGGTATGTCGGCCAAATTCCTGGAGAAAATTTATAAGCCGTTTGAACGCGACAGCCGTTTCGGTGTACCGCGCGTTACCGGTACAGGTCTTGGCATGACGATTGTCAAAAGCCTGGTGGAGCGTATGGATGGCAGCATTCATATCAGCAGCCGTGTTGATGAAGGCACCTGCGTAATTATTTCTCTGCCGTTCAATATTGTGAAAAAGGTAGAAAGCAAGCCTCAGGATGCAATGCCGAAGCTGGAGGATTTTGCAGGCTGCAGAATTTTGGTAGCAGAGGATAACAGTATCAACATGGAGATTATCAGCGAGCTGCTGACGATGAATGGTTTAGAGGTATTGCCGGCAAGCAACGGCAAGGAGGCTGTGAACCTGTTTGAGTCTTCGGAGGAGGGCAGCATCAGCATGGTGCTGATGGATATGCAGATGCCGGAAATGGATGGCTGTGAGGCTGCCGAGGCTATCAGAGCTTTGCCGCGTGAGGATGCGCGTAAGGTGCCGATTCTGGCGCTGACAGGCAACAGCGGCAGTGATGACGTGGAACGCGCGATGGCTGCCGGCATGAATGATTTTATGGTGAAACCGGTACAGATGAAGCTGTTGGCGCAGATGATGAGTGCGTACCTGCAGCATTAAGAGCAGAAAGGGGTGCGAAGCCGTGCATTTACAGGAACTGCCGCAGTATGTGGCGATTGATATTCAGGAGGCGCTGGAAGAGCGCTTTATGGAAAGTGAAGCTATGTATGTGCGCTTTTTGCGCAAGCTGCTGACAACCGATGATTACAGACTGATGGAGGAGGCTGCGGATGCAGAAAATTGGCAGGATGTGCTGCGCTATGCGCACAATCTGAAGGGTGTGTGTGCAACGCTGGGGCTGACCGGTCTGCAGGCGCAGTTTGCCGATATTGTGAGCCTGCTGCGCAGTGAGGAATATACTGTGGCGCAGCTGCAGGCGAAGCTGACAGCAGTGAAGAATGACTGGCAGCGCACGCTGCAATATATTGAGCAGCTGGAGAGTGCATGATGGAGATACTAAGCGTAGCAGTAGGCGGTGCTCTGGGCGCAGTGTGCCGTTATCTGTTGGGTAATTTTATCAGCAGGGCGAGCGGCAGCGCTCTTCCCTGGGGAACCTTCACCATAAATATCATAGGCTGCTTTTGCATGGGGCTTTTGATGACGCTGATTGTGGAGCGCGGGCTGCTGCCTGCGGCCTGGCGTCTGTTATTGTGCGTTGGTCTGCTGGGCGGCTTCACCACCTTTTCCTCGTTCGGTTATGAAAGCCTGATGCTGCTGACGGAGGGCAATATCGCTACTGCGGCAGCGTATAGCGGCGGGCGGCGGCCTTTTGGGACTGCTAGCTGCGGGAGCAGGCGTGCTGGCAGGAAAAGGGGTATGATGCTGACGCTGTAAGGAATAAACAACACTTGTGAAAATGTATGTTATAATCAGTGATATAGACTATGCGCAAAAGCAAGGGGTAGAATCATATGGGATTATTGTTAAATACTCTCTCTCCGGCAGTGTTATACGAGGAGATGGCTAAAAGTACATATTTTGTTGATAAAACAGCCTTTATAGGCCAAATGCTGCAGCGTATAGGCACCAATGGCAAGTATGTGTGCATCACACGTCCGCGCCGTTTTGGCAAAACTGTTATGGCTAATATGCTGGGAGCATTTTTGACTAAAAGTGCCGCTACGGCAAAGCTTTTTGCACAGTTAAAGATAGGCCGTGATGCCGAGGCTATGCAGCATATTAATCAATACAATGTTATTTATATTGATTTCAGCAGAATTAGCAGTAATGATTACCAAAGCTATATAGATAATATTGCCGATGCCTTGAAGAACGATCTGCATAAGGCTTATCCCGATGTTGATTATCGTGCGGCAGGCGGCGTAGCTGAGGATTTGGAAAGAATTACTGCAGCGACGGGCGAAAGGTTTATTTTCATTTTTGACGAATGGGATGCAATCTTTCATGCTGCCTTTATTTCCGAAGATGACAGGAAAAAATATCTGCTGTTCTTAAAGGATTTGCTTAAGGACAGAGTCTATGTCCAACTGGCGTATATGACGGGCGTACTGCCGATATCAAAATATACCAGCGGTTCGGAATTAAATACCTTTGCGGAATATAATATGGCTACTATGTCATTATATAGTGATGTTTTTGGCTTTAATGATGCGGAAGTAGATGCGCTGTTTGCCAAGTATCAGGCTTTGACGGCTCAACCGCAGGTTACGCGTGAAGGCTTAAAAATATGGTATGACGGCTATCACACTGCTGCCGGCAATTTACTGTATAATCCGCGCTCAGTTGTTATGGCTTTGCAGAATAACCAGCTTTATAATTATTGGACCAGCTCCGGACCCTATGATGAATTGTTTTACTATATCCGTAACAATGTGACGGCGGTGCGAGATGATTTGGCGCTGATGGCTGCAGGCGAACGGATACCCTTGAAAATCCAGGAATATGCGGCTATGCTGCTGGAGCTTAATACAAAGCAGCAGATTTTTTCAGCGATGGTTGTTTATGGCCTGCTGACATATGAAAACGGCAAAGTGTTCATCCCTAACAAAGAATTGATGGATAAATTTAATGAGCTGCTCCTGAATAAGGATTCCTTGGGCTACGTACATCAGCTGGCGGTAAAATCGGAAGCAATGCTGCAGGCTACGCTTAATGGTGATACTGCTACAATGAGCAGGATTTTGGAATTTGCGCACAATACGGAAACACCGCTGTTGGCATATAACAATGAAACCGAACTGGCTGCCATTGTTAATCTCATATATCTGGCAGCACGTGACAGATATAATGTCCAGAGGGAGGATAAGGCCGGGACAGGCTATGTTGACTTTATTTTCTATCCATATCAGGAAAACGATGATTGCCTTATTTTGGAGCTGAAGGTGGACCATACGCCTGAGGAAGCGATTGAGCAGATTAAACGCAGACAGTATGCGCTCAAATTTGCCGGAACTCTGGGAGATGGCAGCAAGCGTTATCAAGGACGGATTTTGGCTGTCGGTATAGGCTATTCCAAGAAAACAAAGTAGCACCGCTGCAAGGTAGAGGTGCTGAAAAGGTAGTTGGTTGTATAAAACAAAAAGCAATTTGTAACTGCGTTTTGGCAGAGGCAAATTGCTTTTTATTTTTTTCCTATACTCTCCTGATATTCAACACGGCAATCGCCGCAAATATCAGTCCCATGCCGATGATTTTTACCGGCGTCAGTGCTTCCGCAAAGAAGATGACACCGGCGGCGGCAGCCACAAAGGGCTCAATCGTCGCAAGGATGGAGGCCTGTCCTGCTTCAATCTGCTCCAGTCCCTTGGTGTAGAGCAGATAAGGAAGCACGGCGCAGAGCAAGCCCAGGCCTAAAGCGCTGCCGATTGCCTGCAGGTCGATGGCTGCAAGACGCTGATAATCAAAATCTGCCAATGGGCATGAAGCTGCAAGTGCCAGATAAAAGGTGTAGGCGGTGATGGTGAGTGACGAATATTTACGCACTGCATATTTGCCGAAAATGCTGTACAGCGCATAGCCAAAGCCGCTGCCCAGACCGTAGAGCAGGTCGCTGAGCGTAAGCGTAAGGCTGCTGCCGAAAACGCCGGTGACACAGGCGCAGCCGCTGAAGGTGAGCAGCAGAGCGAGTGCCTTGGTGCGCGTGAAGGCTTCACCGAAGCATACCAGCGACATAAGCATGACAAAGACGGGCGCGGTGTAAAGCAGTAGCGCTGCCACTGCCAAGCTTGTCTGCTGCATGGCGTTGAAGTAGCAGTAGTTGAAGAATACCAGGCTGCAGATGCCGGTGCCTACGAAGAGCCAGAGGTCACGCAGTCTGATGCGCAGGGCGGCACTTCCTGACCGCAGCAGCGGCAGTGTGACGCAGATTGCCGCTGCCAGCGAACGCAGGGCAACTATTTGCATGGAGCTGAAGCCTTGTGCTGCCAATGCTCTGACGAAGAGACCGATTAAACCCCAACAGATAGCAGCAGTAATGATGTAAAGATAGGCCTTTGTTTTCATTGCTCAGCCTGCTTTTTGCCACGTCCCCAGAAGGTGTGGAATTTTTGCAGCAGCTCCTTGC
>ERZ779832.404-NODE-404-length-11358-cov-5.82244_pt1 | contig 11358 bp, 7 predicted proteins | sample MGYA00511250_ERZ779832 | MGnify/ENA primary metagenome ERZ779832 (study PRJEB29588, sample SAMEA2154726) | human gut metagenome | biome: human gut; feature: human-associated habitat; material: faeces | place: Denmark | collected 2008/2010 ...
TTAGGGCACTCAAAAGTGCCCTTTCAAAGGGGGATGCCCTAAATTGAGTGCTTACGTGTAAAAGGATATGCTGGATTAATTTTGTTTGCTGTATACTTTTTATTTTTAGATGTTAGAATAATAATTTGACTAGTGAAAATGCATATTAACTTTTAATGAAAAACAAAATGGCAAAATTAAAGTCTTTAAGTTTTTGGTATGGGCTGCTGCTCATGGTGCTAACTGTCTCGTTTACTGCCTGTGTGGACGATAATGACGATACAGAAGCTCCTTATCTGGAAGTTGATCCTACTACATTGACATTTGAGAATGGCGGTACTCAATCGTTTGATATTTCTACAAACCGTCCATGGAATGCTACTGTGGAAGATAACGCTAATTGGGTTACTCTTTCAAAGACTTCTGGTGAGGGATCTGCTACCGTTCAGGTAAGTGTACCTGAAGGAACAAACGGTGAGGCTAAGATCAATATCACTATCGGTAACCAGTCTGGTCCGTTGAAAACTGCTACCGTGACAGTGAAGAGTGGTGTGGTAGTTGAATCCAAAGTTCTTTATAGCGAAACAGTTGGTAATGCGGATGCTTCTGGTAAACCATCTGTTTCAGGTTATACGGGATGGAACAAGACGGGTGATGGTGCTGCAAATGTAACTTATGCCGGCAATAATACGACTGTACGTTTAACAGGTCTTGCCAGCACAGATGCTTACGAAGGAGCTTCTGGTCCTAATGCCGTATTTTTCGGTAGTGCCCCTGCTACTTTCGATATCCAGAAAATCGCTTTGGCTGAAGGACAGACTAACTTGAAGTTGACTTTCGGTGGAAGCCGCTCAGGCAAGGGAGATGATGGTCAGTATGACAATACATTCGATACAAGCAAGTTCAAAGTTGAAGTGAGTGCCAATGGTACTGCATGGACTGAAATTGCTTACGAAAAGAACAACGGAGATACTGAAACTCCGTACTGGATTTTTGCTACTGCCAACTTTACACTGAAGAAGGCTGCTTCTGAACTGTATATCCGCTTTACAGCAAACGAATCTTCTGTATATCGTCTGGATGATATCACACTGGCTACAGGAAACGGTGGTCAGGAAGTCGACCTTGAAGGTGGTTCTGTGGTTGAACCGGGTGAGGCTACTGCCATTACAATTCCTGAATTGATAGCCTTGATGCCTGAACCGATGAGTACAGGTGCAGTGATTGATGCCAATGCAGACCGTTTCTTCGAAGCTGTAGTACAGGCTGACGTGGAAAGTGGAAACTATGCAGCCAATAACTTGCAGGTTGCAGTAGAGGGTGCTACAAGCGAAAAGAACGGTGTGACTCTTTACGGCAGTCAGGTTGATCCTAAGACTTTAGGGCTGAAGATGGGTGATAAAGTGAAAGTTACTTTAATGAAAGGTGCTGCTAAGGTTCAGAATTATAGCGGACTGTATGAGGTTACCGGTTCTAGGGATGAAACTTGGTGTAAAATAGAGAAGATTGGAACGGCAAACGTTACTCCAATTGTCATTACTGCCGATAAACTGGCTGCTCATCAGGCCATGACTGTTACTATTAAGAATGTTTCTTCAGACGGTTCAGGAACTTGGTGTACTACCGACCAGAATGCTACTCATACGTTTACTGCTGATGGAACCAACATAACAGTATATTGTCAGCGTAGTTCTGTATTTGCAGGTCAGACTTATACAAAAGCAACAGGCGATTTGACTGGTGTGGTTACTATGTACAGAAGTGCTGCACAGATTGCTCCACGTAACTTGAATGATGTAAAGGCGTTCTCTTCTTCAGAACCTGTCATTACAGGCGTTAATCCTGAAAAAGTTAGTTTTGCTGCAGAAGGCGGTACTAAAGATATTACTGTAACCGTAGCAAATGGTGAAGGTAAGACTTTGAGCACTTCTGGTTTGTCTGGTATCTTGTCGGCTACCGTAAGCGGAAATGTCGTAACAGTGAAAGCACAGGCTAATGCATCGGCTGAATCTGTATCTCAGACTTTGAAGATTACATTGGATGGAACTTCTTCTTCTGTAGAAGTACCGGTAACAGTCAGTGGCAAATCTTCTGGCGAACAGCAGACTATTACAGTTGACTTTACACCGGAATCTGCTTATCCAGCTGGTTTCCCTGCATCATCAACTGAAAAGAAAACAGCAAGAGAAACCTTCTCGTTCGGAGGAACAGAACTCACATTGATGGCTTCTAACGACGGTGGATATTATCGTGCAGCTTCGTCGGATGATTCGTTCTACTTGCTGATTGGTAAAACGAAGGCATATATAGAACTGCCTGCTGTAAGTGGTAAGAAGCTTGTAAAAGTGGTAGCTGTTAGTCGTGTCGGTTCTTCTGCAAGCGTAATTGTTGGAATTGCAGATGCAAACAACAATATAGTTGCTGGTGGTGAAGCTGTGAAATGGGATAATAAGACAGACTTTACTTATACCTATTCATTGACGGGTACTTCTGTAAATACTGCCTACAGAGTACTTGTAACAAATAAGTACAATGCTCAGTTTACCAAGCTGGAACTGGTTTACGAATAATCTGAATTTGAATATTCCAGAATAAAAACGAATCTGGTTGCATCAATTAACGATGCAACCGGATTCGTTTCCTCTCGTGAAGAGTCGATTTTTTATGTAACCCCCTAAATATTTTTGGAGTGAACAAAAACAAGCAAACAACTATGTTCCGTTATTTTTTAATAGCATTTCTCTCGCTTACATTGTGGGCGTGCGGAAGTGATGAGGGTGCAGAGATTGCTCCTTCCGGAACGGCTTATTGGAACAATTCTTCATCTGTAGCTGCTCAGAAAGGTAATGCTGCTATCCGGATGGAAGGTACAGCAGGAACTCAGTGGCAGGCTGAAATTACGGAAGGATCAGAATGGTGTTCTTTTTCTCTTTCATCAAAGATTGCTACCAAGGAAGGTACATTGGTGGAGGGTATGAATGTATTATATGTCTATTATTCGGACAATATCAATGATGCACAGCGTCAGGCTACTGTCACAGTCAGTTTTGCTGGAGGAAAGCAGACAGTTCTTACGCTTTCACAAAAAGGACAGGTAAATAGTCCTGAATTTTCTACATCGTGGGCAGAGATTCCCGCATATAAAGAAGGTACTAATTTCCAGTATGTAACCCATTATGTTAATTTGAACGGAAAAGAAGTTCGTAATTATTCTATGTGCTATGATAAATCACACAAAGGTGCACTTTGGGTTGCTTATCCGCTTCATAGCTGCTATATTGGTGGTATAGTTAGAACCGATGAGTGGATATACGATCCGGATATTGCAGAAGAATATCAGATATTTGTAGCTAGGGCATATAAGGAATATCCTGCTTACGAGCGCGGACATCAGATTCCGTCGGCTGACCGGACAATGACTCGTGAGATGAATGCGCAGACCTTCTATTTTTCAAATCAGACTCCTCAGATAGGTAAGGAGTTAAATCAATCTCTTTGGGGGAATCTGGAGGGTAAATTACGTAAAAGCTATATGTGCTCTGATACACTTTACGTGGTGACTGGAGCTTATTATGGGAATGCTTCCAAACAGGCTACCGATAATAATGGAGTAAAGGTAGATGTGCCGACTCATTATTTCAAGGTTCTTTTACGAACCAAATCGGGAGTTTCTGGCAAATGGGTGAATCAGTGTGATGCTTCTCAGTTGCAGACTATCGGCTTTTGGCTGGAGAATAAAGCTTATTCAGAATCACAGCCGTCGAAAGCTATATGTAAAAAAGTTTCCGAAATAGAACAACTTACCGGATTTACTTTCTTCCCGGGTATACCGCAGGAAGTGAAAAACGATTTCAATGCCATTGAATGGAATCTTAACTAATTTCTATAAGTATGAAACGAATATTAATGCTTGGGGTATTGCTCGTTGCATTGTCTGTGTCGGGATACGCACAGAAAAAGCCCTACAAAGTAGTGTTTTACAATCTTGAGAACTTTTTCGATACACAAAATGATCCGGATGTTCTCGATGATGAGTTTACTCCTGACGGACCTAAGAAGTGGACTCAGGATAAGTATGATAAAAAGTTGCATAATATAGAAAAAGTCTTTTTTGACATAGCAGCTATCAACAAGGATTATCCGGCAGTTATAGGTGTATGTGAGGTAGAAAACCGTAATGTACTGGAGGATATTGTTGCTACTCAAAAGTTGGCACCAGCCAATTATCGGATTGTGCATTATGATTCTCCCGAAGCACGTGGTGTAGATGCTGCCTTCATCTATCGTCCGGATGTGCTGAAGCTGGAAGGTTCGAAGGCTATTCGTACGGTAATTCCTTCATTGCCCGACTTCAAGACACGTGACATTGTAACGATGTGGGGAAAGATAGAAGGAGAAGATTTCCTGTTTATGGTGGCACACTGGCCTTCGCGACTGGGAGGAAAAGAGGCTTCCGAATTCAAGCGTGTGGCAGTGGGACGGCAGATGCGCCAAATTGCAGATTCTGTCCGTGCCTTGCGTCCAGCTACGAAAGTGGTGATGATGGGTGACTTTAATGATGACCCGATAGACGAAAGCGTTTCCGGAGCCGAAGGTATGGGAGCTAAGATAAAGGTAAAGGAGGTTCAGCCTGCCGACTATTATGCACCGTATGCTGCCTTGCTGAAGGCTGGATATGGAACACTGGCATATGGCGATGCGTGGAATATTTTCGACAATATCGTAGTAAGTGGAAACTTGCTGGATAACGAGAAAGGAAAGTTGCAGATTCAGAAATCGGAAAAATCGAAATTTTACGGTAACATCTTCAGACGTCACTACATGGTACAGAAGGAAGGACAATATAAGGGATATCCGTTGCGTACTTTTGTAGGTAATAACTTTCAGGGAGGTTTCAGTGACCATTTTCCGGTGTATATTTATATAGGTAAGTAATCAAATAATTACAATTTTATGAAATTCAAGACATTATTGTTTTTACTGATGTCGCTGCTTGCCGTTACGGGATTTGCCCAGACGGGAGGAGGCATTAAGGGTACGGTCATATCGCGTACTACACGTGCAAAAATTGATAACGTAAAGATTACACTTGTTCCAGGCGACCGTACTGCGTCGACTGATGACAAAGGTGAATTCTTCTTCGAGAATGTGGCTCCCGGTGAGTATGAACTGCGTTTTGAAACTGCAGAGTTTGAAGATTTAACTTTACCGGTACGTGTCGGAAAGAACATGCGTGAAATGCGTGTTATCATGGTTCCTGCCAATCGTCAGCCTGTGCTGGATGATGCGATATTTGCAGAGTTTGATACGGAAACAATGGAAGATGCACAGTCGTTGCCTACTTCGTTGTCGGCATCAAAGGATGTTTTCAATAATATCGCTTCTTATCAATTCAGTGAAATGCGTTTCAACGTACGTGGATACGACTCTCAGTTCTCGGATGTATACATGAACGGCATTCAGTTGAACGATGCAATGACCGGTTATACACCATGGTCGCTCTGGAGTGGATTGAATGATGCAACACGCAATCAGGAAGTAACTACCGGACTGGAAATGGGAGAGATGGGAATTGGTGGTATTGGTGGAGTAACTAATATCAACACTCGTCCTTCACAAATGCGTAAGGGCTTGAGAGCCAGCTTGGTTAGCACAAACTCAATGTACCGCTTCCGTGGTATGCTTACTTATTCTTCTGGTGTGCAGGATAATGGATGGTCGTATGCATTTTCCGTATCTACCCGTCAGGGAAACAATGCATATGTAAATGGTGTATATTACAATGCTTATGGTTATTTTGCTGCCGTAGAAAAGCAGTTTAATCCGCAGCATCGCTTGTCTCTGACAGTCTTGGGTGCTCCTACAGAACGTGGTGCACAGCAGGCTTCTACACAGGAGGCATACGATTTGGTGGGAAACAATTACTATAATCCAAACTGGGGCTGGCAGAACGGCAAACGCCGTAATGCACGTGTGCGTGATTATCACGAGCCTCTGGCTATGCTTAACTATACATTCGACATTACAGACCGTACTCAGCTGAACGTGGCAACTTCACTTCGCTTTGGTCAGAATGGTTATTCTGCATTGACATGGTATGGTGGACCGGATCCTCGTCCTGACTATTACCGCTATTTGCCAAGCTACTATCCTAATACTTCTACTGGAGCTTGGTTGCAGGAAGCATGGATGGCAAATACGGACAATATCCGTTACATTAACTGGGACAACTTGTACATGATAAACCGTAACCAGCCAGTCAATGAAACATACGGAGAAGGTCATCGTTCTATGAACATGATAGAAGAACGTCATACAGACCAGCTCGACTGGAACTTCTATACTCAGTTCTCTCATCTTTTCAAGAACAATTCGAAACTGAATGGAGGTATCAATGTACGCCGTAACCGTACAGAATACTACAGTGAGGTAAAAGACTTGCTGGGTGGTGATTACTGGGTTGATATTGATAAGTTTGCTGAACGGGACTTAGGTATCGATATCATTTCCTACCAGAACAACATGGATTATTATGAGCAGTACGGAAGAGCTCCTATCGCACGTGTGGGCGATAAATATAGCTACGATTATTATGCAAATGTGTTCAATGGTCGTGGATGGTTGCAATATGATTTCTCTCTGAATAACCTGCAGATAGGACTTGGTGCCGAACTGGGATATGCTGCTCTATGGCGTCACGGTATCTGGCGTAAGGGATTGTTCTATGAGAATTCCAAGGGAGATTCTGATTTGCTGGATTACCTGACTTACAAGGTTAAGGCTAATTTCCGTTATGTACTTTCTTCTGCTCATAATTTTGAAGCTAACATTGTGTACATGCAAGACGCACCTTCGTTCCAGTCGGCTTTTGTTTCTCCTCGTACACGTAATGATGTTACCCCCGGAGTAAAAGCAGAGAAAATCTTTGGAGTGGATGCTTCTTATAATTTCCGCATGGGAGATTTCAAGGCACGTGTTTCTGGTTACTATACAACTTTTACAGACCAGACGAAGGTGATTTCTTACTATGATGACGTAGAAGCTACTTATTCCAATTTTGCTATGAGCGGCATCAACAAACAGCATTTCGGACTGGAAGTGGCTGCTTCTATACCATTGTATGAAGGTTTGTCACTGAAAGGAGCTTTGAGCTGGGGACAGTATATTTATTCGAATAATCCGAATTATGTACAGATTCAGGATAATAGTGCGGCAATCATCAACCAGGGAAAGGTTTACTGGAAAAACAAGCGAGTAGAAAGTACTCCGCAGACAGCTGCCAATATCGGTTTGTCTTATCGTAGTCGCAATAATATATTTGCGTCACTCGACCTGAATTATTATAACAACATGTATCTGTCGATGAGCCCGCTGTATCGTACTGATGCTGTACTGACTAAGCCGATGCTTGAAAATCCTGCAATGCTGGAAGATATTCGTGGTCAGGAGAAATTTGATGCGGCTTATGTACTGAATGCAAGTATTGGCAAGAACTGGTACATCAACCGTTCTTATACGTTGGGATTCAGTCTGAGTGTAGATAATTTGCTGAACAATCAGAATATTAAGACTGGTGGTTATGAACAGATTCGTCTGTTGAAGAACAAGGAGGCAAGTACGCTTACTTACCAGCCTTTCGATTCTAAATACTTCTATATGTTTGGTACCAATTATTACTTGAATTTATATTTCCGTTTCTAACCCTGAAAAAGAACTATTGTTATGATAAATAAATTGATAATAGGTAGTTTGATGGTGGCACTTTCCATGGGTGTTACTAGTTGCTACAGTGATTTTGACGAACCGGCTCCTGCTAAGGTTTGGACGGCTGCCGATTTTGAGTCGGAAGGCTGTCAGCTTATTTCTATCAAAGAATTGAAAGACATGTGTGCCAATGTGCCTTTGGCTGGTTACAAGGAAATAACCGAAGACTATGTGATTAAAGGAAAGGTGATTTCGAGTGATCAGGCGGGCAACGTGTATAAGTCTGTTTATATTTATGATGGTACGGCTGGTATCGAATTGAAACTGATGGTGAGCAACTATGTGTACTATCAGGTAGGACAGACATTGTATGTGAAGCTGAAAGGGCTTGCCATTGGTAACTATCGCTATATGTTAAGTGTAGGCGGTATTCCTACTGCAGAAGATATTTCCAAAAACTATGCCAACCGTAACCTTGATACTCAGATGGAGCGCAATGCACATATCTTTGCCGGTGAGCTAGGTAAACTGGAAGCATCGGATACGCTGGTGGTTACCCCGCAGAATTACAAGACTGTGCTGAGTGATGCTCACCTTGGACGCCTGATTCGCTTTGAGGGCTTGACTTACAAGGCTGGAACGTTTGATGGCGATACCTATCCACAATATCTGGAAACTGTATACCTGAACAATTCTACAGAAGCTACTTATACGAATAAATATTATGATAAAGAGGGATTGACTCCTACTTTTGCCTACAACTATAATAATCAGCGTTATTATGGTTCTTCACTCTTTACGTATAATGCTTCGGATGAGAAAGATAAGATAGGTAATCTGATTCTCCGTGTGAGCGGTTATGCTAATTTTGCTTTGAATCCATTGCCGGAAAATGGCGACAAGGGTTCTATTACCGCTATCTATACTAAGTATTCTTCTAAGTCGGGAGGATATATCAAGTATCAGCTTTTGGTTAATAAGGGAAGCGATGTAGATTTTTAAAATTCAAACTTTTAAATAACCGGATAAGGATATTTAAAAGGAAGTGAATTTAATAATTAAGGAGTGTATTCCCTATAGTTACTCCGAAAAGTTACGGAATATAGTAACTGCAAAATAAAAGAGAGTCGTATCAAACTCAGTTTCGTGAGGAATGATACGACTCTTTCTATTTTTGCACGTGTAAACTCTTTACTTGCACGCTTCTGCTATGCGCTTTACGATGCCCGGCCCTTCGTAGATGAAAGCCGAATACACCTGCACCAGATGAGCACCGGCATTGAGCATGCTGTGGGCTTCCAGCGGGGTCATGACACCTCCGGCTCCGACGATGAGCATCTCCTTGGGAGCATGGGCGGCAAGGTGTTTCACTACCTCAATCGACTTGTGGATGACCGGCAGTCCGCTGATACCTCCGGCACCTACCTCGGTGATTTCCGACTGGCTGGAATGGATGAACAGCGAACGGTCTTGTGTGGGACCTGTAGCAATGAAGCCACCGACGTGGTGCTGACGGGCAAAGCCGATGATGTCGTCCAGCTTTTCGAGGGGTACATCTGCCGGAAGTTTCAGCAGTATGGGCTTGCGTACACGCTGCTTGTCGTCTGTCAGGGCGGTGAGCGCCGCACCCAGTATCTCGGGAGCTATGCTTCCCCAGTTGAGGGTATAGTAATCGGCATACGCGCTGAACGTATCATACAGGTCGCACAGCTCTGCCACAGCCAGTGCTTCGTCCGAAGGATGGTTGGTATTGATGTTCACTCCTAAGATGTATTTTCCATTCCGTTTCCGTTTCAGGTTCTGCAAGACGACTGCCTTTCCGGGATTGTTGAATCCGGTACGTGAAACCAAGGCATGATCCTGAGGCAGACGGAAGATGCGGGGGGAGGGGTTTCCGGCGACCTTCTCGGGAGTAACCGTTCCCACTTCGAGGAAGCCGAAGCCCAAATCACTCAGTTCGTCGAAACAGCTTGCTTCCTTGTCGAAACCCGCAGAGAGTCCCACACGGTTGCCGAACGTCAGGTTCTGCCACTGGAAAGGCGTTGCCTTCGGACGGTAAACCGACCGGATGAAGCTCTTTACCGGAGGAAGATGACGATAGACATGCAACAGGGTGATAATTTCGTTGTGAATCTTTTCTGCGTCGATGCGGAATAACCAGGGACGAATGATTGATTTATACATAGTCGTGAAAAATTAAATTAGTTTTCGTACGGCAAAGGTACGACTTCTGTACGAGATATTGTCATAAAAAAAAGTTATCCCCTATTACTCTGGCGGGTGCGGAGGAACGGACAAAAAAATCTCTCTATTGGTTACGGATTGAATGAAGGTAACCATAGAGAGATAAGGGATATAGGAAAGAGGTTGGTTATTTAAGATGTTCGCGAATCTTTGCCAAGTAAGCGCGCATTCTGGTCGCATCTTTCTTGTTGATGATATCCAGCAGCTCGTTCAGCTCGGTACGGATACCTTCTACGTGTGCCGGAGTACGCGGGTTGAACAGGATTTCCTGCAACAGGAAGTCGTCTTCGCTCATCACTCCCTTGGCGATAGCCATGTGGCGCTTGAAAGTAGTACCCGGCGCATCCTGATGCTTCATCACCGCAGCAAAGGCAAAGGTGGAAACAAACGGGATAGACAGGGAGTAAGCCATGGTTTCATCGTGCTCCTCGAATGTATATTCAAAAATGTTCAGTCCCAGTCGCTGATACAGATCCTTGAAGAAAATCTTGCCCAGATGGTCGCCTTCCTTGATGATGATGGCATTTTCCGTACTCAACTGGTCGAGGTTGGCAAAGGTTGGACCAAACATGGGGTGAGTAGATACATAGCGGAAACCACTTTGCTCGTAAAACTCCTTCAGTCCGGTCTTGACAGAAGCAATATCACTGATGATACAGTCTTTCGGGATGAGAGGAAGTACCTGATTGAAGGCTTCGAGGGTATATTTTACAGTTGCTGCATTGATAACCAGTTCGGGCTTGAAGGCTTCTATTTCGTTGAGTTCGGTGAACCGGAGGCAGTTGTACATAAAGCGCAGACGTTTGGGATCGACATCGTATACCGCAACTTCGTGCTCGAAGCTCAATACGTCGGTAAAGAACGAGCCCATTTTTCCGGCTCCCATAATTAATATTCTCATAGTTTGTAGAATGAAAGATAGTGTATAAAGAAGAATCAGAAACTCATTACTGTCGTTGGAGAAAGTGTTGGGTTTCTGATTCTTCTCTGTTAGTTCTTAATTATTTGTTGATAATTTCCAGTTGCTGGCGTACGCTCTCTTCGTGGATAGCTTCGAACACCTGTTTGATGAAGTCGGCATCCATGCCGCAGAGAGAACCCTGTGCACCGCGCTTGTCGAGAATCTCGTTGTAACGTCCGGTCTGAAGAACCGTCATGTTATGTTCTTTCTTGAACGTACCGATCTCGCGGCAGATACGCATACGTTTGGCAAGAATTTCCATTAGCTCGTTGTCGCATGTATCGATCTGTTGACGAAGCTCGTGCAGGCTTTCAGTCGACTGGTGTTCCTTACGGATGACCAGCAGGTTGAGGATGTAATCGAGTACATCGGGAGTAACCTGCTGTGCTGCATCACTCCATGCACAGTCCGGATTGCAGTGAGATTCCACAATCAGTCCGTCCATGCCCAAGTCCATCGCCTGCTGGCAA
>ERZ779832.410-NODE-410-length-11136-cov-4.76356_pt1 | contig 11136 bp, 8 predicted proteins | sample MGYA00511250_ERZ779832 | MGnify/ENA primary metagenome ERZ779832 (study PRJEB29588, sample SAMEA2154726) | human gut metagenome | biome: human gut; feature: human-associated habitat; material: faeces | place: Denmark | collected 2008/2010 ...
ACAATGGAGCCAAGGAGGTGCAAGAAGCCTACATGCGCATCTATGCTTTCGACTATAAGAAAGCATGCTGCAATCAGAATGATTTTGAATTTAAGAAGTTGGACTAAAAATATAATAATTTTATGGAAAAAATAAATCACTACGTTTCTTTAGTTAATCAGGCTTTTACTGTAGCTAAAGAAAGTTTCAACAATCCAGAGTCTTTGAAGAAAGCAGAGACTGATAAGGAAACATTGGTCAATAGTCTCGAAAAGGATTCTTTTATTAAGGTTCCTTTCGTTGGAGATTTCAATGCTGGTAAGAGTTCTTTGATAAACAGTATGTTGGGAGTTGATATCCTTCCTACTAATATACTGCCAGAGACCGCAGTGTCTTATGAGTTGTATTTTTCTTCAAATGAAAAGCTTGAAGTTTGGCTTGACGATAAGTTGGTGGAAACAGCTCCTATTTCGCAGCTTAAGTCATTGCAGTTGACCCCGAGAAATTTTGTCAAGTTGTATCTCAATAATCCTACTGTAAAGGAGTGGAACGACAGAAACATTGTTGTTGTTGATATGCCTGGAATTGATTCAGGTGTCGAGGCCCACAACAATGCTATCCTGCATTACGTACAGGATGGCACTTTCTTCGTGTTAGTTAGCGAAGCTGAAGGCGGAACATTACGAATGAGCACCCTTAGCTTCATAGAGGAAATCAAGAAGTATGGTGCACAGTTAGCTGTAGTTGTTTCCAAAATAGATAAAAAGCCAGAGCAAGAAGTACTGGATGTCAAGGCCAATGTAGAATCCGTTGCCAAGAGAATGTTGGGCGATTCAACTATAGTGGCTTCTGCATCAGCTGTTAACAAGGACTTCAACGGTGTTCTTGATATTTTGAGTTCTATTGATGCCGAGGAATTGATAGTAAGCAAGTATAAGGGACAGGTTGTTAACTTCATTGATTCATTCATTGTAGAATTGCAACTACAGATGAAGCTTATGCTTTCTGACAAGTCTGATTTCTCTGAAAAGATTGAGAGTCTAAGAAATGCACAGGCAAAGGCCGTGGAAGACTTGAAGAGAAAGGCTGATTCTGCTCAGTCAGTAGAGGGCTCTGCTGATGACATTCTTGACGATATCTCAGAGGCATTGAGAGAAAAAGCTGGATATATTGCCACTCTTCTGTATGGTCAGACAGATGGCAATGTCTTGAATCAGGAGATTCTTACCATCATACGCCCGGTTATTGTTAACTCGCTGAAACGTGAGATTACTGAGTATTCCGACGTTGTTGGTGGGGCTCTTCAGGAGTTTATGGTAAATGTGGATACTATCCTCAACGATAAGGACAACAAGATGCTGTCTGGAGCAGAGGAGATTATCGGCAACATGCTTGGCAAGGATATTCTTGAAGGTCTGTTAAAGAAGGGACTTGATCAGTTGGCTAAGAAACTTGTTGCTTACAAGGGTTTGGGAGAATTGGTTAAGATGTTGAGCAAGATTCTTGGTCCGCTTGTTACTATCCTCATCAATATCATTCCTGATATTATCCGTATGATCTTTGGAAAGAGCAAGGAGCAGAAGATAGAGGAGATCAAGATGAAATTTACTTCTGAGATTGTTTCAAAAATTATCGAGGCATTGCATCAACCTATCGAGAATATGATCAAGGAACAGCGTGCTGAGGTTTACAATAATGTTTCCGCTCTCATTGCGTCTGAGACACAAAAGTATAACGAGAACATCAATGCTATAAAGAACCAGCAGCAGGAAGAAGAGAAGGTGGTAGCTCAGAAGGTTGCTGCTCTGAATACTGTAGTGGAGAAGTTGAATGTGTTAAAAACTCAAATCTAATATAAGATGGGATTTGAAGGTATAAAAAGAAAAAGTGCAAGCATGGGCAAAAAGTCCATGTCTGCATTTTTGAAAGTCAATAAATATGAGAATCCACAGACAGTGTTGGATTTGATATCGCATATCTGTACCTCTGGTATGGATTTGTCTGTGCAAAATGAATTTATTCCATATCGTGATAAATATAGTAAACTTGAGGAGGATTATTCTAAAGTAAATACAAGAGAAGCCGAAAATGAGTTTGTTGATGGCTCTATAAGTGATCTGATTGAAAACTGCGAGCTTCCATACTCAGTTATGCCTATTTTTCTTGCCCATTCCAACTTTAGTGACGCTATAAATGTCGCAGTTGGTGGAGGTTATAGTTCTGGTAAATCTTCTTTCCTTAATAATATCACAGGAATTGGTGCCGTCCTTCCTACTGGTATAGAACCAGTGTCCGTGATTAATACCTATCTCTTTTTTTCTGATAAGGTAACAAAGTTGATGGTGTCTGGCAAGAATTGTAAAGGGCATGTCGTGAAACTTAATCGTGAGGTGTTGGATTGTATTCAACACTCTTCCAAGTCAAAGGTTTATGTCTCTTCTGTCTTAGACGAACTTTATATCAATATACCCGTTTCTAAAGAGCGTGAGTATTTAAAGGGTTTGGTGTTCATTGATACTCCTGGATATAATAATTCAGACAATGCCAATAAAGAGAATGGCAAGACGGACAGTGATACTGCTTCTGATGCTTGGAAAAATTCTGATGCTTTGTTTTGGTGTATAGATGCTGAAGCTGGAACTATTTCACAGCGTGATATAGAAGAGTTGGATAAGCAGATAGGCGATAAAGATAATTATCCTTTTGTTATTGTCTTTAATAAAATGGATAAGAAACCGAATGATGAGATTGTTAAAATCTTGAAGTCTGCTGAGAAGGTATGTAAATCCAAATTGAAGATACAACCAATAGACATTATTGGTTTTTCTTCAATAGGAGAAAGTGCCATATATTCGTTGAAGACAAAGAAAAAAGCAACTACAAGAGGTGGAGTGATGAAAGTCCTTGCTTCTATTCTCTACAAAATGAAGGATGGTTTCTCTAATACTTGTTCTGTTTCTTATTGGACAAATCAGCTCGCATCTTATTTTGATCAGGAGATTGAAACATGCGATGGAGTGCTTGCAAGTTTGGAAAATAAAAGAAAAGAACTGGCGAAAGAAAAGGCTGAAGCTTTCTCTAAATCAACAACTTCAAGTGAAGAGGAATTTTCATTTGTTAACGATCATTTGCCACTAGTTGAAGATGTACTCATTAAATCCTATGATGATATCGTTAATTCAAGAGATGGAATGGTCGATCTTTTCAATAGAGCAATGAAGGGATGGTCAAAAGCTTTGGACCGAGAAGACCAATGGGCTGAGAAAACCGGCTTCTTTAGTGATGCTTCAAATTTGCAAAGACAATCAAATAATGCCGTAAAAGAGTATAATAGAGTAATAACGGCTGCAGAGGAAAACTGTGATGAATTTCAATTTTGGAACACAGAATCACGTAAAAATGATTTGGACCTCATAAGAGAAGCTTATGAACATTATGATTCAGCTGATCAAGATTCTTTGGAAGAAGATTATGATAACACTGTTGCCTCCAAGAAGACGATTTCTATCTATAAGAGTTTTCTCCAAAAGAAGAAGCAAGAGATTGTTCGTGTATTTACCACGTGTTGCGAGAATGCAATAAAGAAGACTGAGAAGCGCTTGCGTGCACTGCAGAACATCAAAGAGGAAGAAGAAACTGATGTGTTCTCTGCTATTGCCAATGACAATATGAACAGATTCCTTGATTGTTTCTCAAATGGAGTAGATTTGACAAAGTGTAATAGTCAGGGTTATTCCCCATTGACATACGTTGCTAAGAATAGCAATAATGCAATGATGAAATTCTTGATTGACCACGAGGTTGACCTCTCTCTAAAAGATAAAAATGGTTATAACGCTTTGGAGACTGCTGCTATCTATCATTGTCAAGATATATGCGACCTCCTGATTCGTGCTGATAAAGGTTTGGTGGCAGAGTCGCAGTCGTTGACGAAGTTGGCTGCTAATGATCGATTTGAAAAGTGGATTTCTAATTTCTAATAAGTATGGCTATAAATATAGACAATTATAATGACGTATTTGGAAAGTTAACTAAAGCTGTTGATGTTGCAAGTGCGTCAGATAATGAAGAGATAAAGAAGATTTTCTCAAGGATAAAAGAGAAAGTTTGCGACATAAAGGAAGGTGGTGACCGCTTGAAACGTGACAACGAAATATTGAAAATAGGTGTCGTTGGTCAGGTGAAGGCAGGTAAGTCATCGTTCCTCAATTCGCTGTTGTTTGAAGGTGAGAATGTGTTGCCAAGGGCATCTACGCCGATGACAGCTGGCTTGACTGTGTTGGAATATGGCGAAAAGAATGTGTTCTCCGTTGAGTACTACACGGCTAAGGAATGGGAAAAGTTTGAGGACAAGGCCAAAGAATATGACGACTTCGTGAATAACGTGAAGTCGATGAATCCTGCGTTGACAGATGAAGAGGCTGCAAAGATGGCGAATATCCCAGATGAGCTGTCTGCTGCAAAAGAACTTATATCACGATGTACTCGTGTTGCCAAAGGCAAGGTGGGAAAAGCTTCTGAAGAGAATGACTTTACTGATATTAAGGATTTGCAGGATATACTTGAGAACTTTGTCGGCGCAGACGGACAGTTCACATCTGTAGTGAAGAGTCTTACTATTCATCTGAATGATGAGCGACTCAAAGGAATGAGAATCGTGGATACCCCGGGTGTAAACGACCCTGTGGTGTCTCGCGAGCATCGAACACGTGAGTTCTTGCGTGAATGTCATGGTGTGTTTTTCTTGAGCTTTGCTTCTCGCTTTTTTGACAGTACGGATGTGAATTTCCTTACCAATCGCATTGGTTCGCAGGGAATAGGTACTGTGGTGCTTATAGCAAGTAAATTTGACTCAGTGCTACAGGACTCTGGTTCAAAGTTTGAAGACGATTTGGAAAATGCAATAAGTGATTGTCAAAGACAACTAAGGGCCCAGTTCAGACGCAATCTTTCTGGCTCAGACTATAAAGGAGAGGAACCTCGTTTTACAATGAGTTCCGGTATCGGTTATTCTATTGCTAATAAAAAGCCGTCAGACTGGGACAGCATGGAGAGCCATGTTGTAAAGCAGATGAAGATATTCTATCCGAGTTTCTTCGCTTCTGATAGTGATATAAAGGCTACGTTCAATGAGCTTTCACAGATAGATGATATCAGAAAGGATTATCTTGATGGTGAGTTCGTGAAGAATCGTGATAAGATTATCTTAAGTAAGGTAAACAGCTATTTTGGCAATGCTACAAGCGAAATCAAAGCAATCTTAAGTGATGGCAAGGCCAATCTAAATGAACGTAACAATGCTCTTAGTAAGAAAGATATTTCTCAGATAAAATCAGTTCGTAATGCTACTCTAAAGGTAGTTAAAAAGATAGTGGACGATATAGAATCTTTGACAAACAAGACTGATGCTATGGCAGAGCAGGCAATGAAGGAGTGTTGGAATCGTTATCAGACCCCTTCTGTTAGAGTTCCCACTAAAGTAGAAGGTGTTACATTCGTACGACAGTCTACTTTTTGGGGTAGGGATAAGGATGTATCCTGCTCATACAAGAAAATAGACGAGCAGAAACTTGTTTCAGAGGCAGAAAGTCAGGTTCAAGTTGCGGCCGATAAATTGTCAACTGATTGGAATAATAAGTCTAGTGAACTTATGAATTCAATAAAAGATACTATCGGAAGCCTTATTGCGGAAGCTGAGCAAAAGGATTCGGAAGCTAAGTTTGATGCTGATGGCTTACGTCGTATCCTTGGTGAGGTTCTTGCCTCAATGAGCAACTCTACTGTTATGAATGTCAAGGATTTGACAAATAACGTCGTAGGACGTATTATGGATATTGCACAAGACTGCGATGTGTCTTTGGTCGTAGGTTCTGTTGATGAGACTACTGCAAAGAATAAAATCTCTTCAAGAGCAAGAAAAGCGCGTCATAAGGTTGAAGACGGTTTACGTAATCTGTTTGATCAGTTCAATACGGATATAAAGAAAGAACTTGACAAATCGAAGAATGAAGTTATAAAAATTTTTACAAGTCGTAAGGACGAGTTGATCACTAAGGCAAAAGTCTCTGTTAAGGGGTATCTTGACTCTCTTGAAAGTGAATTAAAGGACAAGGAAGCTCAGCTCGAGAATTATAAGAGAGCTATTGCCAGTATTAACGAAATAGAGAAAATATTATGAGCGTAAAAGAAAAATATATAGCAGCTCTGAATGACGAGCAAGCTAAAATGGTTTCGTATGTTAAGCAGATGACGGCGAAGGTCGCTTTTCCTGAGACTGCTGTAACTACAACCTATGTAAAGCCAGCTAAACACACTATTGTTTCGGCGGCTTGTTTAATAGGTGGTGCTATTACCATAGCAGCAGGTCTGTGTTTAGAGAAGAATGGCATTTCTACAGCCGGTGGAGTTGCTGTTGCTTGTGGTGCTGGATTGTGGGCTATAGATAGAAATAAAAAGCCTGTTGTACAGCGTGATGTTGCTTTTTATAAGGTCACAAGTCATTACTATAAGTCTCTTTCTGATATCTTTAAGTATGTGACAAATAGCTGGTCTGATTCATTAGTGGAATTGAAGAGTAAGTTGAAGGCAGAAATCATGCAGCAAAACATTTCTGAGGAAGAGAAGAACTCTGCAATTCAGTGTGTGTTGACTACTTCTGTCGTTGATTTGTCTATGGCTGATTTGTCTTCAAAGCTTGGCAAAATAGAGCATGATCATAATGAAGAAGGCTATAAGCGTTTTGTTTCTATCTTTGAGAAGAAATGTATAGAAGCAATAAATACTGCTTATGAAGAGCAGAAGGCTGTTTACGAACGACTGCAGTTTTAGTTGATATAAACTAAAATGCAGAATATAAGTATGTTTCTTTCATGCCCATTCACATGAAAGAAAAACTTGGAAAAATAAAATATAAATACGATGAATAGTATGGCTGATAATCAAAAAGTATATCAGGCAATCAAGACGATTGCTGATGAACTCTGCAAGGAGAACAAGACGTATCTTCGTGCAGATTTGGCTTTTGAGCTGAAGAAGTATGGTATTGCTTCCGATTCCTCGGAGGTGAGTAAGCTAGTATTTGATGCCTACAGATATTTCCATGATAATGGCAATATCGCCATTGCTTTTGTTTCAAATAATTCACGTACAACCCTTGTGGCTGAATACAAGTTGAATGACAGTCTGGAACAGGGCAACAAGGAGGAGGCTTTGAAGATAGCCGAGACGGAACTGGAGTTGTCTTCATCTGCTTTGGAGCAGTTGAAAGAGCAAGTGGAATTGAACCTTAACCTGGTTCTTGCTAAGGGAACGTCGAAGATGGCTGATATTGTCATGGGCACGAATGGCGTGAAAGATGTAAGAAGTAAGGCTTCCACCATGTTTGATAAATATACTAAGATGGTGGAGGCTTATCACTATGCAGAGGATAGCATTCGTGGAAACATCGAAGATTTTACCTCCTTGCGTAGTGATATCGGGACGGTTTATCGTGACTATGCCCTGAAACTTATCGATATCTATGGCGACTCCATCAAGATGGTTTCTCCAGACTTGTTCGATTTTAAAAGAATAGAGTGGCTGGATGTGGACGAGATGCTTAAGTATGTGGAGCTGGAATATAACAAGCTCACGGAAAAATGTGCAGCTTTGATTGGTGAGATTTCTGTTAGTTTCCGTACTTCTTTGCAGGGTTCTTTGCAGGCTTATAAGTCTTTGTCGAATGGCAACAAGTCCTTGGGCTTGGCGATGGCAGGATTGACGATGCTCGAACATTATATGGATGCTGGCGAACGCACCAATCGATTGAAATCGGACTTGTCTGTCTTCCAGATGAGCGTGAAGCATGACGCCACTCGCATCAAGGCTGATATGGGACGTTTGTTGGTGATCTGCAAGACGCTCAATGATGTGGTAATCCCGAAGGCGAATGTGTTCTTGCGTTATGGAGAAAAACTGTTGGCTTCTGACTTGAAGGCGACGCTTGATGCTTTGTATGCGGATGAGACTATTCGTCCATTGGAGGAGCAACGAAAATGTCTGCTTCAGCAGATGAAGGCGCTGGACATGGAAATGAACGATCATCTCCAGAACATCGATGTATATACTTCGCTGATTAATGACATCACTGCCACCTTGGAGTCTAAGCAGGGAAGCTATATGGAAGCGAAGGCGAAGAAGCCTTCCAAGCCTTTCTTCCTCGTCAACTGGATCACCTTGGGTATGGCCAACAAGAACTACTATCGTGACTTCGCGGAATGGAATGCAGTATGCTTCCCTCTTGTGAGAGAATACGAGAGCTATCAGGTAGATTTGAAGTTGGATAAGGAGGAATTGGAATCGCATCGTGAGGAACAAACCCGCATCAAAAATGAGTATGCCCAACTCTCCAATGAGCTGGATAAGGTTTCTAAGGAAATCAGGAGCAAGATAGTTTGCTCTGACGACTTGAAGCTGAAGATGCTGAAACATCTTCGTGATATGGTTGCCATGTTGAAACTCGGACGTGAAATCATGGAGAGCAAGATTGACGAGAAGTTGGTGCATACGGTAGATATTCCTGATTATAGGGAGGCTGCAAAACTTCCTGCTGATGTGGAGCAGAACCTTTCTCAGTTTACAGGGATGTTGGCAGACAATCTTCATGCCGACAAGGATATGGCTAAGAATTTGCTCGATGGAGTGGAAGCATACACGAAAGACCATAAGAAGATAGAGGGCAAGACCGCACAACAGAACAAACCTGCTGAGTATAGCGAGGAAGACTTGGCGCAGGTAACTGGTGCTATGGAACAATCCTTACAGAAAGGTATCGCTCTGTTTGATAGTTTCGCTAAGCTCAAAGCGCAGCAGCTCAGTGGTAGCTTGGCTTCGGCTGCATACGATAAGGAGTTGAAGAAACATGCAGATGAGTTTAAGCGTGAAATGGCTAAGATAGACAACAAGAGTGCTTATCTTCGTGAGGTGTTCAAGCGTATCAATCTGGCTGGTAGTGAGGAGGAGCGTAAGCAAGCTATGGAGTTGATGAGCGACTTGAGCGGTTACTCTCTCTCGGAACAGGAGTTCACGGAATTTATAAATGGTAAGAAACAAATAGAATTATAAGGTGTATGGAAAGTTCAAGAAGACAGCAGGCCCAGGCTGATTTGGGCATGGATTTCGCAAAAGAAGATCAAAAGCGAGAGGCGGCTCTTGCCAAAGAACAGGCGAGGGCTGATAAAAAAGCTGCAAAGCGTGAGAAGATGATGAATATGCCATCTTATCGTCTGATGGTAGGTACGGCGAAGTATATGGACAAGTGGTTCTTGGATCCTATCCTTGGCTTCATCCTTCCTGTCGGTATCGGTGATGCTTTGACGAGCGTGTTTGCATTCCCATTTATCTATTACAGTCTTTGCGTGGTTAAGTCGATTCCGCTGACTTTGGCTGTCATCTATAATATCTTGATGGATATGCTGATTGGTGCCATACCTTTCTATATAGGTGATGTGCTGGATGTATTCAAGCGTTCGTATGTAGAGAACCTGAGATTGGTTACCGGGTATATCGAGGATGATAAGGAGATTATCAATAAGGTGAATAAGAAGGCATTCTGGACAGCTGTGTTCATCGTCGTGCTTTGCTGGTTGATTTATGTGGTGATTTCATGGGCCATTAGTTTAGGAACTTGGGCTTATGATTGGATAGCTTCATTATTCTAAAATGAGTCGCTTATGTTGAGAGGTATCAAAACATTTGTCTGCAAAGACTGCGGACATAGATTTAAGGCGTTGGATATGGAGTGGAATGCTACTGCCGCTTCTTATCTTGTGAAATGCCCGAAATGTGGTAGTATGAACACAAAATAACTATTTAGCAATGAAAGATATAAATGTCTTAAATGAGAAGTTCTTGACAGCTCAAGAACTTTGGAAAAAGAATGAGTTTGCGTCAGCCTTTGAGATGCTTGACGGAATGTACAAAGAATATTCGGCTATGGACTGGATAGAGGAAGGTGTTTCTACCGATGCTGATGCTAACGAACTGCAGCAGGCATTGCATTATATCTATAAAGATTTTTATGCTCACCATCTAATAAACTATTATTGCCAATTATTTACGGCTTTGGTTTCACTTTTGGACGAAGCGGCAAAGTACAAGAATAATATAACAAAAGCATACGCTCATGTTGATAGCATTCTTGCAGAATTAGAAAATTTGGAAAAAGTAGCCCCAAGTGAGTATTCTCACCATAAACTGTGGTTGGAACGTAGCGATTATAAGAATGTAAAGTCTATGCTATCTGATTGCTGTGGGCTTCCACAATGTGGAATCTCGCAAGAAGATTATCAAGATTTTCTTTATACCTATAACCATCAACCAGATTTGCTTGATGATGAAGATACGGGTGAAGACGATGAAGATGATTATTTCGATATGGATAATGATTATGACGATATTGAAGACTACTTTGAAAAGAAGTCTTGGTGCAATATCCACTTTTATTGTTTAGGAGTAGTTAAAAGCTGTACTGTAGGAGGAAATATAAACTATTGTTCAATCATAGATAAACTTCAGTATGATATAGGGATAAGTCCTGAGGTGTGGCAGTTGAAGGATGATAGTGAATTCAATGTCGTTAAGAAAATGGAGGCTTTAGTAACATCTAAGCTATGCAATTTTAATCCAACAATAGACATAGACCACAATATTTTGCCAACTTTGTTGGAACAGGTAGATAATTCCAATGCTCCACTTTCAATAGAAGTTGTTGCAACATTAAACTATAGAGAATTAGGTACTACTTGTATAGGTTATGTTGTCTCTGGTAAACTAACCGTTGGAGATAAGGTTAAGTTAAACTTTGCCTTAGGTAATGGGGAACATACTCCAAAACTTGATGATAATGATGTCCTTTCTGCTAAGGTGACATGGATTGAGACTAACGGAACAGAGCTCACAACAAAGGCGATAGCTAATCAGACCCTTAGTTTTGGCTTGGACATAGAAAGGTATTTGTTGCCTGAGACAATAAGCAGTGTGGAACATTATAAAGTTTAAAAGATGAATAGCAACATTTTCTTTCAACCCTTTGTTGGCAAGGATTATGCCAACGGGGGGATATTCGGCAAGCGAATCATGATATTGGGCGAGAGTCATTATTGTGATGAGAGTTGTACG
>ERZ779832.413-NODE-413-length-11108-cov-3.944_pt1 | contig 11108 bp, 9 predicted proteins | sample MGYA00511250_ERZ779832 | MGnify/ENA primary metagenome ERZ779832 (study PRJEB29588, sample SAMEA2154726) | human gut metagenome | biome: human gut; feature: human-associated habitat; material: faeces | place: Denmark | collected 2008/2010 ...
AAAAATAGAATATTTATGGGATAAACATAAATCAACTAATATATTTGCAAAAGCCTTTTTCTTTTTTGTAAATAAATGGAAGTTTAGCAAAAGACTTAAGGAAGGTGACATTATATATACATACCAATGTAATTGTTTGACAAATATCGGAACTTCTCATAATAAAGTAAAATGTTATGCTGAACGTACAGAACATCCTAAAGTTTCGTCAGGCTATAACAGTAGGTTAGTTGCTTTATCAAAGAAAAAATATAGGAAAACTTTAATGGGACTTGATGGCTTGTTTGTAATATCAACATCTCTTAAGGATTATTTTGTCTCGAAAGGAGTCTCTGCGGCCAAAATTCATATTATTAACATGACTGTTGATCCAAACCGTTTCATCTCGTTAGAGAAACAGCAGGTAGATACTAAGTATGTTGCATATTGCGGAACTGCATCAAATAACAAAGATGGTGTGGATGACCTCATAAAGGCTTTTGCCATTATTGCACATCAATATGATGATATTAAATTAATGATAATAGGTAAAACCCCATTAAAGGAAGGTGAATTTGATAATTTTTCGTTAATAGAACGGCTTGGAATTAAAGATAAGGTTATATTTACTGGAATTGTTGAATCAGAAAGGATGCCACAATTACTAAAGAATGCAGAAATATTAGCTCTTGCAAGACCTGATTCTTTACAAGCTAAATGTGGATTTCCAACAAAGCTCGGAGAGTACTTGTTAACGGGGAACCCTGTAGTTGTGACAAAAGTGGGAGACATACCCAAATTTCTAAAACATAGAGATAATGCATTACTTGCAAATCAAAGAGACCCAGAAGACTTTGCGGAAAAACTAAAATGGGCATTAGACAATCCCGTATTAGCAAAGCAAATAGGTGAAAAAGGAAGAAAAACAGCATTACGTGATTTTAATAATGTTCATGAAACTTACAAAATGATTAATGTCATATTAAATAATGTACCTAGAACGTTAGTTACTAATAGGGTGTTGTAAAGGATTAAAGCTATTATAGAATACAATTTCCGAAACATGTTTATAAAATGTATTTTTTCAGTCGAGAGTTTCTTGGCTAAGAATGTATTAATATGAATCCTTGCTGAAGAAGTGTTTGTAAAAGAATGAAAAAAATATTGTTGGTAACAGAGCATCTTGGCTCTGGTGGGGCAGAGAGGCAATTATGTGGGTTGGCTTCGATGCTAACAAAGGCGGGGTTTCCCTGTCGATTGATAACATATGTTGAGAATCAGTTCTATGAGCCATATCTTCGTCAGAATGGTGTGGATTATCAATTTGTACCCGACCTTTGGAACAAAAAGAGTCGAGTATTTAAGATAGCTAACTGTGTTAGGCAGTATAAACCTGATGTGCTTATTTCTTTCCTGCCATCAGTGAATAAGACAATGTGCCTTGCAAGGCTTTTCTTTAAGGCAAAGTTGGTAGTGTCAGAACGAAGTAATAATACAGGTATCACGTGTGGTGATAAGATTCAGTTTAATTTATATCGTTTGGCAGATGCTATTGTTCCTAATAGCAATAGTCAAGCTAAGTTTATTTCTAGAAACTTTCCTTTTCTTAGTAAGAAGGTGCATCCCATTATCAACTTTGTGGATGTTAATCGCTTTACACCCTCTGAGTCACCTGTGCAGGATAATACGCTTCGTGTTGTCACCGTAGCCCGTTATACGCAGGCAAAAAATGTCTTAACTTACCTAAAGGCAGTTCGTATGGTAAAGGATATGGGACTCAATGTACATTTCGATTGGTATGGAGACAAGAAGCATAATGCAGCTTATTTTGAAGAAATAGAGAAAGAGTATCAGCAGCTTGATATTGTAGATTACATGACATTACATGATCCAAACCAAAAGATTGAAGAGGAATATCGCAAGGCTGATATATTCTGTCTTCCTAGCCTTATTGAAGGATATCCAAATGTTGTTGCAGAAGCAATGTCTTGCGGATTGCCTATTCTCTGCAGCAATGTATATGAGAATCCATATATTGTTGAAGAAGGAGTGAATGGCTTTTTGTTTGATCCAAAGAAGCCTGAAGCCATTGCTAATGCTATAAAGAAGATGGTGAGCTTATCGTATGAAAACAGACAGGAAATGGGTAAACGCAATCGCCAGCTTTGTTTGAAACGTAATACAGAAGAAGCATTCTTGAAATCGTATGTTGAATTGATAGAAAGTTTATAACCAATGGGTAAATTCAAAGAATTGTATAATGCAGACATTGCTCGATATGGAGGAAAGCCAGAGATGTACATTCGGATCTTCCATTTCCTCTATCGTAAGGCGGCTGTAGTGTCCTTTACGCCAATGAGATTGTTATATAAAGCCTTATTCCGTATATGGGCAAATAGAAGAGGGCTGGAAATAACAGCCAATAATCAAATCGGGGGGGGTATTTATATAGGTCACGCATATAATATAACCATCAATGGTAAAGCTAAATTAGGACGCAATTGTAACATACACAAAGGTGTTGTGATAGGGCAAGCTAATAGAGGCTCTCGAAAAGGATATCCGATTATTGGTGATAGAGTTTGGATTGGAATCAATTCGGCTGTCGTTGGAAAAATTACTATTGATGATGATGTGATGATTGCACCTAACAGTTTTGTAAATGTAGATGTACCTTCACATTCTGTGGTGTTTGGTAATCCTTGCATAATAAAGCACAGGGATTGGGCAACGGAGGGATATGTAAATAACATTGTAGAATAATGAATAAACAAAAAGTTATCTTTATTGGACCAGCTGGAGGAGGAAAAGTTCCACAAAATGGTGCATCAGCTAAGAACTACCATTTGATGAATTACTTTCATAAGAAAAAAATCAATGTGGTTTCGGCTGATACTGAGAATTGGAGGAAAAATCCTTTGGTTCTTGTTAAATTAGTATTTTTCATATTGTTTAATCCAAAAGCAAAATACATAATTGCTACAAATAGTATGAGTAGCTACAGAGTGTTGCAGATAATGTCGCTATTTCCTAGGAAACGTTCCATTGTTTATTGGATTATCGGAGGTTGTATTGCAGAATGGATAAAAGAAGGAAAAGTAAATGCAAAACCTTTTAGAATAGTAGATGTTTTTTTGGCAGAAGGTAAGAAAATGCAAGAAACCTTGTCGGGGGTTGGATTTAAGAACACAATTTATGTTCCGAACTTCAAGTGTATTGATTATTTGCCAGAAAAAAAAGCCAAGACAGATGACAAGATGCACTTTGTGTTCCTTTCCCGTATAATTCCTGAGAAGGGATGCAACACAATTATAGAAACCGTAAAGAAACTCAATAAGAAATACACGGATAATTTTACAGTAGATTTTTATGGTCCGTTTGAGGCAGAATATGAATCACAATTCAAGGATAAAATATCTATTATAAACAACATTTCATATAAAGGTTTCTTGGATTTACGTAATCAAAGAAACTATGACATACTGGCAAAATATGACGCCATGCTGTTTCCTACATATTGGCATGGAGAAGGCTTTCCTGGTATAATCATAGATGCATTTGTGTCGGGGTTGCCCGTAATTGCAACAGACTGGAGCCTTAATGCAGATATTATTGAAGATGGTAAGACTGGAGTTATATTGAAAGAGAATACAATAGAAGCTCTTGCTGATGCTATGGATACGATGATAAATAATCCAAAGTCTGTTGAACTGATGAGTAAAACGTGTCAAAATTCAGCCATGAATTTTGATATTAAAAATGTCGTGTCTGATAAACTGTTAGAAAAAATAGGTATATGTTAGTATTCACTGGAGATATAAATCTAACTGACTGGTATTTCAATGCTGGCTTTGGCATTGGTACCAGAATAGCTAATGGTTTTGACCCTTTCCGTAAACTTAACAGATACGCTAATGATCTTTGGGTTGGCAATTTCGAGGGAGTAGCCTCAAATGTAACTGATAATGCAGGCTTTGCGGGAGAGGTGTTTAGGGTACATCCAAAAGTTTTGCAAAGGCTTAATCACTTTGATGTGTATGGTCTTGCCAACAATCATGCAATGCAGCATGGCAAAGAGGCTTACCAACAGACATTTGATGCTATATGCGGTTATGGTTCAAAATGTTTCGGTGCAAATAAACAGAAATCTGTTGTGATGAACCATCAAGGAAGAACGGTGTCATTTACAGGTATGTGTCTTCGCATTGATGACTTTACGGATGAGCCTTTATATTGGTATAATCCTGAATATAAGGAAATAGAAAAAGAACTGAAGTCTTTACCAGTGGAGGCATTAAAAGTGCTCTACATTCATTGGGGTAATACATAAACCGTCCTTCGTCTGCACAAAAGAAGTTTGCCCATTGGTTGATTGACATCGGTTTTGACCTTATAATAGGTATGCATCCTCATGTGCTTCAAGGATATGAGGAATATAATGGTAAATACATATTCTACTCACTTGGAAACTTTGTTTTTGAGATGGCTTGGGAACCTACAAAAATAGGTGCTATAGTAAAGTATGACCTTGAAACAAAACAACCAAGTGTAGAATATATACATATCGAGAATGATTGTACACCTGTTGTAGTAGATGAATCGAAGATATCTGCAGAATGGCGATTTGACTACTTGAATGAAGCTCTTAAGAAAGAAGATAACTCAGAACAGTATCATGCGGAAATAAGTAGGAACTATGCTGCATACAGAAAAGCCAATCACAGATATATTATCAACAATATGATTAAATATCCAACATTGGGAAACAGTCTACTGAAAGATTTTATAAAAAGAAGGTTTTTGAAATAAGAATTAAAACAATAAAATATGGCCTTTCATCCAACTTTAAGTAAATCAGGCAGAATTATGTTTTGGCCTTTGATTAAGTTTACAGAGTTTATGGGTAATCATTTTCCTGAGACTTTGTTGAAAATACGTTATCGCTATGTGTTTAAGGAACCGCTTAACCTTAAGAATCCTCAGACATTGAATGAGAAAATACTCTGGGCGAAGCTTTATTCTGATACAACAAGATGGACAGAATTGGCTGATAAGCGAACGGTGCGTGACTATGTGGAGAAAATTGGTTTGGGCGACATTTTGGTGAAGCTTTATGCCACCTGGTATAAGAAAGAGGATGTAAATTTTGATGTGCTTCCTGATACTTTTATCATTAAGGCTAATAATGGTGATGGTAAGGGTACAAACAAGATTATACGCAAATCGGAGCTTACTCCAGAGAAGAAGGCTGAGTATATAGAAGTGATTGGGGAATGGTTGAGTCGCAAGAATATTGGTGCGCTTCATGCAGAACCTCATTACAAGAATATGAAACCTTGTGTGATAGCGGAAGAAGTGTTGCCATTAGAAAAGGGCGCTACATCTTTGACTGACTATAAGATGTGGTGCTTTAATGGTAAGTGCTACTACACATGGATATGCAATGACCGTAGTGCTGGTGGCAACAGTGCCCATGTGATGACATACGACATGGACTGGCATGCACATCCTGAATTTTCCGTGTTCAATTCTGACTATCTTAGAGGAGAAATTATTCCTAAGCCAAAGAATTTCGATAAAATGGTGGAGATAGCAGAAAAGCTGTCAAAAGGTTTCCCTGAACTTCGTGTTGATCTATACAACATAGACGGAAAAATATACTTTGGCGAATTGACCTTCACCTCGCAGGGCGGATTCATGGACTTCTATACTCCCGAATTCAACAAAATGCTTGGTGAGAAGTTCAGCATAAAGGATTTCCCTTTGAAAAAGCAATAGGTAATGGCTTAAGCGATTTTTTATTATGCAAGACTACGGATTGGTATCTATCATCACTCCCACTTGGGCATGTGCTGATTTTATAGCAGAAACAATCAAAAGTATACAGGCACAGACTTATCAAAACTGGGAACTTCTTATTCAAGACGATTGCTCTAAGGACAATACGTTGGAGGTTGTAAAGCCGTTTATGGAGGCTGACAAACGTATTAAGTATGAATGTAATCCTAAAAACTCAGGGGCTGCAATAACCCGAAACAATGCTTTGCGTAGGGCAAAGGGCAGATGGATTGCTTTTCTTGATTCGGATGACTTATGGTTGCCTGAGAAATTGGAGCATCAACTGAGGTTTATGGCGGAGAATGGCTATGCCTTCTCTTATCATGAATATACGGAGATGAGCGAGGAGGGAAAAGACTTGGGCGTGTATGTGTCGGGAATAAAGAAAGTGAGTAAGTTGGCTATGTTTATGTGCTGCTGGCCTGGATGCCTGGCTGTGATGTACGACAGGGAGCGGATTGGATTGGTGCAGATCAAGGATGTACGCAAGAACAATGACACTGCTCTATGGCTAAAGGTGGTGAGAAAAGCTCCTTGCTATCTGCTGAAGGAGAACCTGGCAAGGTATCGCCGACGCAAGGTAAGCATTACTCCTAAGCCTTTGTGGAAACGCATTTGGGCGCATTACCCTCTGTTTCATGTGGCAGAAGATATGAGTCCTGTGATAGCTACGTTTTGGACGATGATGAACGTTGTGGGTAATGGCTGGAAAAAAATGTGGTATGTGAGGAAATATGAGTTATAAGGTAGTTATCGACAACTCAGCTTCTACATTATTACAACTGCTGTGTATTGCCTTGAAAGGACAAGCGATCGCAGTTTTAAATGAAGCAGACTGGCTGGAGGTACTTAGTCTTGCCCAAAAGCAAGGCGTGCGTGGGGTGGTGTATGAAGCCTTGGAACTATTGAGCCAGGAGAAAGTGTCTTGTGCGAGTTTTCCCAACCGTATGATGCTAATGCAATGGTACGCAAAGGCGGCTTTTGTTGAAAAGAAGATTGCTAAATATGTCGAACATGCAAAAGACATTGCGGAACTATGGAAACAACATGGTATCAAGACGATTGTTTTCAAAGGATTGGCACATAGTCGCTATTATCCAAATCCAGCACATAGGGAGTTTGGCGACTTTGACTGCTACTTGATAGATGCGCATGGCAACTGTGCTTATAGGCAAGGCAATGAGATGGCTCGGGAGAAAGGGTTTGTAGTGGACGATGGTTGGTACAAGCATTCGCATATAATATATAATGATCTTACCATTGAAAATCACCAGTACTTTACTTCGGCTCGTCGTGGCGGTACAGACAAGGCTTTGCATCAATATATGGTGGAGGCGATAGGGGATGGAACCCGTCTGGAAAGACTTAACGGTACAGAGCTTTATGTGTTGCCTTTAGAGGCAGAGGGCTTGTTTATGCTTTACCATTCCTTGACACATTTCTTGGTGGAGGGCATCAGTCTTCGGCATTTTGTGGATTGGGCTTGCTGGATTAAAGCTAATCAAGACAAGATACAATGGAAGGAGTTTTATTCGCAGTGCAAGCGGTTTAGACTGGACGGTTTTGCTGATGTCATGAATACGATAGCCGTGAAGTATCTCGGTGTGGAATTGCATGATAAATCTATATTTACTGACAGCGAGTTTGCTGAAAGGACTATAGAGAGTGCTTTGTATGACGACTCTTCTATTTATAATCGTAGCAAGGGACAATGGTATGAGCGATTGCACGTTATCAGCAACGCTTTCAGGTATTCATGGAAATTCAAGGATGTGGCGCGCTATAGCATGATTGGCTATGTGTGGCAGTTTGTGTATGGGTATCTCTGTAGGCAAGAAAAAACTGAAAACTAACAAAAAAAAGAACAAACATGTTTAGGCTAATAGGAATAGAAACCTTTCCATACCCAAATAATCTAGACGTGCGATCAAACAATATGAGTAGCGAACAAAAACTGAATATGGATATTCAGAAGGCTCGTTACCATAGTATTATGAAGGTGTTGAAACCAAATTGTACATTTTGGTTTTATGATGGGTATAAAAAGGAGGATGGGAAATATCAGAGAACGGAAGAGGCTACTCCTGACGATTTTTATCCATGTGGTTGTACGAACGTTAGCATTTCGGCGATTGTCGCTGAAAATGGAATGGGGAAAAGCTCATTGCTGGAGCTTTGCTTTCGTATAATAAACAATGTAGCATACGCTTTGCGCGATGGACTTCCTGTTCATAAGAGTCACCTCTGCTTTGTGAGGAATCTTTATGCGAGGGTCATAATGGAAATTGAAGGAGGGTTTTCTTCTATAGAGCAAAGAGATAACCTTATTATTTTCCAAGACCAATCAAATCCAGAAAACAATTGGAGTTTTGATTTCGATGCACCAATCATGGGGACTCCTAGCGAAGCCATAGCGAAGCTGAGTCGTCTTTTTTATACCATTGTGGTAAATTATTCTCAGTATGCCTACAACGTCAATGATTATGTGGCAGAATGGAATGAAACTGATTACGACGCACAAGGAAACTACGGAGAAAAGTGTTGGATTGCCAGCCTCTTTCACAAAAATGACGCCTACCAAACACCGATAGTCTTGAGTCCGTTTAGAGAAAATGGCAATATTGATGTCAATGTGGAGAAAGAGTTGGCACACAATCGTCTGTTTCAGTTAATAACGACAAGTCCAAGAATACTGAACCAGGTATTGCAACACAAGTATGCGCGAAGTTTTATATTTGACGTAGAAGATAGCCTAAATCCTGTTGGAAAACATCGTTTCAGTTCGCTAAAAGTATTGAGAATGATGGAAAAGATGCAGTTGATACCTTCAATAAAAGAAGGAATTCTATTAAGAAAGGTAGCGAAAATAGGCCAAAGGATACTTGCTGCATGGGGACGTGTGTTAGGCTATAGGATTGAGCCGCAAAAGAGTGAAGATTATTGGAATGACATGGATGTGGTGCGTACGCTCAATTATATAGTGTATAAGACATTGAAAATATCCATAACCTATTCGCAGTATTTTAGGTTCCGAGATTGCTTTGATGATAAAGTAGAGCTCCTAAAATATGTGTATAATCTGAAGATGGATCATTCGCATGTTACGCTGAAAATAAGAAGATGTATAGCTTTTTTGAGTTTCAGACATTATGGAACGGGACATTATAATGAAGGGCATTTTGTTGGAAACGAGATGGGGCTTGATAAGTTCTATGATGTGGTAGAAAAATGCTTGGTAGAGTCGGGTGGTGTTTATGAACGTTTGGTAAGTGATAAGCCGGTGAGACCTTATAGGCATGATGCTGATGATTATGAAGCTTTTAGTTGGACATTGGATGATTTGTTGCCTGCGCCTTCATTTAAAGCGGACATTATCTTGGAAGATTGTCAGCATAATTTGATTAGGTTCAGTTCTCTTAGCTCAGGCGAGAAACAGATGATCTATAGTATGTGTACGGTCATGTACCAACTTAAAAATCTTGATTCCGTATGGCGTAATGAAGCACAAAATGGTGTGAAATATGAAATTGTAAACCTTGTGTTTGATGAGATAGAATTGTATTCACATCCAAAATACCAACAAATGTTTGTAGACATGCTTATAAACAGTATAAAATCAATGAACCTAGATGGTGTGCGTAATATAAATATCATTATAGCAACTCATTCGCCTTTTATTCTAAGTGATTTGCCATCTTCTAATATATTATGTTTGATAGAAGGAATGCCAATGCCGAGAGAAGCTGGCATCCCTAATTCATTTTGCGCAAACATTTTTGACATACTGAGCAGTCGATTTTTCATGAACAAATTTGTTGGTACCTTTGCTTCCGAAAAGCTGAGAAAATTGACTGACAAGATACAAACGTATAGAGGGAACCCTACAAAAGAACTTCGAGAAGAAATAATGGCCGCTATAAGATTCTATGGAGATGAATATTTGCGCCTGAAATTGGAAAAAGCAATGGAGATATGATACCTATAAGCTATGATCTGGAGAAACAAGAAGTGCGTGATGCCCTTGTGCCATATAATGATTTTGTAAGACATTTTAAGAACAAAACCATTGAGGGTACAATAAAAAGGGGATATGTCGGACATAAAAGGGTCGATAAAAACGGAAATGATATAACGTTGTATTTGGATGTTAGCGATCGAAATCTATTACAATGGATACATGACCATTTAGAAGTCATTGCGCATTTGGACGCTGAGCGTTTGACTTGGCTTATAGGGAAAATGGAGAAAGATTATGGCGTTACAAAGCACGGTAATAATAGAAAGAGAAAAATACTATACCATTTGTTTGTGGACTGTGGGTATGATGGCGGAGCTTTCCCTAAGGATGCCTTAATAAAGGCTACAGGACTTGATACTTGTCCTTATTGTAATAGTGAACATGTAGGTGTAGTCCCTCTTCGGAAAATAGAGAATGGAAAACTTGTTATCAAGAATGTAAAAGGTCACTTGGATCATTTCTATTGTAAAGGCCTTTACCCATATTTAGCTATATCTCGCAATAATCTTGTACCCTGTTGCTCAACATGTAATGGGTATCCTAACAAACACACGGTGGATGCGCTCGTTACTGGACTTGTTAGTCCGTATGTGGAAAAATCATTTGATACGTTGTTGTTTCGTTTGAGTATTCCTTGTGATCTATATGGTACAAAAATAGAGGAGAAACAATGTGATATACAATTTGATGTTTCTCAAAATAGAAATTATAATAGCAATATAGCTGTGTTTGGGTTGTCGGACTTGTATAATGCGCGTCATAAATATGTTGCCCTACGTGTTTACAATGCTTTCTTGTTCACAAACAACCCATCTTATCTCAGAAGTATAGAACAACAGACACAAAATCTTCCATATCAACAAAATGCGACATACGAAAAACTCAAAGAGACATGGGGAGTAGTTGCTGATAAAAATAAATATCGAAAAGAACGTTTTAGCAAGCTGGCTACTGATATTTGGCAACAATTGGAAGCGGGACTGTAAAAATGATTTATACATATTAAACAAATAGACATATATTATGACAATGAAACTGCGTAATGTGCCTTTCTCTCCGCCTGACATGACGGAGGCGGAGGCTGCGGAAGTACGCGACGCCATACTGTCTGGGTGGATTACCACCGGACCGCGTACGAAGAAACTCGAAAAGGAAGTGGCTGCGTTTGTAGGGGTAGATAAGGCAGTCTGCCTCGGTTCGCAGACGGCGTGCGGGGAAATGGCCTTGCGGCTGCTGGGGATTGGCGAGGGGGACGAGGGGATCGTCCCGGCTT
>ERZ779832.424-NODE-424-length-10877-cov-64.903_pt1 | contig 10877 bp, 9 predicted proteins | sample MGYA00511250_ERZ779832 | MGnify/ENA primary metagenome ERZ779832 (study PRJEB29588, sample SAMEA2154726) | human gut metagenome | biome: human gut; feature: human-associated habitat; material: faeces | place: Denmark | collected 2008/2010 ...
TCGTAAGCATTTTCCGTTTTGGTCCTTAAAAATGGAGACTTTTTCAGTGCCCTCCCTGGGCTAGGAGCTTTTGGGCCTTCAGCCCGTACTTGAACCACATGCGAAAGTTCAGTCATTTATTTCCTTCCTTTATTTTAATTCTCCATATCCTACCAGCCGGTCGGTGCGGTCGTTCTGAGCCCGATAGTAAACCAGTACATTGTATTTGTTCTGGGTCTGGTAGAAATTTCCTTCTGATGGGAGCAGCCTGATGCTTCCGTCCTCCATCTTCATGAGATACTGATAACTGTAATAACCTTGCTTCATGAAGAGACGTGCGTGATAGGTTTTCGTCATTTCATCATATTCCATCCGATATTCGGGGAGGAAACGGCCGTAGGTCCAATCTGCGTTCAGATAAACATCGCGTGGCAGTTTTGGAGCTTTCAGGGTAAAGTGAATCTGTGCATATTCGCAGGTATTGTTGTTTTCTACGTTGTCGCTGTTGCGGATATAAAACGAACCTTTGGCAGCTTCGTCGTAAACGTAATTGGGGCGAGGACTGTCTGTCATTACCTTTACCTGATAGTCGCTTCCATCCCAATCTATAGCGTCTATTCCCATGGATGGATGATCGGTGTCCAGAAACTCAAACTTTCTGTATTCGTTGCCCGCATCGAAAATCAGAGCTCTCACATGCTGCCAACTCATTTTGCCCGCACTCAGGTAGTCGGGTTTAGGGTTGATGACAGCATTGTCCCATCTTCCGTTCTGAAGCACTACGATGTTCAGCTGGTTGGGATGAGTGATTCTCAGCTGGCTGTAATCCAGTTCCATTTTCAGTTGCTGATGGTCCTTCTGGATATCTATATCTGTTGTAGAAGTAGCTTCTAACTTGAGTTTAACCAATGGCTGAGGCTCTGTAATCATCCAGCAGGCTGTAAACATTTTGCCTTCTTCCTCGTTTTCCGCATTGTCGTCATAAACCGTCAGTCTGTAGTTGCCACTCATGGTAAGTTGGCAGTCGGCATTGGGAATTGCCAGATGATAATGGGTGTAAGGATGATTGGTGTTGATGGATTGCTCTACATCTTGAATAATCTGATTGCCGTTGAAACCTCTCATATAGTCGCTTTCAAAGAGCGAAGAAGATACGTTCCAGTTTGCATCACAATGTTCAATCTTGTAGCTGTACCGATGATAATCGTGCGTCATGTCGTCAAAATCGATATGGATAGGTTCTCCGCCCAGTGACGATACTGGGAGCGATAACCAGTTCGTTCCGCCTACAACCTGTAGGGTTCTGATGCGCTGGTTGAATATCTCGTGCTGCTGCGCCCCGGCTGGATAGGTAAACAGAAAGAGAAGGGAGATGACAGTGTATAATAGTTTCATATGGCTTCGTACGTATATATAAAAAAATAACTTGCAGTAGCCTTTTGACAAAGAACTAAATGCAAGCTTAAACAATCTAAATTAATACATGAAAACACTTTTGTAGTCGATAGGGGAATCGAACCCCTATGCCAAGATTGAGAATCTTGTATCCTAACCATTAGATGAATCGACCATTCAAAAAAATCTCTATTGGTCTCCCGACTTATAGAGACTTATTAATCTAATACCATGAAAAACACATGTAGTCGATAGGGGAATCGAACCCCTATGCCAAGATTGAGAATCTTGTATCCTAACCATTAGATGAATCGACCAACGGTACATTTTTCGGACGATAGCTTGCGGAAGGTGGGGGATTCGAACCCCCGGTACGGTAACCCGCACGGCAGTTTAGCAAACTGCTGGTTTCAGCCACTCACCCAACCTTCCAGTCGGATTCTTAACCGAATCAACCAAGCATCGTTCTTAAATGCGAGTGCAAAGGTACTACTTTTTTCTGATTCTACCAAATCTTTTTGCAACTTTTTTTCGATAAAAATGCATTTTCTTTGTAACTCCCACATTATCAGGGGTTGTTTTTCTTTCAGTATTATGAGTGCTTTCATTCCTAAAACGAGCAGAGGCGGATTTCTTTCTCAGAAATCCGCCTCTTGTAAAAGAAAGGGCCGCTCGATGATGTGATGAAACTCCGAATGTATAAACATTTGAGAGTCCTCCGCCTTTGTAATCCACCGGCTTTTCAGCTTACCTGCCTGCTGCAGTTTATGTGGCCCGCCATGAGCAAGAGAATGTCCTCTCGGTTTCAATAGTGTAATTTGATGAGTATCCCGATCGAACCGAAACGACCCTTATTCCTTCTGGCACCCATGCATCATCACGATGCAACGGTGCAAACATCTTAGTCATTATTTGATAATGCAAAGATAATGCAATATTTTGAAACTACCAAATGTTTTAGCTGTTTTCTTCGAATATTTTTTCGAAATATTTTCTCAACTCCGTTTTGTCCTCTATGATATTGCGCAGTTCGTTGAGCGCTTTCTCGTTAGGGGAGTTGGGAATCCATAACCTGATGTATCCGTTTCTTGAATATTTTTCGTCCATGTGCTGGCTGAACCGCTCCCATTGCTGCTCCTTGTCATCATCTGGATTATTTTCTTTGCCATACTGTATGGCGCGCAGAAATATCTCGTGAACGTCAATGTCGCGATCGGCTTCTGCCACAATCTTGCCATAGATGCTGCGAGGCTGACGGCTGGATGAAGCCCGATGGTCCTCAACGGCTTCTTTCATAATTTTGATCTGTTCTTTATTGAACCAGCGTTTCAGTCTTGCATCTGCCTGCAGAATCTTACCGCTGGTAATATGATGAATGGCACGCGGACCGCTCATTCCCAGGTCGTGGTAAGCGGCTATTACATACACCATATCGATGTCGGCTCCGGTTACCGGAACCAGTTTCAGAGAGTTTCTGATGACTCGGGTAACATGTCTGAGCCCATGACTTTCGCCAAAAGCATTATATTTGGGGAGAATCTGTTTCTCCACAAAGTCCATGATTTCGAGATTTACCTGTTGCTTCATAGATATTCCTCCACTTTATTTATATAATAAGGTACGCGCGTACATTATTATAAGGTTATTATTGTTCAATTCGCCATTCCGATGATGATCAGGGATGATACAATGCCGAAACAGAAGATGTTCAGAGCTGTTTTGCCTAGAATTCTGTTCAGTTCTCTGCCTTCGCCTATCTTTTTCATCTCCATATAGGTTCTGTTGTGCAGAACGATATAGAGTGCTGCAAGCGGCAGGAACATGCTGCTGGCTTCATGCTGAAATACTTCGTAGATGGTGACACCTATTATGGTAATGATTCCCAGATTGCCCAATGCGCAGTATAACCGCTCGGCATTCTTCTTTCCTATGTGAACCACAAGAGTCTTCTTGCCGGCTCTCAGGTCGTTGTCATGATCGCGGTAATTATTCAGAATGAGCAGCGTATCAACTACCAGTCCGCAGGCTACAGATACGAGAACCGCTTCCAGGCTTACTCCCTGCATGGTTTCGGGCATTACGAGATAGTATGTGCAGCATACGGGTACAATGCCGAAGAAGAGCAGTACCAGAAGATCGCCCATGCCCAGATAGCTGAGACAGGTAGTATAGAGAAAACAGAAGACTACGCAACAGATGCCTACGATAACCATTTCCCAACCTCCGAAAAGAACCAGCGGAAGCCCTATGGCACAACCCAGAAGGGTAGTGAGGATGATTCCCCATTTCATGACTTCCAATGTTATCCAGCCTTCAGCGCAGGCACGTTTCGGTCCCAGTCGGGTTTCATCGTCATTACCATGTTTGAAGTCGAAATAATCATTCACCAGATTGCTGTCTATCTGCATCACCCATGCAAAGAGCAGGCAGAGTAGGGCTGGCAATGTCTGTATCTGCTGAGCGTCTTTATAAGCCAGCGCAATACCCAATAAAACAGGAACAGCCGCCGCCGTCAGAGTCTTCGGGCGAGCGGCTAGATACCATGCTTTTATAGAATTTGTTTCTATCATATTCTGAAAAGATTAAAATTGAATCTCCTGAAATTCTTAAGGAAAATCAGAAAGATTAATTGAAGAAGTTCCAACTTACTCCAATACGGAACACTCTCTCGTTCATCGGATAATGAGGAGCGAAGAAGTAGTTCTTGTCCCCCTGTCCTGCATTGATGTGGCTCATCATTACGAAGAAACGGGTGTGCTTGATGTGAACGTTGGCGTAAACATTGACGATAGGATAGTTGCCTATCTTTACGTTGTTCTCGCCGTTGCCCTGTACCGTATACTGTCCCATATAAGGTGAATAGTCGGGAGCTTCATAGCTTGTAAAGTAGCGCATGTCAGCACCCAGGTCTACGTTCAGCACCTTTACTACCTTGAACTTGATGTAGAGGTTGGTGTAGGCATTGAAGGCTGGTACTGGCAGAACACTCTCCTTGCTTGAGTGCTGGTAGGTAAACTGGTTTTCCCAGTTCAGAATGCCCAGTCTGAAGTTCTGTTCCAGTTGTGCTGTCAGCAGGTTGATTCCTCCGCTTTCCTGCATCGGTGTTACCATGACTCCTGTTCGCAACCCTTTTTCTGTAATGTCATAGCTCTGTGAGAAGTAGGTGTAGTTCTTGATTTCATCTACAGCCACTCTCAGCTTGGTGCGTGTCTTAGGGAAGGAGAGCGTACCCATGATGCGGGTATGGATGGTCTTGTCGAGATCATTCTCCCACCACAGATGGCGGGCGTGATAGTTGCGGTAATAGAACGATGGGGTTTCTCTATGGAAGAAAGCATCGCCTCTTACCTGAAGCGTGTCGCCCAGGAATGGGATGTTCACGTCTACATTACCATCTATGGCAAGGGTTCCGGCGTCTACACCCGTCAGTCCTATTTCTGCTACGGCATTGTAGTGGAGTGTCTTGCCTTCCTGCTTGCTCAGCTGTCCGCCTACGCTCAGCACATGCTCGTTGTATTTTTCGAAACCGCCTTCCATGGTTGGCAGTTCATAATGACGGAGGTCGTAGCTGGCGAAAGCCTTCAAGCCTGCCTTTGCCCATTTATTGAAACCTTCGAGCATGGCAATGGCGAAGGTATTCTTCATGTGCCAGTGCTTGGTCTGGTCGTAGATGGAGTCGCCGGTCAGCCTGCCTGCATCGTAATATTCATTCAGATAATAGTCGGCTGGGGTCTGATAAGCTTCGTAAATACGGCGATAGTTGTCAAACTTTACCGTATGGATGAAGCTCGTTACCGGCACATATTCGCTCTTGTAGAAAAGCGAGTCTTCGGCATTTTTCTTCTGGACGGCAAGCAGACTGTCGGCAGCAGCTTTTCCGTTTACTGCGATGCGGGTGCTATCGGTCTTTATATCCTTTGCTGCTGAGTCTTTAGCCGGTTCATCGCCTGCAATCTTGGCTCCGTCAGGACGGCCGGTGAATTTAGTTCCCTGCTGTTTGTCGTAGGCTTTCTCATCAAATTTTTTGCCTTGTTCCTTGGCTTTCTTTCTGGCTTCTTCCTTCGCTTCCTCTTCAGCATTTTCCTTTTTCGAAGCCATGGCAAATTTCTTTGCCTTGATTTCTTCTTCGGTCATCTTTACCTTTCGGCTGAAACCTACGTTGTAGCGGTGGGTAAAGAAGATGTGCTGGTTGTCCAGTCGGTTCCAGTTCTGTTCCAGAACGGTAGGAATTTCATTGGTGGCAAACGATTCGGTGTAGATTTCCGGATGTTTGATGTAATCATCGTTGGTAATACCGCCATTCTCGGTCATCTTCTCATGATTGGTACTGAAGAGGAAGTGTGCCTGATAGCGGTCGCCCAGGTAAGATGCCCACATGGTGTATTTAAAGTGGCTGGTACTCTGGGCGTTATAATATCCTCTGCCATACTTGTAGTCGAATCTGAAACCGGCGCCTAGCCTTTTGTTGGCATTCACGGCAAACATGGCCTTGAAGTCATCTTCTCCCGTCACCTTGTCGCCGCAGCTGTTCAGCGTTATGTTGGTGATAGGTGAGTAGGTGTTGGTGAAATGGAAGTCGCTTACCGGATTTACGATATAATCGTAGGGCTCTGTAAAGATGAAGTTGCCCTGCGTGTTGCGGCGGTCGATGAAGATTCGGTTCAGTCGGGCAGTACCCATGTTTCCGAGGGTATTGTATTCGCCTCTCAGTCCTTCCGTGAAGGTTGAGTTCATGTACATGTGCTGCAAGGTGTCTACTACCGCAGCCTTTGTGTCGCCGAAGCGTTCGTCTACAGTCCATACCCTGATGCCTTTCGGAATCTCCTTGTCTGAGCCTAGTGAATCGGTGTTCACCTTGCGGTTGGTTTGAGGACGGAACTGCGAATCTTCGTTATAGTTAAAATCGTTTTGTGCCGCAACCGGGAGGGTTGCAGCACAAAATAGGAGTGATGAGAATATAATTTTCTTCTTCATTATTTCTTAAATAGTCGGATACATACTTCGGCAATCTTGAGCACTACACCCACGATGAGTACGATGTAGGCGATATTGCGGCTTTCTTCCAGCTGGGTCCAGAGTATTACCCCCACGATGGCGAGCAGCATGAAGGCGATGTTGAGATAGTTGCGCACCTTCAGCATGTTGTTCTGGTCGCTGTAGGCCAATGGGCGAAGCCGGCGGTGCTGAGGTCTTACGGCGTAGCTGGTAGGCTGCTTCTGCTCTGTCTGTTCTGCTCCTTGCTCAGCTGTAGGCTGGGCTGTAGCGTTTGCAGGCTGCTGTGCCTCGTTCTGTTGTATCTTGTTGTCTGTATTCTGATTATCCATTTTTCTTCAACTTATTGTTTTACTAATGCAGCTAACTCTGCGAATATCTGGTCCTTGCGGTCGATGGTGCATCTGCGGAACTTTCCGAAGATTTTAGCCAGGTCGTTCTGCTTCTTGTTGAGCGCAATCTTGTCGCTGATTACCTCTTCTGCAGGTTCCTTGAAACCGGTGCTTCTTCCTTCCTCGTAGTTGTAGATGATGCGGCAGAGCGAGAGATTCAGATGATTGTCTGAAATCCTGGCTATCAGCTGGTATTTGAATTCCGTGCGGTCGAGCGAGATGAATGACTGGCTGAAGACGAGCCATTCGTCCATCGTGTTGGCGATGACGTGTTCAGCATCGTTTACCAGTGCTACCCGGCTTGCTATGTTCTGGTCGTTCTGTGTCAGTTCACTCATGTATTTTAATACGATGTCGTAAATCTGCTTGGCAGTTTTTCCGTTAGCATCCGTATCGAGTGTGAATTCTATCTTGTTTTCATCATTATATGTGATGGCGCCTGCCAAATATTTCATGTCCACTTTGGCTGTTGTGCCATTTGCCAGCTTGTTGGCAGGCTTGGCAGCCTCCTTTGGCTTAGCGGCTACGGCAACAGGAATCGCCCATCCCGTGGTTGATGTGGTTGGCTCCTTCACTATAGCAGGTTCTGGCTCAGTAGCATTGCTTTTCTTAGCTTCAGCCTTGGCGCTTGCAGCGTTGATGCTGTCGGCCTGAGCCTTCAGTTTGGCAGCCTGTGCTTTAATCTTAGCCACTTCCAGTGCCTTCTTGGCAGCTTCCAACTGTTTCTGTGCCTGTTCCAGTTGCTGCTGTTCTTCAGTCAGCACGGTTTGGGCCTGTGCAGTCATCAGCGGGAGGAGCATAAATATGGGGATGATGATTTTTTTCATGTCGAGTTGTTTTTATGAAACTATAAAATGACGGTTCCTGATTGCGGAACTTAGCGGAAGATGAGGGATTCAAACCCCCGATACCCGGAAGAGGGTATACCGGATTTCGAGTCCAGCGCATTCGGTCACTCTGCCAATCTTCCTTTTTATTTTATCAGATGCAAAAGTAATACATTTTTTGCATCTGACAAAATATTGCTGTTATTTTTTAACTATATTAACCCCGCTTTATAGGATTTTATACTATAGTTTTTACTGTTGCTGCAGAAATCTGTCGGCCTCGATGGCAGCCTTGGCTCCTGATCCTGCGGCAACAACACCCTGGCGGTAGATTGGGTCGGCCACATCGCCTGCTGCGAAAACACCCGGAATGTTGGTGGTGGCAGTACCTGGCACTACTTTGATGAAGCCCTGCTCGTCGAGATCTATCTGTCCCTTGAAGAGGTCGGTGTTAGGCTTATGTCCGATAGCCAGGAAGAATCCGTCGATGCTGATGTCAAACTTCTCTTCGTTGGCTTCGCCCTTGTGGCGCACGAGATGAGCACCTTCTACACCGTTCTCGCCGAAGAGCCCCAGCGTATTGGTTTCGAACAGAATCTCGATGTTCTCCTTGTTCTTTACACGCTGCTGCATGATTTCTGAAGCACGGAGATAAGGCTTGCGCACAATCATGTAAACCTTCTTGGCAAGTCCGGATAGATACATAGCCTCTTCGCAGGCAGTATCGCCACCGCCCACTACGGCTACGGTGCGCTTGCGGTAGAAGAATCCGTCACAGGTAGCGCAGGCTGAAACGCCCTGTCCGCGATATTTCTCTTCATCGGCAAGACCCAGATATTTGGCTGATGCACCTGTGGCGATGATCACGGTTTCCGCCTCAATCTCGTTGTCGCGCTCATCTGTAAGATGAAATGGGCGTGAGCTGAAATCTGCCTTCACGATGCTTCCGTCTCTCATTTCGGCTCCGAATCGGGCTGCCTGTTCCTTCATGTCCATCATCATCTGTGTTCCGTCTACGCCGTTAGGATAGCCCGGAAAGTTTTCTACCTCTGTGGTGATGGTGAGCTGTCCGCCCGGCTGCATACCTGAATAGAGTACTGGCTGCAGGTTGGCTCTGCCGGCATAAATGGCAGCCGTATATCCTGCAGGACCGCTACCTATAATTAATGTCTTTATCTTTTCCATTTTTTATCTTATAGTTATATTTTTGTTTCCGATGGCTCGAAATGAGCCATTTCCTTTGCAAAGGTACATCAAAACAATGAGAAATCAAAATAAAAATACATTATTTTTCTTTTCTTGCATAAATTATTGCTTTCGTTTGAAGAATTATTGTTATCTTTGCACCCGAAAATAAGATGCTCCGGAAAGAACATCAATTAGAAAAAACGAAAAATATTTACTTGATATATGAATCAGATTAAGAAGATTGTACTGACGGGTGGACCTTGTGCGGGCAAGACTACCGCTATGGTTAAGGTGATTGAACATTTCTCCAGTCTCGGCTATAAGGTCTTTACCATTCCCGAGGTTCCGACCATGTTCACCCAGGCGGGCATGAATTATCTCACCTCCAACAAGGATTTTTTCTTTGAGGGCGAGAAGGCTACTTTCCAGACTCAGATCAACCTGGAAGACAGTTTCCAGCGCATGGCTGAAACATTGCAGCAGCCGGTCATCATCGTCTGCGATCGTGGTACGATGGATATTTCTACCTATCTCACTCCCGATTTCTGGCACCGCATCATCTCTGAAGAGGGTTATACAGATGCCCAGCTTCGCGATCGCTATGATGCTGTGCTGCATCTGGTGAGTGCTGCTGATGGTGCCGAGCAGTTTTATACTACAGCCAACAATGCGCAGCGCCTGGAGAAGGCCGATGAAGAAGGACTGAAGATAGCGCGCGAGTTGGACAAGAAGATTGTTTCTGCATGGAAGGGTCATCCTCATCTTAGGGTAATCAATAACCACGAAGATTTCAACAATAAGTTGAACCGTGTGCTCAAGGAGATAAGCAATGTGCTTGCCATTCCGCAGCCGATAGAGGAGGAGCGAAAATATATCGTGAAGCTGACGGGCGAGGTTCCTAATGCGATAGACAGCGATATTGTTCAGACTTATCTTACAGGTGAGCCGGGCAGCGAGATTCGCCTTCGCCGTCGCGGTTTCGAAGGAGGCAAGTATGTGTATGTTCACACCACCAAGAAGCGTATTTCAGACAATGAGCAGATTGAGACCGAGCGACAGATTAATGCCAATCTTTACGAGAATATGCTTCAGCAGGCTGACCCTTACCGCCAGCGCATTCATAAGCATCGCAAGAGTTTTATCTGGAAGGGCCAGTATTTCGAGCTCGACGAGTTTCTTGAGCCGGTTTCCGACCTGATGATTCTTGAAACCCGCGGCATTTCAGCCAACGAGAGTGTGAAGTTTCCTCCTTTCATCCAGGTGCTGGAGGATATTACGGGCAACAGCAAATATTATAATTATAACATAGCGCTGAAGCGGTAAATCAGCCGAAAATGTAAAAAGTTACGGAGATAATTCATATTCTCCGTAACTTTTTACATAAACCACTCACTTTTGGTGTTATTGAGTTTCATCATTATTGTGTCATAATTATTTTATCTTCAATGTCCGCAGATATTCTTTCTGCTCGGGCGTGATTCTGTAACTCTCGATGGCCTTCTGATCCGTGTAGGAATAATATCTTCTTCATGCTCTAATCTTCAATGTCTTGTTTACTTTGTGTCTATTATCTTGTAGCAGAGATATTTGGGGGTACTAGCTTATCTTTCCACCCTATAAACTGCATCTCAAATGTGACCACGAAAGATTTTGCACGCGCGCGTGCAAAATCTCCCAATCAGGAAAATATTGGTATAATTGCTTGAAATAGGCAAGGTTACGAACACCATAGCCGGAGCCGAACTCTGTTGTCAACTGCTGAGATATGGACTTGATGAGCTGTATTCCATAATCAGCACGCTGCTTGCCAAGCTGCTCTTCTTCAACAATACGTTTGCCAATTTCCCAGTTTGAGCGTATCAAGGCCTCGTTGATAGATTGATACGCCCTGAACCAACGGTCACCGGCCGAAGGGAAAGGTAAAGGGCAGAAGCCCCTAGCCACACGCCCTGAAAGGGCAGAAGCTCCTAGCCCAGGGCATCGCCCTGGGTAATTACGGACGCAAACCTGTCGCCCTGTAAGGGCAAAAGCTTTAAAACTCCAGACAAAACATAAAGCTTTTGCCCTTACAGGGCGTCTTGCTGATTGCCATCATACCCAGGGC
>ERZ779832.454-NODE-454-length-10230-cov-3.56_pt1 | contig 10230 bp, 6 predicted proteins | sample MGYA00511250_ERZ779832 | MGnify/ENA primary metagenome ERZ779832 (study PRJEB29588, sample SAMEA2154726) | human gut metagenome | biome: human gut; feature: human-associated habitat; material: faeces | place: Denmark | collected 2008/2010 ...
TTTTGCAGAGCGGCATCCACGCTACCATTGCGGGAGTTGTCGCAGCCTTCACGGTTCCCGCCACTCCTCATTACAAGATAGGTAAGTACATTAACCGCATCCGCGAGAACATTGCTGTCTTTCCTGCCAGTGACAAGGAAAGTGTTGTGTTAAGCAAGATGCAGATCAATGTGCTGAAAAGCATCGAGTCTTCCTCGGACCGTGTCATATCTCCCTTGCAGTCATTGGAAGACAGTCTGCATGGAATGGTGAATTATATTATTCTTCCCTTGTTCGCCTTTGCCAATGCGGGTGTCTCGCTCACGGCGGATCATGGCGGTCTGGAAGTGGGGATGGCTACCTGGGCGGTGCTGGCGGGATTGCTGGCGGGTAAGTTTGCCGGCATTTATTTCTTTACCTGGCTGGTGATAAAGATGGGGTTCGCCGGACTGCTGAAAGGCATGACCTGGGTGAACCTGACAGGTATCTGTCTTTTGGGAGGTATCGGTTTTACGGTTTCTTTGTTTATAGCCAACCTCTCTTTCGGGGATTCGCCGGTGTTGCTGACGCAGGCAAAGATGGGTGTCATACTGGGAACGGTGCTGGCGGGTGTGCTGGCATATCTGGTCTTGCAGTTCGCCCTGCCTAAACAGCCTGCACAGGAATAAAATTACAGATAGGGCAGTACGGCGGTGAAACGGCTGCCCTTGTTCACCTCGGATTGCACATCGATGTGTCCGTTCATTTTTTCTACAATGACCTTGCTGATGGCGAGTCCCAGCCCTACACCCTGTACAAACTCATTCCGCTTGTAGAACCGCTCGAATATCATTTGTAATTCTTCTTTAGGGATTCCCGCACCGGTATCTTCTACGAAGATATGGATTTCCTTTTTCTCTTTGTCGCAGAAATAACCCAGTTTGATGTGTCCTTGGGAGGTGAACTTCTTGGCGTTTCCCAAAAAGTTGGTGATGACTTGGGTGAGGCGCATACGGTCTATGTGTATGGTCACATCTTCGTCGGGAAATTCTTTGATGAATTCCACTGGAGGGAGAATAATTACCTGATGGGTCTGATAGACCGTTTCGGCGAAATGATGCGCGCTGCAATCCTCGCAATGAAAGGACATATTGCCGGATTCTATACGGGATAGTTCCAGCACATCATTGACCAGCTTCAACAAGAGTCTGGTATTGTTGTCTATGATGGAGGCAAACTCTTTTTTCTCTTCTTCCGAGATGTTTTTCTCGGTAGTGAGCAGGTTGGAGAATCCCACGATGGCATTAAGCGGAGTACGGATTTCATGGCTCATGTTGGCCAGGAAGGATTGTTTCAGTTCCGCCTGTTCCGCCAGTTTGCGGGCGCGTATCAGTTCTTCTTCCTTGTCTTTGATCTCCTGAATGTTTACCAGAAGTCCGGTGATGATGGGATTTTGTTCATTATTCTGCAACACGCTGTATCTGAATTCCCACCATTGGTAACCGGTGTCGTCGAATTGGCAACGGTATTGGGCTGTTCTTCGTGGCCGGTGTAGTATGTTGGATACGTTTTTTCTGAACCGGGCTTGGTCGTCGGGGTGCACATAGTGGGATATTTCCCCTATTTCCAACACGTTTTGGGAACGGTTGGTCAGTTCGCAGAAAGCTTGGTCGAACACGGCGGTTTTTCCGTCGAAACACCAGGCATAGGTTTTTCCTCCCTCCAGTGCAAGCGTTAATGCTTCGTGTTCGAACCTGAGGTTGCGCAAGGCTTCTTTTTTACGTCTTTTTTCCAGTGTATAGATATAAATAAGGTAGGCTATCCCCAAAAGGAGTGTGAAGACCAGGAGGCTTTCAAGAATCAGGATGGGGGTTGCGTATTTTTCCTCCCATGGCCTGTACATGATGGTATATTCCGGTGGAATGCTTTCAGGGGGGATCTGGTATCTCTTCATGACCTGCCAGTTGACCAGGTGCTGTTTGGCGATTTGTTTTACCGCCGGGACGGGTATCTTTCCTTGCAGTCTTTCTTTGATGCCGGCGGTCATGTCGCTTAGCTGTGTTTCGATGGGGGCGAAATAACCTCCCAGCATGTATTCCTTTATCCCGAATCCTTCGTTGATGGTTTCGAATCCGGGATTGTCGAACAGGCTGCCGATGCGCAGGGTGGTATAGTCCCGTTTGGTATACAGGAACAGGGAGTATTGGAAGATCCCGCTGGACAGCCACATCAGGTCGCGGGCAGCTACGGAATCACTGGACAGGCGGACTATGACGGTGGAGTCCAAGTGGTTGTATTCGTTCAGCTTTTCGTGCAGGGATTCATATTCGGTATCATCTTTGTCACTGATGGGGATATTCAGCTTGTCGGGCAGGGCCTCTTGTCTTTTCCATTGGTGGAGGGCGATTTCCGATCCTTTGCATTGTTCGCTCAGGTCTTTCCGGATAAGGCGGTCAAGCACGGTCCGCCCGTTCAGGATGTGGATGCGGACTTTGCCCATGATGCGTTCTATCATCCGGCAGGTGGTGAGGTAATCGGGTTTGTCTATGTAGCCCGTAATGTTGGGATATTGTGCCAGCAACTCTTGGTTGGGATAATTCACTCCGCTGAATACGACGGGAACCTGCCTGACATACGGGTTTCCGCAAGCCATGACAGAGTAGGTTGCCTGATCATCGAGCACGGCAATCAAATCTCCTCCCCATGAGCGGATGGAATCTGCAAACTCGGAAATCCGTCGCTCTTCTTCTACGGATTCGTATTTCTCGCAATCCAGATAAAAGGTGCGCAGCTGGAAGTCTATTTGCTGGTCTTTCAGTCCTTTGACAAACAGTTTGTTTACAATGCCTGCACCGCTGTACCCTTCCTGGTAGGAATGGATAAGGGCTATTTTATATTTTTGTGCATAAAGCGGACTCCCTATAAGAAGGGCTGTCATAAAAATGAAAAAGGCCTTATGCTTCATGTCAAACGTGATTATTAAGTGAACCGGGGGACAAAGATAGGAATGTTTCTTTAATTCCGGCTATGATTTACAGGAAATTATTGGAAGAGAGAGGGAAATAACCATCCCGGTTGGTGGAAAACAGCAATTCCGGCTTCTTGAAAAACATGCTTCTTGCTTTTCAAGGAACCGGAATTGCCTGTGATAAAAAGGAATGGGCCAACCCGTCAGCGGGGGTTATTTGTGTTGCTCCGGAGACGGGGTACTTTGAGAGGCCGGTCCGGCGGCAGCGTTTGTAGAGGCGCTTGAAGCGGAACTTTTAGCCGCGCCGGAAACCGGAGCCGCTGTCTGTGCCGTTGTGGCCTGTTCTTCCCAGTGGAACGGTTCGAACTGTGTATCCTTGTCTACCCATGACGGTTTGCGCGATGCGTAGATTATGAACGGAGCTGCGACTACCACGATGCAGCCGATAATCAAAACGGCAAACCATACGGTGTTGCTGCCTACCGCAATCTGGCTGGGCGGAATGAAGCTGAGCACGAATGCCAGTAGTGAACCACAGAAACCCAGACCGCCGATGAGCCACATCAGTCCGTTGCCTTTGCTGCCGATGCGGAACGGGCGAGGAGCCTTTTTCATATTGTAACGCAGATAAATGGCGCCGCTGAACATCAGCAGATACATGATGAGGTAAAGCAATACGGTGAGCTGTGACAGGATTTGGTAGAAACTCTGTACGGAAGGCATCACAACGAACAGCAGGCTGAGCAAGGTTACGGCAAGGCCTTGGATCAGCAGAATGTTTTTCTGTACGCCGTTGGCGTTGGTCTTCTGGAAGAAGGGAGGCAGATAACCTGCTTTGCCCACTGCGAAGATACCTTTGGACGGACCTGCCACCCAGGTCAACACGCCTGCCAGCACACCGAATGCCAAAGCCACGGCGATGATAGGCGACAACCACGAAGCATGGACATACTTGAAGTAATTATCAAAGCCTACCAGCAGACTCTGTGTCAGGTTGATGTCCTTTTCGGGAATGATGATCCCCAGTGCGAAGGTGCCGAGCACGAAGATGATTACGGTGATAGCCGCACCGATGAATACGGCTTTCGGATAGTTCTTGGCAGGATTTTCCATGTCTTTTACGTGGATACCGCCCATTTCCATACCGGCATAGAACAGGAAGATGCTGGAAGCCAGTACCAGGTTGTCGAAGTTGCTGAAATCGGGGAAGAAGTTGCCGTCAAAGTTCATCTGGCTCTGTCCGCCGGAAGCAAGGTAAATCACCGCCAGCACCATCAGCAGGCCGGCAGGAATGATCGTACCTACCATACCGCCTACTTTGGCCACTTTGCCTACCCAGCCCATGCCTTTCAGCGAAATGAAGGTGGCCAGCCAGTAGATAATCAAGACCACCGCCAGTGAGTAATAGCGGTTGGATGCCAAGGCCATATCATGGGTGTCACTCATGCCGATAAATGCCAGTGCCACGGCTCCGAAAGTCAGGACGGTGGGATACCAGATGGTGCTTTCCACCCATTGCAGGAAGATGGCGAGGAAGCCGAATTTCTTTCCGTAGGCTTCACCCACCCATCGGAACACACCGCCTTGCTTGTCCTGGAACATGGCCGCCAGTTCCGCCGCTACCAACGAGGTAGGTATCAGGAAGACGATAGCCGCGAATAAATAATAAAATGCCGAACTCAGTCCGTATTCGGCTTCAGCAGGCAGCCCGCGCAGGGATACTACCGCAGTCACGTTCATAATAGCGAGGGTAAATACCCCTAGCTTGACTGATTTACTAATGTTTGCCATAAAGTTTAGGTTTTAAAAAATGTATGTTTTTTGTTTACGGAGTTTATAACAACTCCCTGGAAATGATGTTTATCCGTTTAGGTTTATTAACCCGGAAGGTATCCGGAATGAAACAATCGTACCCGGAAGGGTGTTTCTAGAAAAAACAATATAATCAGTATAGTTTATGAAAACAGCTTTCTCCTCATTCATCTATTCCCGCAGGGGGATTTACGGGATTCTGCATATACTCATCCTGTTGATGTCCCTTTTTCTGGTTATCAGTATCTCGATAGATACTTTTCATAACATCCCTTTCCTGAATCAAGGTTCTTATCTGAAGATTCAGTTCTGGATATGCATGTTTTTCCTGTTCGATTTCCTGCTGGAGTTTTTCCTCTCGAAAGAAAAAGGAAGATACTTCACCAGCCATTTTATTTTCCTGCTGGTATCTATACCTTATTTAAATATCATTGATTTCTATCACATCACTTTCTCGCCCGAAATCAGTTATTTCCTGCGCTTTATCCCTTTGCTGAGGGGAGGGTATGCGCTGGCCATCGTGGTGGGCTGGCTGTCGGGCAGCAAGGCGACCGGGCTGTTTACCTCGTACATCACCATGCTGATGGCCACCGTGTATTTTGCCAGCCTTATCTTCTTTGTGCTGGAACATAAGGTGAACCCTATGGTGACGGACTACTGGAGTGCGCTGTGGTGGGCGTTTATGGATGTCACTACCGTAGGGAGCAATATTTATGCCGTCACTCCTACGGGGAAAATACTGTCGGTGGTTGCGGGCGGCCCTCGATGTGCCCCATTTTCACGGTATACGTCACCAGTCTGGTGCAGCAGGCCAACAAGCGGAAGGAGGAATATTATCAATCGCAACAATCGGAGCCGGCGGATACTAAATAATAGCTTGAACTTCGTCAAAAATAAGAAAAAAGTCTTATCTTCGTAGCCAATAACAAATTGCTAACCTAAATAAACAACAAGATGAAATTATTGGCTCTGTGTGCGGCGGGGATAGGCTTGATGCTGTGTGCCTCGTGTACAAACAACAAACATTTGATCAGTGATGAGGCTGAACGTGCCGCTGTCCAGCAGGATTTTGAGGCACGGCGTGATACGCTGGCCCAAGGTGACCTCTTCCAGGTATTCGAACAACCCATGAGCGATGAGCAGAAGGAGGCGATGACTTTCCTTTACGCCTATATGCCTTTGGCGGATATAGCGGATCATCCCGGTGAATTCTATCTGGAAAACGTGGATTACGCTTTCAAGGCGCGTGAGGAGATGCCGTGGGGAAAAGTGGTTCCCGAACGGGAGTTCCGCCACTTTGTACTGCCCATCCGCGTAAACAACGAGAATCTGGACGACAGCCGTAAGGTATTCTACGAGGAACTGAAGGACAGAGTGAAAAACCTTTCTTTATATGATGCCGTGCTGGAAGTGAACCACTGGTGTCATGAGAAGGTGATTTATACTCCCTCTGATGCCCGTACCAGTAGTCCGCTGGCTTCCGTAAAGACAGCCTACGGACGTTGCGGCGAGGAATCTACGTTCACGGTAGCCGCCTTGCGTTCGGTAGGCATCCCTGCCCGCCAGGTATATACGCCGCGTTGGGCACATACCGATGACAATCATGCCTGGGTGGAAGCCTGGGTGGATGGCAAATGGTACTTCCTGGGTGCTTGCGAACCCGAACCGGTACTGAATCTGGGCTGGTTCAACGCTCCCGCTTCACGGGGTATGCTGATGCACACCAAGGTGTTCGGACGTTATAACGGACCGGAAGAAGTGATGTACCGCACTCCCCGGTATACGGAAATCAATGTGATTGACAACTATGCCCCTACGGCAAAAGCCGATGTGGCCATCGTGGATGCGGATGGCAAACCGGTGGCTGATGCCAAAGTGGAATTCAAGGTGTATAACTATGCCGAATTTTATACCGTAGCTTCCAAACAGACGGATGCGGACGGCAAGACGTTCCTGACAGCCGGAAAAGGGGATATGCTGGTATGGGCTTCCAAAGATGGAAAATTCGGTTATTCCAAACTGTCTTTCGGAAAAGACAATGCCTTGACCGTGAAACTGGACAAGACGGCCGGCGAGGCTTATACACTGGATATGGATATCATTCCTCCGGTGGAAGGCGCCAATATGCCCGAAGTGACTCCCGAACAACGTGCGGAGAACAATCGCCGCATGGCCTTGGAGGACTCTATCCGCAATGCCTACGTGGCTACGTTCATGACGGATGAATCGGCCCGTCATTTCGCTAAAGAGTATCAGTTGGATGAGGATGTTGTTGCCAAATTGCTGGTGGCATCACGTGGTAACCACGAAACCATCCGTGACTTTATGGCCCGTCTCCGTTCGGACAAGTCAAAGAAGGGCGGCATTGACCTGCTTCAGCAGATTTCCGCCAAAGACCTTCGCGATGTAAGTTCCGAAGTGTTGATAGACCACATGATGAATTCACATCTGTGCGCCAATGCCGATTATTTCCGCAGATTTGTGCGTAATCCGCGTGTGAGCAACGAAATGATTACTCCGTACAAAGGATTCTTTGAGAAAGCAGTGCCCGAACAGGAGCGTGAGGCTTACCTTGCCGATCCGATGAAGCTGGTTGCATGGGTTGCCGAAAATATCCGTGTGGACAAGGATTGCAACCTGGGCGGTTCTCCGATTACTCCGGAGGGGGTGTGGAAGGCCCGTACAGCCGATGCGCACAGCCGTGATATCTTCTTTGTTTCCATGGCACGCAGCATGGGTATTCCTGCACGTATAGACGAAGTGACCGGAAAAGTGCAGTTGATGGGTGATGAAGGTGCTGTTGATGTGAACTTTGAGGCGATGGAACAGGCCAGTGCGCCTACCGGCAAGTTTATTGCCAGATATACGCCGATCAAGTCTTTGGCCGACCCGAAGTATTATTCTCATTTCTCTATTTCCAGACTGACTCCTGCCGGAACCTTGAAATTGCTGAATTATGATGAAGGCGATATTGATATGGGTGGCGGCGCTACTTGGGCTAATCTGTTGAAGAACGGAACGGCACTGGATGCCGGCAATTATGTAATGGTGACTGGTACTCGTCTGGCCAACGGCGGCGTATTGTCCCAGCTGACTTTCTTTACCATCAAGCCGGGAGAAACGACTACGGTGGACTTGGTGATGCGTGAAAGTAAGGATGATATTCAGGTAATCGGTAATTTCAACTCGGAATCTACTTATAAACCGATAGATAGCGATGAACTGAAGTCTATTCTTGCCACTACAGGACGTGGTTACTACATTGTAGCCGTACTGGGTGCCGGACAAGAACCTACGAACCATGCCTTGCGTGATATCGCGGCATTGGGTAAGGAGTTTGATGAATGGGGCAGAGGAATCGTGCTGTTGTTCCCCAACGAGGAGCAGTACAAGAAGTTCCGCCCGCAGGAATTCCCCGGATTACCGGCTACCATTACTTACGGTATTGATGTGGACGGTTCCATCCAGAAACAGATTGCAGAAGGCATGAAGTTGTCTAACAAGACTATCCTGCCTATGTTTATCATTGGGGATACCTTTAACCGGGTGGTATTCGTGTCACAAGGATATACCATCGGACTGGGTGAGCAGCTGATGAAGGTGATACATAAGCTGTAGGATTCAGTATAAACAAAAAGTAACGCGGATATTCAAGTTTGCAAACTGAATATCCGCGTTAAATATATTGATAGCGTTTATGCTTACCTGTTTACTTGTCATCATCCAAGTCATCGTCCTCATCGTCCCAGTCATCCTCTTTCTTTGATTTCTTGGGGTTGAGGCTTTTGTTTTTCTTTTCCAGTGCTTTGTCGTTTTCGTCTTTCATTGCCAGTTCGGACAAGGCGGCTTTTACTTTGTCAGGATCGGTAACGTCTTTCAGATACTCTTCTATCTTTACAGTACCTCCCATGGATACTTTTGAGTTACGATAAATCATGCCGCTGTCTACGCTGCTACGTCCGGAGAAATGAAATTCCGAAGTTCCGGTTTCTTCGGCAATCTTACGGATATTACCGGCATTCACACCGCATCCCGGCATGATGATGATCCGTCCGTCGGCCTGTTCCACCAATTCTTTCAGAAGAGGGATTCCCTTTTCGGCGGTAGCTTCCTGTCCGGAAGTAAGAACCCGGTCTATACCCAGTCCGATAATCTGTTCCAAGGCCTCTTTAGGATTGCTGCACATATCAAAAGCACGGTGGAAGGTGACACTCATCTCGCCTACCGCATTCATCAGTTTCTGCATCAGAGGCACATCGACATAGCCTTCTGCGGTAAGACAGCCGAATACCACACCGTCCGCACCCAGCTGGCGTGCCACTTTAATATCATGCAGCATGATTTCTTGTTCAATAGGAGAATATAGGAAATCTCCGCCACGGGGACGGATAATGACATGCAGTTTTGTTTGGTTCAATAATTGGCGTGCCATACGGATTTCACCAAAAGACGGGGTTGTTCCGCCTTCCGGAATACCTGCACATAGTTCTACACGATAAGCACCGGCTTGTTGTGCCTTCACAGCACTTTCCACGGAGTTGGCGCAAATCTCGATTTTTGATTTGTTACTCATAAAGTTATTTAATAGTTAATTCAATTCCATAATCAACGTCATCGGGCGCTTTGGGCTGTTCCAGCATTTCTCTTTCAAATTTTCCGCCAAGGGGACTCCAATGGTTTCTCTGCGTGAGTTCGTCATTGGTCCGGTTCTTTACGGATGACTTTGTTCTTCATAATATGATGAATTTGTCAGTGCAAAGATAGGCATAATGTAAGAGTGTGAGAAATTTTAGCGGGAAAAATTTTTAATTAAAAAGCCGGTACTCCTCTCGGAGTGAGAGAAATACCGGTTTTCCTATGGGAACGAAATGGATTATTGCACGTGGATGCGATGGCCATTGAATACGTTCATGCCCAGTTTGTTCATAATATGCTTGATGGCAAGCTGTGCTTTCACGGAGTTGCCGGCGTCATCCAGAGGAGGCGCGAAGGCTGCAATGCCCATGACACCCGGCATTACGCCCATGACACCGCCTCCTACGCCTGTCTTGGCAGGAATTCCCGAAGTGTAAAGCCAGTCGCCTGTGTGCTGATAGAAACCTACGGTAGCTATCATGGAGGTGATTTTCGGGGAGAGGGCTTTGTCGAACACTTGCTTGTTGGTGTTCGGGTTCAATCCTTCGTTGGCGATGGTGGCTCCACAGATGGACAACTGTTCTGCAGTGATGCCCATGGAACACTGGCGGGTGTAGAGGTCGAGCGACATATCGGGGTCATCGTAGATACGGTTATAATTTTTCAATAGCCAGGCGATGGAACGGTTGTTGAAATTTGTCGCCGACTCTGACCGGTACAGTTCGTCGATCAGTTGCGGGGTACTTCCGCATAGTTCGGTCATATTGTCTACGATGGCTTTCCACTTGGCATCGCTGTTTCCTACGGGTTGCACCATACTGTTGGCCGAGATGGCGCCGGCGTTTACCAATGGGGTG
>ERZ779832.464-NODE-464-length-9981-cov-121.275_pt1 | contig 9981 bp, 10 predicted proteins | sample MGYA00511250_ERZ779832 | MGnify/ENA primary metagenome ERZ779832 (study PRJEB29588, sample SAMEA2154726) | human gut metagenome | biome: human gut; feature: human-associated habitat; material: faeces | place: Denmark | collected 2008/2010 ...
AATCGTTTATTTTTGCTGCAAAAATAGCGAAAAGTTCTCGATACAGAGAACTTTTCGCAAGAAAAGAAATAAATGTTAGCAATATTTAACTTATACGTACAGAAAACTCTTGCAGATATGAAAATAAAACCGTAACTTTGCGCTATAGAATTTTTAAACAGATGGTTATAAAGCTGCTGAAAGCGGAGATGTAGATTACGAATATCACCATATAATCAAGGGTCTATACGCCACCTGTTCTTCGTGGCATATAGACCCTTGTCGTTTCCCGTGAGGTGCGGGTATATATAATTGCTGAGCACCTAATACTCCTGCCCAGCTTAGGAGTTTATCTAATGTTATTAATTTCCAAGTTGTTATTAATATTTAATACCTCCACATGTTATGGAGTGGAATCTTTTTCCAAGAAATTTTGGTCGTACATGATCCTCAGAATTTGCATATTTCTTAGATTCATCAGATTTCCACCCTTCATCATCACTTCCTGTCATAACCTTTTGATCTTTTGACAAAGTTAAATCTACAAATTCAGTAGGTACATTATCAAAGATACAGAAACCTGCAGTGGAAATATTACCTAATGTCACCGATTTTAGCCATGGACAATTGAGAAAGGCAAAGTCACTTATAGATGAAACTCTCGGAGCATAGATTGTTTCAAGACGATTACACTCCCGAAAAGCATACCTGTCTATACTCTTTACATGTGGCAAGCTAATAAATTTCAGCGGTTGACAATCCGAAAATGCACTAGACGGCAAAGCCTCAACTCCGTAAACAATTAAATCTATACTGCCTTCACTTGCACTGCTTAGAGCTTCTCTTATAGCATTAAACACACTATTATCTGCATTTGCAGGCAAATTCCTGATTTCAATGTTCGTATTGCCCGCAGCCAAAGCATTTTTTATAATTAGTACGGCATTTTCTGTAGTTGTTACTGCATCGCCACCTTTAATAGCATCGCCAGTACCCCAATCCTCAACTCTTACACTTCCTATTGTAGCTTTATCCTTACCTATTTTTACATCATAGGTATAGCTCATAGCTTTGTCAAGAGCAGGAATTCCCGTTACATACAGTTCTTTAGTCTGAGTAGGTTTGCCATCACCATCATTGTATGTCACAGTGAGTTTGAGGAATTTCTCTGCATCATTGCCTGTTCCTGGAGATACCAAAGCATAGAATACATTGCTGCCATTTTCTTCTTTTTTATAAGTTTGGATGGGTGCGTAGCTGTCACCATCTTCTGCAGGAACTTTCAGCTTAGAATAAACTTCTACGGCAGAAAGTGTAGGGTTAAGATCTTTGAACTCATCTCCAAACCTGCTTGCTTTGACAATGATACGAGCCGTCTGACGTTCAAAGTCCAATGCCAGCTGTCTATCGGAAGGTATACCTGCCTTTTCTATCATTTTTATGCATTTCATATAATCAGACTGAGCAATTTTCTCAACTGTAGATTGGTCAAATGAGACATAACCTTCAGAGAAAGAATTTTTTGTGGAGTTTTCATCCGCTTTCTCAGGATAACAAGCCTGGAAAGTCTGCGCATTACCCGTCCAGAGCAGAAATTCAGCTGCATTCACAGGTGCCCATACCTCGGCCGTCTTCTTATAAATAACGGTTGTACCCTCAGTAGTTACACTGATGGCATCGCCCTCATTAAAACTCGTTTGTTCCTCTTCTGTACCCACAGGATTGCTACGGGTAAAAATGCTGTTTCCACCAACGGTGGCAGCAATCTTCACCTCATTGGCGGCACTGTTAGCTCCCAGTTCGTCATCTGTAGAGCAAGCGGCAAGCATTGCTATAACTGCAAATGCTCCCATATATCTTGTAATCTTCATATCTTGTCTATTTTAAATGTCAAACAATTCTTTAATCAGTCTCTTTTTCGGTAATGGTTTCATCTCCCCAAGGTATCGCACTTATGGCGCCCCCTTGCACTACATCCTTACCAACCAACAGATGCAACTCATATTTTTTACCAGATTCAAATAGCGCATTGTCGGTGCCAGTCCAGATGTAATCAGTGCCATCCACCTTGAACTTAATACATAATTGTCCTGCAATAACTTTCTGTGGAATCACAATGGCAGAATATTTGAAGGTGGCATGGTCGGTTGTTTTATCCGCCTTCTTAAATGCTACAGTTTCAGGAGTAATGGCTGTTGATGCCCGGCCGTCACGTAGAACACTTATAGGGTCTGCTGCAAAATTCACCTTACTGCGGAGATAGGTGCCATCCACCTTGACATCAGTTACGGTTGCTGACGTAACAGGCTTTTTTTCATCCTGATTAAACTGGTCTCTCAACTCGATAGTGAGATTCAGCTGACTGAGAAGATGGGTGAATGTGACATCAACCGCTTTGCTGGTATTCAATTCCGAACCAGGCGTGAATCCTGTTTGCTTATATACAATAAGGTCGGATGAATAGTCTTCAGCATCGCTTTGGTCTGCCTTTACAGAAAAGGCATAATCTGGCTTTCCGAAGACTTTAACTTTGCCATTTGCATCTTCGGTAGTCTCCTGATATGGCGCATAAGCCAGAATATCAACAGCGGTAGTTGAATTCTGCCAAAACATCTGGGTAGCCGGAATCCAATTGCTGCCTTCCTGTGATACCTTGATATTATCATAGGTATATTTTTCGCTATTAGCATTTTTGATGCAGAAGCCGAACGATTTAAGCTTGTCCGTACTGTTTCCGTAAGAGGCACGGGTATTCATGCCATCTACACTTGTCATGATTCTGACCACATTATCCATTGGATAATTGCTCTGTGCCAAATCCTCATCGTTGGAGCAGCTGGCAAAAACTGCCGTTGCCAAAGCTGCCATTGTTAATATTTTAATTGCTTTCATATTGTCGAATTTTATGTTTTAATTTTAAGAAAGTTACTCGTGAGCCTCGCCCTTGATAGGGTCGCCTGTAGAACCCCAGCCAGAGATGTTTACATCGCCAAGTTTTATGACGTCACGTCCAACCTCCAGGTTAATGGTGGTAATCTTGCCACTCTCAAACTTGAAAGGTGTGCCGTTGTCGTAGATGAAGTCCTTGCCGCCAATGGTGATAGTAATCTTCTGAACACCATCCTGCGGGATGATGATGGAAGCATATTTCTTGTTGGCGGTTATAGCCGGCATGTCGAAGTCGGCTTTATCTTCTGCTACAGCAGATGGGGTGACAACCTTGGTCAGATAATTGACGGTTGCTTTTTTTGCGGCATTGCCTACAACTACCTTATCTACGGTAGGTCCCTCTGTTCCCCATTGATTCTTATAGGTAAGGTTCACCACAAGTTTAGCCATCACATGGGTAAAGGTGAGAGGTACAGTCTGCTGTTCATCGACATTATAGGATAAGCCATCTTTGTTGACTGCCACCAAGAGATCGCTTTCTGTTTGCTTGTTCACATCGAATGTATATTCTCCAGCAGAAAGGTCGGATATTGCTGCAGTTGGATACACACCGATGAAATAATGCTTGTCACGGTTGTTCTTCCAAAGCATCTGTGGAGTGGATACCCATGAACCGTTAGTCAACTTGTTGATGGCATTATTCACCACACGCTCGCTTGTCTCAGGGGCTACAGTAGGGGCACCAGTCCAGGCATACACGCTGATTTCATCACCCTCTTCAAAGGTTTGTCCACCCTTCTCATCTGTGGCAACACGTGTCATATTGCCGATACTGGTAGAAACGGTGATATACTTGGAGGTCTCGCCTCCGATACCATTCTCGTTGTCAGAACAACTTCCCAATGTCAAAAGCATTGCCATCAGGGCAAAGAGATAAGTCTTCTTTTTCATTGTCTTTTTACTATTTTATGTTTAGATTCTTGTTTTGATTCTTGCTTAAATGAGAGGGGCGCTTAATCTTCAGAATTCAGGATTTCACCACGATAAATCCATTCCTCAGTCCAATCATCTATCTTCGTGCTCGTAAGATACATGTAAGGTTTCATCTCCTCAAATTCCAAGTTTATCTTGTACTTGCCGCCAGATTTCATGACGGGTGCTTCGATGTCGTAGTTACTAACTACTCCCCCAGGAGAAATCAGTTGGATAAACAACTTGGTGGTATGAAAACCGTGGGCTGTCGGCATCAAGCGTAATGTTTCCGTTTTTAAAGTTTCGCCAGGCACTGCGATTCTCAAAGGTATATCACACTCTTCCTTGGTATAGCTTGCCGTCCCAAATGTTCCATCCTCATTCTTTTGCAGGGGAAGGAGTCCGGTTGCCACATTCAGAACCTTGCCTATCATTGCAAAATTGTCAGGAACTCCTTCAATGAAGATGGTCAATTCTGCAAGTATATGGCGCATTTCATTTTTTGTTATGTAGTTGACATTTGATTTGTCTATACCGATGTCCGTGACACCATAATAGGCATGGTCGGGAGAGGCACTTGGATTGGACAATCCAAACATGAGCTGGTTCATGTTGAGGGTCGCCCTTGTAGCCTCACCGATAAAGAATGGTTCTATAAGGTTGGTGGCAGCCAGAATCTGATAATGCCCTACTGGAAGAGCGAAGCGTTGGCTTGCTACCTCCTGCGCACTGCCACCATGTTTTTCCTCAACTAAGGAACCGTCATCGGCATTGAATATCCAGAGCTTCACGTCATTCACTTCCGTACCTTGGTCGGCTTCATCTGCCCAAGTGAGCGATACTGACAAGCCACTTTCTTCCTCATCAGAATGAACATCATGGTCACAACTTGCCAACAGGCATGGGACGCATAACAGCACCCATAACCCAATATTAAATATTCTTTTTGGAAGAATAAAAGCAAGTGCTGCGACCAGTAATCTTTCTTTTCCAGTTAAGTAATTTCTCATATTAATCTTTTATGTTTTGATTATAATTTACGACATTTTAAATCTTTACTTGATACAGATTATAAAAAATCCAGGTGCAAAGTTAAGGGTTTTATTTAAAAGTGGGGGGGGTAATATTTGTTTTTTCAGGTATGATTTTTTGGTTTTAGGTGTCTCATTCGTGAGCAATGCGACACCTTGTTAGTATTCTTTAACGTTTTCAGACTCTATTCAAGAAGTAATTATCAACAAAGACTAATTATACGTCACCTGTTCATCGAGGCATATAGACCATTCAACACTCCACATTCAACATTCACCATTCAACACTCAACATTCAACACTCAACATTCAACACTCACCATTCTCTAACTTTTTCCGAAACTTTTCCCTAAAATCTCTTGCGGGTTTGAAAATAAAGTCGTAACTTTGCAGTAGTGAATTTTAAAACAGATGGTTATGAAGTACTTAGATCCTAAGGCAGACCTTACGTTCAAGAAGATATTCGGCAATCATCCTAAAAGACTGATCAGTCTTCTGAATACCCTTCAGTCACTCAATGAAGATGAACTGATACAACAGCAACAATATCTGCCGACAACAGAAGAACTGGAGATTTCCGGTTTTACTGATGCCGAACTCCGTGCCTACGACAAATTCTGGGATTCGGTAAGCGTTGAAAGAACCCTTCTGAATGACAGATATCAGAAAGGAATGGAAGAAGGCATGGAGAAAGGTAGAGCTGAAGGCAAACATGAGGCCAACACAGAAACAGCACAACGTTTGCTGGCAATGGGACTTTCTGCCGAACAGGTTGCCAAAGCTACCCAGCTACCTTTGGAAAACATTAAGAATCTGAGCAATTCATAAGCGGAGATGTAGATTACGATTATCACCATATAACCAAGGGTCTATACGCCACCTTTTCATCGTGGCATATAGACCCTTGTCGTTTCCCGTAATCAGATATATACTGTTAACCTAATTATGTTTTAATGACGAGAGAATAGTTTTTTTACTGCAACAGTAATTCTTTTGGCTAAATCATCACTATCAGAACAACTGTTCTTATTAATCAGAATATACAAAGACTCATTTTCTATTGCATAATGCTTGAATAATCTTTCAGATACCACAGACGTAGTGAATTTCTTATATACACGAAATCGTCTTGTCGCCATTCCTAATTCATCATTTTCATCTTCTGCACCAACAAAGAAGAATGAGGCTTTGCTATCTCTTTTCAATACATCAAGCATAATATGGAACAATGTATAGAAAATGATTCTTGGCTCAAAAGTGTTAGTACGAAGACTAAATTTCAATTTACTATTCATATTGGCCTTATCAAAGAACTTCACGCAATAAGCATGTTCCTGATAACGCTCAACTCTTACAATATAAGAATGATGAGATTTAGCTGACTTGAATCTATATTGCAAAGTTTCAATCAGCCATTCATCTGCACTATCCCTGTCTATCATTTGAAAGACGAAGGGATAACCTTCACTTTCTTCCATATTAATTTCAAATTAACTGTTTATAGACAGGGATGCGGATTTTGTCTAATTGTTCTGCTGTCAGAGCCTTGACATCATCGTTAACCGTAAAATATACAGTAGGATATCGGTACTTACCATTAGGCATAAGTACCTTCGTTACCTGCTTGATAATCTCAACTCCATCAAGCGTAACTATCTTAGTCTCTGTTTTATCTACTATCTTTCCCATAAGCAGAATTTTTGTTATTTGATTTATTGATAATGCAAACAGGCACAATGAAAATTTGTTCTCAAATTACCGAGTGCAGCATTTCTGCTGCAAAGATACACTGTTTATTTGTAACTACCAAATTATTCGTGAAGAAAACAACATAAAAAATATAATAGCGGAGATGTAGATTACGAAAATCTCCATATAACCAAGGGTCTATACGCCACCTTTTCTTCGTGGCATATAGACCCTTGTCGCTTCCCGTGAGGCGCAATGTGTACCAAACCTGTTAATTATAAGTAATAAAAACAAAAAATCTATCGTTTTTGTTACTTATGTGAAACAAAAAGAGTATCTTTGCGAAAAGTTTTACTCGTATGAAACAAAAAATATTAGAAAGACTAGGGTATTCCAATCGTATCGAACGCATGTTTGGACGTGGAATGATGATTGCATTGACGGGCCAGAGGCGTGTCGGCAAGAGTTGTGTGATGCGGCGAATTTATAATCACATCGCTGAGAATGAAGAAAATCACGTTATCTATATAGATAAGGAGAAAACCTCATTTGATATGATAGCCAACTATCAGGATTTGGAGGCTTATGTAGCAGCCAACATCGTTGAGGGTAAGGAAAACTATCTGTTTATTGATGAGGTGCAGGAGATTTCTGATTTCGAGAAAGCACTCCTCAGTATCCAATCGGATGATACCTGCCAGATTATGATTACCGGCAGCAACGCCAAGATGCTTTCGGGCGAACTGGCAACTCGCCTGAGAGGCAGATATATTGCTTATCGCATTAGAGGACTCTGCTATGAAGAGTTCCTGACGTTCCATGAACTGAAGGATGATGATGCTTCCTTGAACCTGTATCTGCAGTATGGCGGGCTCCCTCAGTTGCGCAGTTTAGGATTGGAAAATACGGATTTGGTAGAAGATTATCTTGACAATGTGTATAATACGATAGTACTTCGTGATATCATAGAGCGAGAAAACATCAGAAACATACCATTGTTGCGAACGCTGCTGAAGTTTGTGAGCGATAATATCGGTAAACAATTCTCAGCAACGAGTATTGTAAAATTTCTGAAGAGTCAGAACACCGAAACGTCTGCCAAGATGATTCTCACGTATTTGGAGTATTTAAGCAATGCTTTTATTATCGATCGAGTTAACAGATACGACATTCATGGCAAGCGACTTTTCGAGTTAGGCGACAAGTTCTATTTCGAAGACCTGGGAATCAGGAATCATATTATAGGTGGCAACAGGCGTTTTGATATCGAAAAGGTGATGGAGAACGCTGTATATATCCATTTGTGCAGGATGGGGTATAAAGTATATGTTGGTCAGATGTATAAGGCCGAGATTGATTTTGTTGCCGAGAAAGCGGATAGTGTGGCGTATGTGCAAGTTACCTATCTGCTGGCTTCTGAGGAAACGGTAGAGCGTGAATTCGGCAATTTGAAACTGATAAAAGACAGTCATCCTAAATACGTGATTTCTATGGATAGGCTTTACAGTCAAACCAATATTGATGGCATTAAGCACATTCATCTGCGAGATTTTCTGAAAATGACTACTTTGGTTTGATGCCAGGTAGATTATGAATATCACCATATAATCAAGGGTCTATACGCCACCTTTTCATCGTGGCATATAGACCCTTCAACACTCAACATTCAACAATCTCTTACTTTTTCAGCAACTTTTCCCTAAAATCTCTTGCGGGTTTGAAAATAAAACCGTAACTTTGCGGCATGGATTTTTAATACAGATGATTATGAAGCAGGTAGAAGAAAGATATATCAGCTTGCTGACCGACTTCGGTTTCAAGCGAATTTTTGGAACAGCAATGAACAAGGATTTGCTCATTTGCTTCCTCAACAGCTTGTTTAATGGCAGACAGGTTGTAAAGGACGTATCGTATCTGAACCCGGAGCATGTGGGAGATGTCTATACCGACCGCAGAGCCATCTTTGATGTATATTGCGAGGGCGAAAACGGCGAGAAGTTCATCGTAGAAATGCAGAATGCCTACCAGACGTATTTCAAGGATCGCGCCCTCTTCTACTCCACCTTCCCTATCCGAGAACAGGCGCCCAAGGGGAATGAGTGGGATTTCAAGCTCAATCATATCTATACCGTTGCCCTGCTCAACTTCAGCATGAACGAGGATGCATTCGACAAGGAGAAAATCCGCCATCATGTGCAGTTGTGCGACACTGCTACCCACAAAGTATTTTACGACAAACTAGAATATATCTATGTAGAGATTTCCAAGTTCAACAAAACCCTGGAAGAATTGGATACGCTCTACGAGAAGTGGCTCTATGCACTGAAGAACCTCTATAAGCTTACCCAGCGCCCTAAAGAACTGTGCGATAAAGTCTTCGACCGCCTCTTCGAGGAAGCCGAAATAGCCAAGTTTACTCCGCAGGAAATGAGGGAGTACGAGACCAGCAAGATGGCATATCGCGACATCAAGAATTCCGTAGACACTGCCAAGCGTGAAGGTATAGCTGAGGGTAAGGAAATTGGTATGAAGGAAGGTATGGAGAAAGGTAGAGAAGAAGGCAGAGCTGAAGGCATGAACCTGCGAAGCCTTGAGATTGCCAGAAAGATGCTGGCAAAGGGTATGGATGAAGCGTCTATCATGGATATGACGGGGCTGACGGCAGAGGAGATAAAGCTGCTGAAAGCGGAGATGTAGATTACGAATATCACCATATAATCAAGGGTCTATACGCCACCTTTTCATCGTGGCATATAGACCCTTGTCGTTTCCCGTGAAGTACTGTAAAAATCACTGTATTAAGGACTTATACAATATTCTTTTCTTGTTCAGCAGCAAACGCCAGCATATAACTTATCTATTGGAAATATCAAATCCCAATTCTTTCCCCAAACGATATTACCAAACTCTATCTTGAACTTTTTGAATTTGCTTTCATTCAAGTAAGAGTTATATTGCGGATGTGGGTGATTTCTGATAAAAGCACCTACATCTATCGTCTTAATGGTGTCATCATTAAAGTGTAATTCAACTTTTAATGGCGCCACATATTTTGCAGAAACGATACTTAAGTTCATAATTTCTTCGTTATTTTAGTTGAACGTGTATTGGTTCATGCTCATTTGAATAGAACAGAAAGATAAATCCGAAGTATTCAAATATCTTTGGCATCGCAACCTCCTTTTTTAATCTATCTTGGTTGCAAAGATAAGCTTTTATTTTGAAAGTGCAAAGAAAACGGGAGAAAAGTTTCGGGAAAATTTGGATTCCCGTATTTTAAAAGATAAAAGATAGCCATTCCATGCCACAAATGAAGGGTCTATACGCCTCCTGTTCATCGTGGCATATAGACCCTTGTCGTTTCCCGATTCCTAAGACATAGCCAAATTTTTGAGCAACTTTTTGTGTTAATAAATACAAA
>ERZ779832.469-NODE-469-length-9878-cov-3.4635_pt1 | contig 9878 bp, 9 predicted proteins | sample MGYA00511250_ERZ779832 | MGnify/ENA primary metagenome ERZ779832 (study PRJEB29588, sample SAMEA2154726) | human gut metagenome | biome: human gut; feature: human-associated habitat; material: faeces | place: Denmark | collected 2008/2010 ...
CGCGCCTGTATCAACCAGGACTACGATGAAAGAATCATACCTGTAAATCCTTTGCGTGGAATCGAGGGATTCAAAGCCGCAGAAGTAAAGCGTGACTATCTGACCTTGGAAGAGGTAAAACAGTTGGCTGCTACTCCTTGCCGCTATCCTATTCTAAAAAGAGCTTTCCTCTTTTCATGCCTGACCGGACTTCGTAAAAGCGATATTCAGAAACTCACATGGAGCGAAGTTCAAAAATTTGGAGATTACACGAGAATCGTCTTCAAACAAAAGAAGACTGGCGGACAAGAGTATCTTGACATTTCCTCACAGGCAGAAAAATACCTCGGCGAAAGAGGCAACCCGGAAGATCCCGTCTTTACAGGATTTACATACGGAGCTTGGACTTCATTGGAATTACAGCGTTGGAGCATGGCTGCCAATATCAATAAGAATCTGACCTTCCACTGCGGACGACATACCTTCGCTGTGCTTATGCTTGACTTGGGCGCAGACATCTACACAGTATCAAAACTATTAGGGCATAAAGAACTGGCGACCACGCAAATTTATGCAAAGGTACTTGACAAAAACAAGCAGAATGCTGTATCGTTGATTCCTGACATTGAATAAATCCTGCGCTTATGACAAGACAAGAAACCGTTATAAAGATAACGAAGATTACCCGAATCGTAGGCGAAATGAAAAGCCAGCTGGATCTGGATGATGAAATAGAATTTGAAGCACTTGACTCTTCGTGGATGAATATCGGAAAATGGGCGAAAGAGATTTGTCTATATATGGAACAAGCCCCCTCTCCTCTTTTGGCAAACCTTATAACAAATAACGAATTTACCGTTCCTGTCGTAAACTATGTACAAAGTCATAGGCTGGAAATTGATTCTGCATACGTCAAGGTAATTGACTGTTATGCGAACAATATGCAAGCGTTGCTGTCACTTTGCAAAAGGCAAGAAGAAGAGGTGAAAGGCGAATATAAAGATTTGATCGAGCCTTTAGCCAATGAACAGGTGGCTACATTATTACAAAGAGCCATACGCGCAGGTCTCTTGGATGAACACTATCAGCCGATGCCGCAAACGAAGCCGCTGCAACTGAAAGTGATAGCCTATGCTGTATCTACCATCTGCAAACTTCCCAGCACCTACATCCTTTTTGAAAAGCAATGGAAAAGGGAATATGGAAAGCGATTCAGCACTTGGCGTGTTCCGAGATACAATACGGGACTTTACGAAACGACCAAAGCCCTCTACCCGGAAGTTGACTTTACTGAATTTGAGCCAACACATCAGACAGAGACATTCTACACGCCACAGAGTGAAGAAAATATAACAGCGTTGTATCGAGATTTAGTGAAATACGGATACATCGCACCTGACACTGGCTTGAAAACATTTGTCGGCATTTTCAATAAAAAGACATTCAGCAAGCCGGTAGAATGGATTAAAACGCAACGGCAGTTGTCCTTTTTCGTATATCAGGCATTTTACAAATTCAACAAGAAGGATTTGTGGGTAAAAGGAGAATGTTGTTTCAGCATAAACGGACACACTCCGCACAAAGCTTGTTTTGTATCAGGTTACAGTTGGATTAAGCGAGCCGGATGGTTGGATAGGTATGATGTTAAATTAAAGACTATCTGTGATAAGTCCAACCACATTGAAAATACGTTCAATGAAGAAACTTCTGATGAACGGCTCATTCATACGAGCAAAGTTGTATTTTACAGTCCGAATAGCGAAGATGAGATACATTTAATGTTCTCCGCCCTACTTGACGGTGGATATATCTCCTCCGACACCACATTTACCGCATTCAAAGGTATTTTCGATGAAACGGTATTTGAACATCCTATAGTATGGATGAAAACACAGACTTCACTTATGTATTTTGTACATTTGGCCTTTAAGCAACACAATCCCTATGATGTATGGGTAAAATGCGTAAACTGCTTCCGCTTGCAAAATGATAAAGTACCTAACAGAGAAAGTATGGATAGTAATTTTCGTTTTATAGTAAAAAAAGGATTGATGGACACATACGACATTCAACTTAAAACCATTGCAGATAACTATCTTAGCACTCAAAACAAAAATGCCATCAACGCAAAGGTGGCAAACAACAATACTTAAAATAATGTTTTATGTCAAAGAAATTATCTTTGCACCTCTCTCTTTTTGAAAAGAGCGATGCGAGGTTTCCAATGGACTCCTGCGCAGACCGGTAAAGAAGGGCTATTCCGGTTGGTTGAGCAAGCCCATAAGTCTTACAAAGACGAAGTCACCACACGGCAAAAAAGTTACAGGCGATACGTGCTTGACTTTACCCATTCACATCGGTTTCACGATGCGAATGATGCCTGGAGCAAGAATGAACATCTAAAGAATTACCACACGGTAATAGAGCTTCTGAGAAAGCATGAAATTTTGATTCGCAAACATTTCGACCATGACCTATTGGACGAAAATGGGATCATAAAACTTCTGAACGAATTTTACGCCATTGACCTGTCGGAATCCGCTACCGAGTCCGACAACAGCAGTCCGGGGAATCCTATTCAGACCAATCAGAATACCAACATCAAACCTTTACTTGACAGACATACTCTGGACCTCATTGTGCAGCTTGCCAATGAGGTCTGTTTGTTTAAGGAAGTTTTGGATGCAGACAATGTTGCCATTTGTTATGCGGCAGACACATTGCAGACTGTGACTTCAAGAAACAACAGCAAATTGGTTTTATTGTTGGATAAACTGGCTTCACACGATGTGATAACCTATAACTGGCAATCGGTAATTGCCCAAAAACATCTTGTCATCAGTTCTTCAGGGAAGAAATTACTGACCCAACACGATATGTCATCAACCCTCAATCGGATAAAAGACACCACTCCCAACGCCATAGATAAGCAGTTTTTGGCAATCATAGACAAGTATATCACTCTAATCAAAAACAGAGAAGTATAACAAAGGAATAACAAATTGTTGAGAGTTGTATTGAGAATTGTGTTGATACTCAATAATCTCAACATAATCAAGCGAATATACTCATCTACCTTTGCCCTCCGTAATCGATTACTCACGGAGGGCATACCTCCCATTGTCAAATTTAACAGCATCAATCAATGAGACATCGAAGAACGACAAATGAAAATAAGATGCTCTCCAAAATGGAGAACATGATTTCGATGATGGCAACGGAGAAACCTTTTGAACGGCTCCAGTCGTTAGAACAAAAGATCAACGAAGTGGATAAAATCCAGACCATCGAGAATTACATTGCACAGTTGAAAGAGCGTATTTGGGCAGTCAAGGAAATGCTGACTACCGCTGAAGCTTCTGCTTATCTCGGTTTGTCCGAGAGTTATATCTACAAACTCACTTCTCTCAAGCAAATACCACACTACAAGCCAAACGGCAAATTGGTGTATTTCAATAGAAAGGAACTTTGCGAATGGGCAATGAGAAATCAAGTACAAACAATAGGGCAACCTGCTGCTATAACAAAAGAAGAATTATGAATAGAAAAGAAATAGACTTACTACTCTCCCGTATCGAAGGATTGAAATCATTCCTCGAAAACAACTCCTTGGAAAATTTTCAGCAGAAAATTCTGAATGTTGAAAATTACCTGAAACGATTCGGTTCTTTGGCCGAACTGCTATCCCATCTTGAAAATGTGGAAAAGATAGCTTATGCTGCAAAAGAGTTTCTCAATATAGACGAGGTAGCCGCCTATCTACAAGTGTCCAAAGGCTATGTCTATAAGTTAACCATGCAGAAAGAACTTACCGTGTATAAGCCGAATGGGAAAAACATATTCATTCTCAGGGATGACCTAAACCGATGGATAAAGCGCAACCCCTGTTTCTCCAATGCAGAAATAGAAAGGCAAGCCAATGTCATCGCTTACACATTGGGACAAAAAAGTAAGAACAAACCAACAAAAGGAGAAAAAAAATAATGCAACCTGATATGATACAACCCAACAATTATCGGATAGACGAAGCCAAATATAAGTCTTTATTGAAATATATACGGCTGAGTGTTACCGAAAAATATGAGTTTCCACAGGAAATCGTACAAATAGACGGTGTTACCATTGCCACAATCGGAAATTTCAGTGCTTCCACCGGTAAACCCAAAAGCAAAAAGACATTCAATGTCAGTGCCATTGTCGCATCGGCTCTTTCCGGAAAGGAGATTCTATAAAGTACAAAGCAGAACTGCCATCTTGCAAGAATAGAATCCTATACATCGACACAGAACAAAGCAAGTGCCATTGCCACAAAGTGCTTCATCGAATCCTTAAACTGGCAGGATTGCCTACTGACCAGGAAAATGACAACATCCAATTCTTGGTTCTGCGTGAATACACTCCCGACCAAAGGAGAGATATTATACGATGGGCACTCCACGAAGAGCAAAACATCGGGCTCGTAATCATTGACGGCATCCGTGATCTGATCCATGACATAAACAGTCCCAGTGAATCCCTTGACATAATCAATGAACTGATGAGATGGTCAAGCTATTACGAGCTGCATATCCACACCGTCTTACATTTAAACAAAGGCGATGACAATACCAGAGGTCATATAGGAACAGAACTGAACAATAAGGCCGAGACTATCCTGCAAATATCAAAAAACAATGAAAATGGAAAAATCAGCGAAGTAAGAGCCATGCACATAAGGGACAGGGAATTTACACCTTTCGCATTTGAAATCGGAGAAGACTCCCTCCCTCACTTGGTAAAAGAGCATCAATTCAAAAAGAACAAAATGGACAGACTGACTTCCTATACGGATATGACCGAGCAGCAACACCGAACTGCCCTGGAATCAACCTTCGCAGAAAGTGCGGAATATGGCTATCAGTCTCTGCTTGATGCCCTAAAAAAAGGATATGAAAGCATTGGGTATTCACGAGGAAGAAACACACTGGTAAACTTGTGTAAATTTCTGTTGGAACATCATGCCATTACAAAAAACGGCCGTACCTATTCCTATAACCCTTCATTCCACCTCTAACCGGTATGGTTTAGTTTGTGGGTATATATAAGTAAACCATACTAAAATGAATATCAACGAAGCAAAACAGATACGGCTTGTGGAATATCTGCGGATAACCGGCCACCACCCTGTCAATGTCAGGGGTTATCAGTATTGGTATCTCTCGCCGCTAAGGGAGGAACGCACCCCGTCTTTCAAAGTCAATGACAATCTCAACGAATGGTACGACTTTGGACTTTCTGCCGGTGGGGACATCATAGAACTTGGGAAATACCTCTATAAAACAAGCAATGTAAGTACGGTACTGCTGCGTATCAGCGAGAATGCCATTGGTGTGCCGGGACAACAGTTGCAGAGCCGAACCGTCCGACCCTGCCCTGTCGAAGATGAGATGGAGAATGTGGAAGTGGTGGATTTGAACCACTACGCCCTGCTCTCTTATCTGCGTTCAAGAGGCATAAGTGAAGAAATCGGCAGAATCTATTGTAAGGAGATACACTATGAACTGCGCAAACGGCACTATTTTGCCATAGCCTTTGAGAACATCAAGGGCGGTTACGAAGTCCGCAATCCTTATTATAAAGGATGTATCAAAGGCAAGGACATATCCGTCATCAGGTACAATAGGGATGTCATCCAAAGACACGTCTGCATTTTTGAGGGGTTTGTGGATTTCCTCTCTTATCTAATGTTGCATAAAAAGGGAGATTACCACGTATGTGTTGACATCCCGACCGATTTTCTGGTAATGAACTCCGTAAGCAACTTGAAAAAGTGTCTTGTGGAACTGGAGCAATATATTTTCATCCATTGTTATCTGAATAACGACCTCGCCGGGCAAAAGACCGTCGAGACCATTGCCGGACTTTACGGGATAAAGGTAATCGACCACTCCAAAAACTACTACAACTACAAAGACCTGAATGACTATCTGAGGGGAAAAAGGCGTTAGTCTTTGTCTTCCCTCTGATAGCATATCACAACCCATAGAAGGCTCTCCCTAACAAGGAGGGCTTTTCGTGTTTATATGCACTCGTAAAACGTCTGAAAACTCATTCAAAGTATGATATTTGAGTATGATTTTAGATTTTTACCCAAAAATGTTTAAGGTTCTGCCTGTTTTCTCAGAAATTTTTCAGAGTATGAAAATATTGTATTTCCTTTGTAGTCATATTTTAATCATATTCTAATTTCAGACTATAAAAATATGAAAGCATACTTCATTTTCGTCCTTGTGCTGACCGTAGCATACATCGTATATTATGCGGTAATGATAACCAAAGACCTTCACGGAAACGGTGAAAAGAAGAAATCCGAAGAAGAAGAGTTCGACGTGAGCGAATTTGATGCTGAAGAAAGTGTCAGCGTGGTGGAGAACGACAAGGGGTTCAATGTCGGGGACAACGAGTATGAGACACACTACGTTGATGAAACGCAGTCTGTGTCGGACGATAAAGAACCGGAGAGCGAAAAGCACAAGCAGGATGTGGTTGAAGCAATCAACCACAGGATTGAGGAAAGAATGGAAGAGACCCATGCCACTTTCTCCAACCCTTACAATTCCGCAGAGCTATACAAATTGATGATGGGAAAAGGTCTTGGCAACTCCCCATCCAACGGAGGTGTAACCATAAAACCGGCAATAGACGAACTATGACAGGATGGAACATCAAAAAAGCAATAACTCCAATCTTCATGCTGCTGCCTTGTGCGGTCTTCGCAAAGAGCGGCAGCGTGAATTACTCCTGGGGCGCAGACGCATTGGCTTCGATGCACGACTTTGTCGTAACGATGATGATGTACGTCCAGTATATCATTTATGCGGTTGCAGGAGGTTTTGCGGTCATAGCCGCATTCCAGATATACATCAAGATGAACACGGGCAAAGACGGAATCACCAAGCATATCCTCACGCTGGTAGGAGCCTGCCTCTTCATTATCGGGGCATCCATCGTATTCCCGGCATTCTTCGGCTACCGAATTTAGAAAATCACGAGTGTAAAACAATAATTAAAGTCCAATTAAAACGAAACAAGCATGTTTGAAAAAGTAAAACGATTCGCAAAGAAGATTGCGACCTCCAAGAAAGCGCAGATGACCTGCCTGATGATGGTGTGTGGTGTAACCGCAATGATGGCACAGACCACCGCAGGAGACTATTCGGCCGGTACAGCGGCATTGACCCAAGTGAGCGAGGAAATCGCCAAGTATGTTCCCATTGTAGTAAAACTGTGCTACGCCATTGCCGGTGTGGTTGCCGTAGTGGGTGCAATCTCGGTTTACATCGCGATGAACAACGAGGAGCAGGATGTCAAGAAGAAGATCATGATGGTGGTCGGAGCCTGTATCTTCCTCATCGCGGCAGCCCAGGCACTTCCTCTGTTCTTCGGTCTCTCTTAAAGCACAGGCGGTATGGAGGGGGGAGAGGAATACTATCCCGATTATCCATTGTTCAAGGGGCTTCAACGTCCCCTTGAATTTATGGGTATTCAAGGACGATACATCTATTGGGCGGCAGCTACGATAGGCATTGCCATAGTCGGCTTTATCATAGCCTACTGTCTGGCAGGATTCGTTCTCGCACTGATTGTACTGGCCGTTGCCCTAACAGGCGGTGCCGGACTGATTCTGTTCAAGCAGCGCAAGGGGCTGCACAGCAAACGACAGGAACGAGGAGTGTTCATCTATGCCTATTCCAAGAAAATGTAACAGAAAACCATTTGACCATAAATGGATATATTGAATGTTGAACGTGGGTAGGCTTGTCCTTTGATTAGGTCAGCCTGCCCTTAATTGTAAATAACCGAATGATTACATACATCTTCCTGATTTTTATTGCCATTTGCGCAGGCATGGCCATTTCGGTCTATGCCTTCGGCACGGGAGGCAAACGGAAACGGATATTCCAGGATATCTATTTCTCCGTGGAAGATGCGGACGGTATCGGTGTGATATATACCAAGACAGGCGAATACTCCGCTGTGCTGAAAGTGGAGAATCCGGTGCAGAAGTATTGTGCCAACATCGATGCCTATTACGAGTTCACCCAACTCTTTACCGCCATAGCACAGACATTGGGAGAAGGATACGCCCTACACAAGCAGGACATTTTTGTAAAAAAGAGCTTTGAGGGAATGAACGGTGAGGAACGTGAATTTCTCTCTTCATCCTATTTCCGTTACTTCAACGGCAGACCCTACACCGACAGCGAATGTTATCTGACCATCACTCAGGAATCCAAGAAGAGCAGCCTGTTTTCATACGACAGCAAGAAATGGCGTGATTTCCTCGTGAAGATACGCAAGGTGCATGACCAGTTGCGTGATGCAGGTGTTCAGATAAAGTTTCTGGGCAAACAGGAAGTCAGTGACTATGCAGACCGCTACTTCGCCATGAATTTCAGAGACAAGGTAGTCTCCATGACCAATTTCAAAGTGGATGACGAATGTATCTCCATGGGCGACAAGCGTTGCAAGGTATATAGCCTTGTGGATGTGGATAGCGTAAGCCTGCCTTCCGTCTTCAGGCCTTACATGAATGTGGAAGTCAACAACAGCAGTATGCCAATGGATTTGGTATCTGCGGTATCATCCATACCCAACGCCGAAGCTGTGGTGTATAACCAGATGATATTCATTCCCAACCAAAAGAGAGAGCTGGCCTTGCTTGACAAAAAGAAAAACCGCCATGCGAGTATGCCCAATCCCGGCAACCAGATGGCAGTCGAGGACATCAAGCGTGTGCAGGAAGTGGTGGCACGAGAGAGCAAGCAATTGGTATATACCCACTACAACCTTGTGGTAGCCATATCCGCAAAGACCAACATCCACAAATGCACGAACCATCTGGAGAACAGTTTTTCGAGGATGGGAATCCACATATCCAAGAGAGCCTATAACCAGTTGGAACTGTTCGTCAATTCTTTTCCCGGCAACTGTTACGGCATGAATCCGGAGTATGACCGTTTCCTCACTTTAGGAGATGCGGCCACCTGTCTGATGTACAAGGAGCGCATCCTGCATAGCGAGAAGACACCTTTGAAAATCTATTATACGGACAGACAAGGTGTACCTGTGGCTATCGACATCACAGGAAAAGAGGGTGCGGAAAAACTGACCGACAACAGCAATTTTTTCTGTTTGGGACCTTCTGGAAGCGGCAAGAGTTTCCACATGAACAGCGTGGTGCGCCAGCTTCACGAGCAAGGGACTGATGTGGTCATGGTAGATACCGGTAACTCATACGAGGGATTGTGTGAATACGTGGGAGGCAAATACATCTCCTACACGGAGGAACGCCCCATTACCATGAATCCGTTCCGCATCAACCGACAGGAGCTGAACGTGGAGAAGACCGGATTCCTGAAAAACCTTGTCCTGCTGATCTGGAAAGGAAGCCAAGGGACTGTCACCAAGACAGAAGACAGACTGATAGAACAGGTCATCACAGAGTATTACGACACCTACTTCAACAAGTTCAACGGCTTTACACCGCCCCAAAGGGAGGATTTGCGCAAAAGTCTCCTGATTGACGAGCGCAACAAAGGCGGCAACCGTTCCGAAAACGAAGCGGAACTGAACGCACGGATAGAAAAGGTTATCGACGAGATAGAGCGAAGAAGAAAGGAACTGAAAGTGGAAACATTGTCATTCAACACATTCTATGAGTTCTCCGTACAACGCATTCCCGACATCTGCAACGAGAACAGCATTTTGGGGATAGACTTCTCTACCTACCGCTATATGATGAAAGACTTCTACCGGGGCGGCAATCACGAAAAGACCCTGAACGAGAATATGGACAGTTCGCTGTTTGACGAGACCTTCATCGTCTTCGAAATCGATTCCATAAAAGATGACCCGCT
>ERZ779832.471-NODE-471-length-9864-cov-3.89387_pt1 | contig 9864 bp, 9 predicted proteins | sample MGYA00511250_ERZ779832 | MGnify/ENA primary metagenome ERZ779832 (study PRJEB29588, sample SAMEA2154726) | human gut metagenome | biome: human gut; feature: human-associated habitat; material: faeces | place: Denmark | collected 2008/2010 ...
CCTGTTCAATGTGCAGCTCCAGGTAAGCTTTAACCGGCAGCTTGGCAAAGGCAGTGTGCGCCTCACCTATTCTGTTGGCATCAAGGCCGTATTCCTGCCAGACATCGCTGAAGCTGTGGCCGTTTTCCTGATGGGTTAAGGGCAGTACATCTTTGCTTGTGATAATGCCGCTGACAGCACTGCTGCCAAGACAGCTTTTACCGAAGGCTACACCCTCTTCATCTGCCCAACCGACAACGTAAAGAGTTTTGGCAGGCTTTTTATCTGCTAGACCATAGGCACCGATACCCATGCCTGCTACAACGCCTAAAGCACCGTCCAGCCAGCCTCCGTCAGGTACGGAATCGAGATGGCTGCCGATAACAATACACTCCTCGCTGGCACCAGCAAATTTTGCCCAGCTGTTACCTGCAGCATCTGTCCAGACCTCTGCACCTGCGGCCTGCATCTTTTTAGCAAACCATTCCGTTGCTTTCTTGAATGTAGGTGTCCAGGCAATGCGCTGTGCACCGTCTATATCAGAGGTTAAGGCTGCCAGCTCCTTGAGATCGGCAACAATGTTTTTAGCTATTTGTTCACGTTTCATATAATGCTCCCTTCCTGCTTATTTACGCATATGCTTGACAGTAAATGCGCAAAATGCAAGTTTATTATATTTTATTATTTTCTGTTACAGCTTTAAATACGGTTTGTTTTACCATGCTTATCTATTGAATAAGGATAGTGCTGCAAACAAGCATAGAATAGCTTATCTGCATTATATACAAATCGGCGTCAATTTACAAGACGAAATAAAGAGTTTGCAAAGGTATACCGAAAATAAAAATAAGCTGCTGCCTTCATTTTTGTTACAGAGAAGGCAGCAGTTTTTTGTAGATTTATCGTAAAAAGAATGGAATTAATAAATTTAATTTAATTCAAGCACAGCTTGCTTCAGCTGCTCCAGTCCCTGTAATAGTAGTGCACGGGGGCAGGCAATGTTGATACGTTCAAAGGCTTCGCCTTCCTTGCCGAAGATGCCGCCGCCATCAAGCCAGAGATGTGCTTTATGCCAGAGCCACTGCTCGCGTTCGGCAGCTGTAAGGCCTAAGGCACTGCAATCAAGCCAAATCAGATATGTCCCCTCAGGCCGGAGCAGCTTAATCTGCGGCAGGTTCTGCTTCAGATAAGCATCAACAAATTCAATGTTATCTTCGATATAAGTCTTAACCTGCTGCAGCCAATCTTCGCCATAAGTGTAGGCTGCCTGGCAGGCAACAAGGCCTAAGGTGTTTACCTGGCTATAGCCTGCTGCCGCTACCTGCTTGCGGAAGCGGCGGCGTAAATTTTTGTTGGAAATGAAGATATTGGATACCTGCAGGCCGGCAATATTGAAGGTTTTGCTGGGCGCAGTGCAGATTACGCAATTTTGCTCATACTGTTCATCTATTTCCCGGGCAATAGGAAAATCCATATCTGCCACCCCAAAAGGTAAAACGTCTGCCGGAAGGTCACGCTGAATGGCGAAATCGTATTTTAGGCAGGCTGTATTACGTCTGTCGATTATCTTGTCAAAATCATATTTAGTAATAGTCTATCACCAAACTTTATTCGTATAAATTATTCTATTACAGCGAAGGCTTGCGCCAAATCGTCAATCAGATCCTGCGTTGCTTCAATGCCTGTAGAGAAGCGCAGCAGACAATCCGTAATCCCCTTTTCGGCACATTCTTCGGCAGTAAGGTCGGTATGCGTCTGGCGAATCGGATAGGTTATCAGGCTTTCTGTACCGCCAAGGCTTTCGGCAAATTTGATGAGCTTGACGCCTTCCAAAATTTGGCGTGCTGTTTCCGTGTTGTCTACAGCAAAGGAAATCATGCCGCCGAAGCCGGTGCTCTGCGCTTTGTTGATTACATAACCGGGATGATTTTCCAGACCGGGATATAAAACATATTGTACACGCAGTTGCTTCTGCAGCCATTTCGCAATGGCAAAAGCATTTTTTTGGTGCTGCTCCATACGTAGCGGCAGAGTTTTGATGCCGCGGATAACGAGCCAGGCATCAAGTGCTCCCAGACAGGCGCTGGTTGCGTCAGCCGCACCGATTTCGTGAATACATTTTGTTGCAATTTCCATAGTGTCCTCTTCTCCTTTCAAGGTCAGGCGGCAAGATACCGGATATTGCATCAGGACTGCCGGAAGCTAGTTTATGTACGTTACTGCATAATGAAAATGCGGTATGGATAAACGAAGGCTTTTTTATTTTAGTTTTACAAAGGAGTGAGGCTGCAGGTCTTTTTTGCTTGTGCGCACAGTATCTCTTTTTATGTTTAGGAAGCTCTACGCTTGTTTTAATTGCTAAAGCTATATGGATATGCTAAAATGAATGTATTGCAAGGAGATGATTATTTTGATGTATCTATTTTTAACATTAGATGATAATACTTAAATAGTACATTCAGAAATGCGTAATGACGGAATAGTAAAAGTTTATTTAGAGGAAAATGATGAAAAAACAAGATTATAAATTAGAAATTTATAAATTACTGGATTTAGGATTGGATGATTCTTCATTAGATACGAAAATTCAATTTGTAAAAAAGGTTTTGATTGACTATCAGAAAGATCATGAAGATCAATATGATGTTTCTAATAAAGGAAAACCATGGACTGACGAACAATTAAAAATCATTTTATCTGATGCACCTACTAAAGAGAATTGTGCAAAATATGCTGTATTGTTTAAAAGAGGTTATGGGAGTATAGAGCAAATTTATCGATGGGCCGCTACACCAATAAACAGTTTGGAAGGAAAAGGACGAAGTAACGATTCTTTTGTTTTACAGATAAAAAAAGTTGCTAGGCAAATAGGACTTAGAGGTTAATATTTATTAGCTCAAACTTCCCACACCGAAAATCAGTTTTCAAAGGTCTATTGACTTTTTACATGTGGGAAGTTTGAGGTAGTAATCGCAAAACTTCTTGAGATTGTAATACTGGCTATGAATAAAAGAGTGTACTAAGTCGCAAAATAGCTTAGTACACTCTTTGTAATATATACGATATACTTCTTACCACCCTACTCCAATCCAGGGACCGTGGTGGTGGTGTCCGCCTATGCCGATACCTATGCCGATCGGGAAGTTCCAGCCACCTCTGCGGCTTTGCTTTTCGCGTTCAATCTTCATAAACCACAGACGATAGATTTTACCGCCGTTTTCCAGCTTTTTCGGCGTATCCTTATCGGTGATAATCTTATAGCCGTTGAAGTTGGCGTTGGAGCTTTCGTAATCGCTGAGCATTTTGTTCATCTGCGCAAAGGTAGCCTTGTTATTGGTATATAAGCGCAGCATTTCGGTATTGGGCATGGTTAAAATCAGCTGCTTGCGCAAAGAGCGGTCTGTTGCCAGACCTTGATAAACCTCTACCCTGTCTTCCTTGATTTTTACATATAACAGGTCTTCGCTATTGCCGACCTGCAGGCGTTCGTTCATTTCGGCAGCACTGATGGTTTCCATCGGTTTGATTGTGTCCGGATCATCGGCAGCCTTAGTTTTATCTGCGGCGAGCGCCAGCGCGCTGCAGCAGCACATCAGTAAGCAGGTTAACAGTAAAAGCAGTTTGCGCATAATTCTCCCTCCTTTGGAAGCTGATGGGAAAAATCTACATAAAAGACTTAAATATTCCTCAAGAATATGGTATCATATTTACGTAAATTTGTTAACTGAACTTTAGGCGATATCTGAGGAACAGTGATATTGAAATACGAGGAGATTATATGAAGAAAAATAACCTGATTTGGATAATTATCTGTAATATCCTGGGAGCACTGCTTTTGGGAAGCTGGCTGGCAAGCACCCCTACCGCCGGCTATCACGGACCTTGGCTGGCGCTGGACCAAAGTGTCTTTTATTTCTTTAACCAGAAGTTGGCGCAGGGAACGGCCTTTACTTATTTTATCGCTTTTGTTAATCTGCGTGCCTTTGATGTGGTGGCCTTTGTGGCGATGCTGGCAATTTTTTACAGCTATTACCGCAAAAGCAATGTTGAAGGCAAGCGCTGGCTGTTCTGTATCGGTGTTGCGATGCTGGTAAGTGCGGTAATCATTAAGCAGTTTGATAAGCTGCTGCCGATTGACCGTGCAAGCGCTTCCGTTTATTTTGACCAGCTGTATCATAATGTAAACTGGGTTAGCCAGCTGAGCGGCTGGCCTGCCAAGGATCGCTCCGGCAGCAGCTTCCCCGGTGACCATGGCATGATGCTGTTGATATTTGCTGTGTATATGTGGAAATATATCGGCAAAGATGCTTTTATCAAAGCGATGGCTGTATTTATTATTTTCTCACTGCCCCGTATTATGGGCGGTGCGCATTGGTTTACCGATGTTTTCGTAGGCTCCGTTTCCTTTGTCCTGCTTGTTTTAAGCTGGATTCTGCTTACACCGCTGGCAGATATCTTTATCGGCTGGCTGGAGCAGAAGCTGCCGCTTAGATGGTTTGTGAAGAAGAGAGAATAGAATTTCAGGCTGTTGCCATTTTTAGTTTTGCTTACAGTAAGACTGAAATGGCAGCAGTTTTTTTGTATATTAGTGAAGGAAATGTCTTTGGGGCATATCATGTCCCGCCATGGACTTTTTATTTTCGCTTCCCTCTTCTATTTTTTGCAGATTTGTGATAAAATTTAGTTGTATTTTTATGAGAAAATTCAGCAAGGAAGTGACGGAATGGAATTTGTAAAATCTGCTGATGTAGTCGTTATTGGTGGCGGCATTGTAGGTACTGCTGTATTGCGCGAGCTTTCCAAGTATGACCTGAAATGCGTTCTGCTGGAAAAAGAGCCGGACATCGCTATCGGCACTACTAAAGCTAACAGTGCAATTCTTCATGCTGGCTTTGACGCTCCTACCGGCAGCCTCAAAGCTATTACCAACGTTCGTGGCAACGCTCTGTACCACGAGCTGCAAAACGAACTGGACCTGGATATAAAATGGACCGGTTCCCTGGTTGCTGCAACCACCGACGAGGAAATGCAGACTCTGCAGGAGCTGCTGCAACGCGGTAAAAAGAACGGCGTTGAAGGCCTGCAAATCCTGTCTAAAGAAGAAGTTCTTGAGCAGGAGCCTAACCTGACCACTGTCAAGGCTGCTCTGTGGGCTCCGAGTGCTGGCGTATGCTGGCCGTTCGGTGCTGCTATTGCTTTCGCTCAATGCGCTGTACAAAACGGTGCAGAAGTTATCCGCGACTGCAAGGTACTGGGCTTCGTTAAGGAAGACGGCAAAATTACCGGTGTAGAAACCAATAAAGGCACTATTGCTGCTAAATATGTGGTTAATGCTGCCGGTGTTTATGCTGACGAAATCGCTAAGCTGGCCGGTGATGATACCTTTACCATCACTCCGCGTAAGGGCGAATATATTCTGTTTGATAAGACTGCCTGCAGCAGTCTGGTTTACGGCGTGGTATTCCCCACCCCGACCAAAAAATCCAAAGGTATTCTGGTTTGCACTACTACCCACGGCAACACCTTCATCGGTCCTAACGCTAATGAGCAGGATTCCAAAGAAGATAAGGCTGTTACCACTGCCGGCATGAATGAAATCATTGCTTCTGCCAAGAAGCTGATTCCGAACCTGCCGATGGGCGCAGCTATTACTGAATTTGCCGGCCTGCGTGCTGTTTCCAGCACCGGTGATTTCGTACTTGGTCCTTCCGAAAAGGTTGAAGGCCTGTACAATGCTGCCGGCATGCAATCTCCCGGTCTGACCGCAGCTCCTGCTGTAGGTGAGCTGATTGCCAACGAAATTGCCCGTGTAAGCGGTGCTGCCAAGAAGGCTGACTTCAAGGCTGCTCTGCCGAAGCATAAAGCATTCAACTATATGACTGCTGATGAAAAGGCTGCCAAGATTGCCGAAGACAATCTGTACGGCCGCGTAATCTGCCGTTGCGAAACTGTTACCGAGGGCGAAATTGTAGAAGCAATCAACTCTCCTGTTGGCGCACGCACTGTTGACGGTGTAAAACGCCGTACCCGTGCAGGCATGGGCCGTTGCCAGGGTGGCTTCTGCGGTCCGCGTGTTACCCAGATTCTGGCACGCGAGCTGAACATTTCTGTTCCCGAAGTATTAAAAGAACGTACTGATTCCAATATGTTCTACGAAAAATATTCTGCAGATGGCGGGGAGGAATAATAATGAACCAATTATATGATGTAATTATTGTTGGCGGTGGCCCTGCCGGTCTGTCTGCTGCTTACAGCGCATGGCAGAATGGTGCTAAAAAAATCGTTGTTATCGAGCGTGACCGCGAACTCGGCGGTATCCTGCAACAGTGCATTCACAATGGCTTCGGTCTGCATCACTTCAAGGAAGAGCTGACCGGCCCCGGCTATGCACATCGCTGCATCGAGCTCGTTGCTGATAAACCTGAAATCGAAACCTTGGTTGATACCATGGTATTAGATGTACAAAACAATAAAACTGTTATTGCCGTTAATCCGGAAAAAGGCTTACTGAAGCTGGAAGGCAAAACTGTTATCCTGACCATGGGCTGCCGTGAGCGTACCCGTGGCGCTATCCGTATTCCGGGCGAGCGTCCGGCTGGCGTTTTCACTGCCGGTGCTGCTCAGCGTATGGTTAATATGGAAGGCTATCTGCCAGGTCACAAAATTGTTATCCTCGGCAGCGGCGACATCGGCCTGATTATGGCCCGCCGTATGAGCCTGGAAGGCTGCAAGGTTCAGGCTTGCCTGGAAATCTGCCCCTTCTCCAACGGTCTTACCCGTAATATCGTTCAATGCCTGAACGACTATGATATTCCTCTGTACCTCTCCCACACTATCGTTGCTATTCATGGTGAAGAGCGCGTAACCGGTATCACCGTTGCTAAGGTTGACGAGCGTATGACTCCGATTCCGGGTACCGAATTTGATATCGAGTGCGATACCGTACTGCTGTCTGTAGGTCTGATTCCTGAGAACGAGCTGTCCCGCGGTCTTGATCTGGAAATGAACCCGCTGACCAACGGTCCGGTTGTTGACCAGCATCGTGAAACCAGCTTAGACGGTTTCTTTGCTGCCGGCAACGTAGTACACGTACATGACCTGGTTGACTTTGTATCAGAAGAAGCTGAAATCGCAGGTAAATATGCTGCATTGAAGGCTCAGGAGAAAATGGCAACCGAAAACCGTACCGTAACCGTAAAGGCTATTGACGGCGTACGTACCTGCGTACCGCAGAAGCTGACCATGCCTGCAGAAATCCCTGCTGACGAGAAGGTTAAGCTGTTCATGCGTGTTGCTGCACCGCACCGCAAAGTTAAGCTGGAGGTTAAGAGTGGCGACAACGTTCTGCTGAGCCGTCCTCTGCCCGTAGCAAAGCCCAGTGAAATGATTGCCGTAGAAATTCCGGCTGCTAAATTTGCCCAGATCGGTGACGAAGTTACCGTAGGTCTGGTGCTGTAAGGAGGGTATAAAATGGCTGTTGAAACTCGTGTTATGAACTGCATTATGTGCCCTATGGGCTGCGAGATGACTGTTACCATTGAAAATGGCGCAGTTACCAATGTTACCGGCAACACCTGCCCGCGTGGCGCTAAATATGCTAACGATGAAGTTACTGCTCCGAAGCGTATGCTGACCTCTACCGTTGCTGTAGAAGGCGGTATGCTGCCTTTGCTGCCTGTAGTATCCGCTAACGTACTGCCGAAGGAACGTATCATGGACTGCGCACGCTTCCTGCGCACCGTCAAGGTTACCGCTCCGATTAAAACAGGTGACGTTGTAGTTAAGGATATTCTCGGCCTTGGTGTAGATATTATCGCTAGCCGTGATATGTAATCAGCTGAGGATTCTTCTGTTGCATATAATATAGTACAAATTGCAAGAGCTGCAGTTGCACTACTTTGCGTAGTGTAAAACTGCAGCTCTTTTTGTGTATGAGTAATGAGTATGAAAAGAAGGATGTTAATCAGGTGTTTTTGGCAATTACCGCACCCAGTACAGCACCGATGATGAAGCTGGTGGTAGCTTTTTTGTTGCTGTCCTTTTTCGTTACGTAATTGTCGTTCTTATGACGCTTGTCGTAGCGGTCATGTCTGCCGTAACGGTCGTGTCTGTCATAACGGTCGTGTTTGTCATAACGATCATGCTTGTCGTAACGGTCATGCTTGTCGTAGCGGTCGTGTCTGTCATAGCGGTCTGAATGACGCGGTGGCGGAGCATCGTGCCTTTCGTGAGCTGATGCTACGCTTGCTAGCGGCAGAGAAAGCACCATGGCAGCCATAGCAATTGCTGTGGTTTTCTTCATATACTTGGTTAATGTTGTCATCATATTTGGCACCTTCTTTCTTAAAGTGGTTGTTTACCTTTGTTGCTTTTATTATAAAGGCAGTATATGGCGAAATTATGACGATTTTGTCTGATTTACAAAAAATAAGCAGAAAAAATTGTAAAGACTTTAGCATTTTGCTTATTTGGGTATGGAAAAAGTGCTTTATTTACTTGGTTAATACGCAAACAGAAGATTTTAGGTTATTATAATAGTAGTTATTAATCAACCCCCTTCCCCGTCAGTCGGCAAAGGAGGCTGCAGCATGAAGGCTGTTACCTATCTGAAACAATTTCTTTCTCCGAAGGCCCTGTGCCTTATTATAGGCGGCTCGTTGGTATATTCCATCGGCTTTAATATGTTCATTTTGCCATGTAATCTTTATAATGGAGGCTTTTTAGGGATAGCACAGCTGCTGGGATATTTTATGAGAAACGTCCTGGGACTGAGCTTTGTTACCGATAACTATATCGGCATTATCTATTTTCTCCTGAATATACCCTTGATGATGCTGGCTATACGCAAGTTTGGCAGGGATTTTTTAGTAAAATCTGCTGTCTGCATCACAAGCTACAGCGTATTGCTGAGTCTTGTGCCTGTTGCGGAATATAATTATCTGCCTGATACGATTACGGCTTGTCTGGCAGGTGGTATTCTGTGCGGTCTGGGCTGCGGCATGACGCTGATGAGCAAGGGCAGCGGCGGCGGTGAGGGAATTCTGGGACTACTGCTGATGCACCGGTATCACAATATGAGTGTAGGCAAGGTCTTCAATATTATTAATATCTTTGTCTTTGGCAGCTGTATTCTATTATATGATGTAGCTGCGGCAGTCTACTCCATCTTCTTTGCTGTGATTACTTCCGTTGTTCTGGATAAGGCATATTTGCCCAGTATTACGGTAACGATGATTGTAATTACTAAAATAGATTTGGTAGAAGAGGTTATTTTTGCGGCTGTGCATCGAGGTGTAACTAAAATTAAGGGCATAGGTGCCTATAGCGGTGAGGATACCAATGTGCTTTTGACAGTTGTTTCTAAGATTGAATCGATGAAATTACGTCATTTGTTGGAAGAATGTGATCCGAATATCTTTATTATTGAATACGAAAATGTATCGGTGATAGGAAATTTCGAAAAAAGATTATAGAAATTTTTGCCGAAAAATGACGTTTTGCAAGCTGTTTTTGAGGATTTTTCGTAGATTTTTATAGAAATTTTGAAGTTTTTTCAGGTGCTTCAAAGCGTGTATACATGATACTTTATTTGTCCACGAATCCAAGTGTGTCACTAAAAAATCTTAAAAAAGTTGTAAAAAAAGTGTTGACATTACCTTGCCCACGTGGTATTATATACAAGTCGCCGGGATACAGCGACAAACACAAACAACAAAGTTGCGAACAAACGCAACAGAGTGAACCTTGAAAACTGAACATTGAACCTAGAAAAAGCGAATGTGCGGGTCGAGCGCGAAAGCGCAAGACCAAGTCAAATAACTTCTTTTTTAAATAATAAGAGCTAGATTAGTTCTTCAATAAACTTTATTGGAGAGTTTGATCCTG
>ERZ779832.485-NODE-485-length-9562-cov-2.04176_pt1 | contig 9562 bp, 15 predicted proteins | sample MGYA00511250_ERZ779832 | MGnify/ENA primary metagenome ERZ779832 (study PRJEB29588, sample SAMEA2154726) | human gut metagenome | biome: human gut; feature: human-associated habitat; material: faeces | place: Denmark | collected 2008/2010 ...
TAACAGTCCGATGATTCCCGTCTGAAACATATCTTCGTCAGTCAAAGGAATGCTTAAATTCTTCATAACCGAAAAAACAATCCCATAGTTGCAAAGAATCATTTGCTCTTTGGCATACTCCGAACGGCAAGTAATCCATAGGTGCAATGCATCCTGCTTGCTAAATTCAGATTTTGGAAAGTTCATTCTATCCTCCTACTTCATGAAGTCCGGCAAATCGTTGTCATTCTCAACAACTTCCGTCTCTACCTTTTCAGGTTTATCTGCCATCTTTGGGCCTTCAGTTCCTACAACTTCCGGCTCAACAGGGAAATCCTCGGTATTTGCGTTCTCAGATATTTCATGTTTAACCTGTTCCTGCAAATCTTCCATTGGATATTCCTTGAAATCGTTGTCCTGCATTTCTTCTTTTGTATAAAGCCCCATCGTCAATTCCGGGCAATTCAGACTTGAGAAGAAAGATGCCGCTCTGTAACGAAGCATTAACTGTGGCATGGTTTTCCACTTACTACCGTTCTTGCCAAGCCATCCCTCGGCTTTAGCCATTTCCATGTCCACGGTCATACCCTCAACTCTACGACCATTTTTCGTAGTCCAAGCAAGACACGAATAAGGCTTGCCATCCTTATCTTTGGTTTCCTCAAACTGTAATTCCATGTCGAATTTACCGGAATTATTGATTGCCGCAATCAGAAACTTTGAACTCCAAGACGGTCTACCCTGAATCACATACAGATTCTGCATAACCATCAGTGGGCTTACTCGCAGTCTCTGCGCCTGCTCAATAGCAATCAGACAGTTTGCATCGTTCTTCTGGAATGTCTGCGGAACGATTGTTGAACTTGCCAGTGCCTTTGCCATCTGCATAGCCATGATGAAATTGTCGGATGTTCCGAAAATTCCAAGGCTGTAATCGGTAACCTTGTTATTGTGTGTTGCAACCTCTGTCTTTTCTTCTGCTACTGCTACTTCCTGTTTCTTTGTTTCTGCCATAATTATTTTTCCTCGCTTTCCATGATGATTTTTAATTTGTTTTCTGCTATTTCAAACTTTTCTTTTGCCGATTCAAGTTCCTTTTCTGCGACTTCTCTAAACTTTTCTTTTGCATAATCGTAATTCGGCTTTGTAAGGAAAATATTTTCATAATAGCCAGTAATTTTCCCTTCGTCCTCTTTTCTAACAAAGCTCATGCAATTTGGAAAACCTCTTTTCTTATCAACTGGATAATATGTCTTTGGTTTTTCAATCACTTCCACTTCTGTGACGGAGATTCCGTCCGAATTAAGTCCATAAAAATAAAGTTTCACTGCTTTTCCTCGCTTTCCTCATATTGCTTCACAACCGCCACCTTATCAGCACCGTAGGTTTCCACCCATGCCATATCCACTGATTCATCTGTAACTGTCAGCTTTGCACCTTTGGCATTTACAACCGTATCACCGGCTTTTACGGAATCCTCGGTGCGGTATGTATAACTTCTGGTGCTGTTAGGAAATTTTGCTTTAATATAATGCATCATTAACCCTACTTTTTCACATATCCATTTGACAAATTTTCAAGAATACGCAAAAGCCTTTCGTTTGTTTCTGAGACTTTTCTAAGTTTTTCTTCAAGGCAATATTTATTTCTCATAAGTTCATCTACCTTTGTTCGCAAATCCGAGTTTTCAGCCTTCAATTTTTCAATATCATCCATGTACACGACCTCTCTTTCCTTTATTTCTCATATCTTTCTCGCAATACGGAAGAGAACAATGTCCGGCTCTTTCCCAGAACCCCTTACTTGCACTCTTCCAACGCTTGCACGACATACACCGTGCATCCGGCTGTGTGATGTTGTTGCTTGTCCCTACTCTTGACATTCTACACACCCTCCACTTTCAACTGTTTGTCCTCGGAAACGCTCAAAAGAATTAACTGCGCATCCATATCCGGCACATTGAACTCATTCAGCGATTCGGCGTTATCTACGAAAATCGGTACGCTCACACCGTATAACTCGCTAAGAGAACGGATAATATCAAGTCCGGCTACGATTCTATGACCACTGTTTAAAGCCGAATACGTAACGCCATTCACAGTACACTCACAACAATCTTTCATACCGCCATTTAACTGCATTTCAAAGAGTTTGAAATTTACGGTCTTGAAATGGCTGTTAATAGATTCTGAAACCTTATCCAATTTGAAACGAATGAACTCTTCTAAGAGATAAAGCATCTGCTCTTGGTCGGCAACTTTCTGCCCGATTTCTTTCTGCTCGTCATGAAGCGTTTCGATACGATCATCAATCATAATGTTGTTAGCCGCCTGCGCGATAACCTTGTTCACTTCATCAAGCTGTGCCTGCAGATTGGTTTTCTCGGCTTTCAAATCAGTAACAACCTTGTCTGCGCCCTCGGATTCAAGCTTTGCAATATCAGCAAGAATCTTGTCATGCTCTGTTTTCAGCTTCACATACTCTTCATTCTGCGAATAATCAGCTTCTTCTGGGATCTCAGATAACAGTTTGCAAAGTTCCTCTTTATTCGTAAAAGTCCCCTGCTCCTGTTTCTTTAAGGAATCTATTTCCATTTGCAGATCAGCATTTTTCTTTGTCAGTTCCTCGATCAGATTTTTCTTCGCAAACCCATATGCCTTGATTTCTTCCAAGTTGGATTCTTTCTGGGTAATAAAGTCACTTTTTGAATCATTTAGTTTCCGCTTTGCATCTGCCTTGGCTTTTGTCTTTCTTTCTTCAAAATCAGCCTTTAACTGCTCAATCTTATCAGCCGGTAACTTCTGACCGCATAAGGAACAAACCGTTGTAGATTCATCGAATATCCACTTGGATTCATCAAAGAGATACGGAGTTTCATCAAATGCCTTGGCTTTCTCAGAATTATACTGTTCGCCCAGTTTCTTCCGCTCTGCATCCGCATCAGTGATAGTTTTTTCGTTATCAGAAATCTGTTTCTCTTTCAAAGAAATCGTAACCGCAAAATGTTCTAACTCATTTTTACAATCACGCAATTCAGCATCCATGATGCTTCTTTTGTTTGATAACTCGCGATTCATCGTCTGTTCCATGCCGGACATGTCAAACTGTAACTGCATTTCCTTACTTCTTAAATCGCCCAATGCGCTACCTGCATTCTCCATTTTCTTGTCACATTCAGCGATTCTTCTTACCAGATCTACCTTTGCAAGTTCCTGCTCTGCCACGTCAACATCAACCTTGGATTTCTCGGCTTCATCAATACGTACCGGAATCTCTGACTGTTTCTTTTTCCACTCTGTAAGAGCTTTCTGAAATTTTGCACGAATATCATCCGTGGACGGTGCTTTCTCCAACTCGCCGAGTAATTGGGCATACTTAGCATCTGTATGCGCCAGTTCAACATCCGATACATCCGTTACAAGGCGCATCAGAATATCCCGCTGCTCTTTCCATTTCATGGAAGAGAAATACTGCGGATTGGCCAGCATCTTGAACATATCCTCGCTCTGTGCCAGACTGGAAATATATTCTTTGAAATCAGCTTCACTTTTTGGATAACCGTCAATCTCAAATGAATTGACATTTCCCTGCAATGCAACAGTATCAGTACCACGTTTCTTAACCCAATTCTGCTTCTGCACTTTGGAAAGCTCTATTTCCTTACCATCTACATCCAGAACCGCTACAACCTTAATTTCTACGTTATCAATGCGGTTTCCGTCCTTATCCAACGGTCTGACATTGAACTTTTCCTCTCCGGCACTGTTCTTGTTAAACAGAAGCCATGTGAACGCATCGAATATGGTTGTCTTTCCTGCGGCGTTCTGTCCTTTAATACTTGTCTTATTAGAGAAATTCACATCAAGGCTCTTAATTCCCTTGAAATTCTCCATATGTAACGATCTAATTTTCAGTTTCATTTTCTTTCCCCTTCCACTCTTTATATTTTTTAAGTGCCTCTTCAAAGCATGCTTCATCGTCAATATATCCAAGAGCTGACTCTATAATTTTTGAATTAATAGTTGTTCCCCTTTTCCCCATCAGCTCAATGTCTCTTTGGTGTTCATTTGAAATAATGGCACATGCTGTATAAACTTTCGTCCTGCATGCAACCAGATCTGCATATTCCTCAACGGAAATTGTAACGGTATTTTCTGCCATCTTAATTTTCCTCCTCTAATACATTAATTTTGCTCACAGACACCTCATATGCTGTTCTCTGCTCTTCTGTCCCATCTTCGTACATCTTTACATACCCACGGCTCTGAATGCGTCCGGTAAGTTTCAAATGCGTTCCAACCGGAAGTCCAGATGTATACACCGCATTTCTGCCCCAGACAACACACGGAATATAATCTGATTTGCCATAGGAACGATTGGCTGCGATTAATAAATCTGCAATTTCTCTTCCAAGCGGAGTTTTCCTGTAAATCGGTTCTTTGCATACATATCCGTCAAGCTGGATTTTGTTCAAATCTGTATGTTCTCCCGGATTCGCTTTTTCAATTTCACAGACGAATACATATAATAACAGACGATTTCTCTTTTCCTCATGTTTGTTATAAGAACTATACACACCGGAAACATTAACGGCAGTGCCCGTGTATTTATCATTCAGATTGATTAATCTCTCTGAAATAATTAATGGGATAATATCAGCCGTTCCACTTAATCTATCCACTTTGAGGTACATATTATAAAATCCCTCTCCAAACACCTCATGGCTAAATTCCGGCTCTGAGATAATCGTTCCTGTAAGTTCCACTTTATTGTTTTCTGCTCTCATATTTGAATTTCTCCTTTTCTTATGCTAAAATAGGCGCAAATAGCTTATGCTATTGCTTTGATTGGGAATCATTCAGCTTTGGTCGGTTCGGATGATTCCTTTTCTTTGCTGTAATCAGTGTCAAATGTGATATAGGTAATACCGTCATCGTCATCAGACTCACTTCTGTAATCGTAATCTACAATCTCTTCTGTATACTCCTGCCACTCCCCATCTATTTTTGTTCCTATATAAATAAGAAGTAATCCAATCAATACAGGTATAGCAGTGACCGGATACTCCGTTGCATCAATGCAGATGCAAAACAGAAAAACAACGGTGCCGATCATTTCAATTACCTTTGCAAACTTCTTCATAGACACATCACTCCTACCACTTATAGGAACCATTGGCAATCTCATCACCATACAAGGAAACAAAATCTGTTATTAATGCGATAAACTCTGAATTTGTCGGCTTTCCTTTTTCCACTGAAACCGTGTAACCAAAAATTTTGTTGATTGCATTTGTATTGCCATTTGTCCATGTAACTTCAATTGCGTGCCGGATTGATCTTTCTACTCTCCAGACTGTATCGCTGTTTTCTTCTGCGATTTCAGTATAGAGTCCTTTAATAATGCTGATAAGTTTACTTCTGTTTTCAAGACATTTCTCAACCGCACTTATTATGTAACCTTAAGGCTATGTTTTACGCCGATCTGATCTAATGTCTTTCTTAAAGCAATGTTCATTTGTCTATCCATGAATACCTCCTGTTAATCCTTTCCAACTCCGTATCTGATTGCCATTTCCTTCACAATAGCTGTATATCCCTCGATCAACTTCTTATCCTCTGCAATAATATCCACATAGGATAATTTGTCTCTGGTTGATTTACAGATACCCTCGTCAGCCATGCGCCTGCGCTTATTAGTCAGCCGCTGTTTCAGATTTACACCCATTCGCTTTGACAACAGTTCGTAGCTTTCGGCTCTTACTTGGCTGTATGCCTGTCCGCCACCAAGTTCCATGCTGATTTTTCTTAAAATATTTCCAGTATCATCACGCCATGATGTTGTATCAAGTGCAACCACTTCCCGAATACTCTCAACTCTCTGTTCCACATGGTTCAGTTGTTCCGCCTGCCGTTTCTGTTCTAACTGCTGTTCTGCTACAGAATTGAAAATCTTCTGGAACATCTGCAACTCCGGTGATAATTGGTTGAGGTCAATTACCTTCTGTTTCATGCGCTCTTCCAAATGCGTAAAATACTCACGCGCTTCTTCTGCTTTCTCTCCGTTTCCTTTCATGGAAAGTTTCTTTGCGAAATGTGCTGTGAGTTTGTAATCATCAGCAAAATTTCCTCTGCTACTTTCATTCGCCATTGATGGCGAGTAAAAATAATCCTCATTTTCAGTAGCAAATTCATTGTCTACAATATTCGCTTTCGCCCATCTGGAATAATGGCTTTTATCCATTTCCAAGAACTCATACAACTTCTTTGCGGTGGTCATTCCATTTTCATCGACACCAAGTGCAATCTCAATCGGCGTCTGCATTTTTGCTTGTTTTAACTCTTCCGTTTCCTCCAACTCCTTTCCGTGTTATAATTCCCTTATCATCAAATAAGGGAGGTGCTACAATGATTGAAAAGACAATTCATGACTTAGCTGTCACATATGCCAGTTCAAAACTTTCAGAATATGAAATTGACAAACGCGAAGCTCCACTTTGCGGAAATACAGAAATGTCATCCGAAGAAGTTCTGTATTTAAAAGCGGCATACGATTTTGCTGTCAAAAATCTTTCGGAGTAGGTTCGTACCTTTCTCCAACCATTGCATGAGAAACAGCTTCTTTTATCACTTCATGCTGTTTCTCCTCTGAAACGGACTGCTCAATGCGTTTTAGTGTACCGTCAATACTCTTTAACGTGTTGAGCATTTCTTTTAAAATTCTCACTGCATTTCTCCTTTCTCATTATTTTTAGGGCAAGCCTGTTCGTTAGCTAAAATCATTCCCTCTGCGACTCCGAGAACGTAGCTCTGTTTCTCTTTATCAAGTTTTGGAATTGCTTTTGAAATCCTAACAATTAGGTCTTTTTCCTTTTCGCTCATTTGGTTCACTTCCTTTCTTGTTGACTTTGTAAGCATACAATATCATACAATGTAATCAATGTCAATACCTTTTTGTTGACATTGTTAGCAATTAGTGATATATTATTTTTTGCAGGAAGGAGGTGCTTGATAAAATGAAAGAACGTATAAAATTTTTACGTGAAAAACTAGGGAAAAGCCAAGAAGAATTTGGCAAGGAACTTGGATTATCAAGAAATTACATTTCTTTAATAGAAAATGGTCAAAGAAATTTATCAGACCAGTCCTTAAAGGTTCTTTGCTCTTTGTATTCGGTAAATGAAGAATGGGTTCGAACCGGAAAAGGAAATATGGAAAAATCCAGAACAAAAAATCAAGAAGTTTTTGATTTTGCAAATAAAGTGATGGATTTGCCAGACAAAAAATTTAAGAAACGCTTTATAGAAGCATTGGCAAAGCTCGATGAAAGAGATTGGGAATGCCTAGAAAAAATTGTATTAGAAATAACAAAAGAGGGCTAATTGCCCTCTTTTGTTATATTTATTACTGCCTTTAGTATTTGACTTAAAATCCAAGTATCGTCAATTTCAGATATTTTTTTTATTAGCTCTTTTTTGTAGTTCTCATTTACTTCGTTTTCCCCCATATTGATTTCCTCCAATCATTCCGCACTTCTGATAGCGATAAACAAATTATAGAACTTATGTTCGATACCGTCAACCCCATTTGACAAATTGCTACAAATTACAAACTCGTTTGTAGTTGAGGGACAAGAAAACGCCTTATCCCGCCCCTCAGCCAGAACTTGAAGTGCCCTTATCGGACAATTTTATTTTACAAATTTTTCCACCATTATTCAAACCATTTCGGTCGCAAGTTTCGACAGGTAAATTTCTTATTGTCACAGAATGTCGATTGATTAGTTTAAATTTTGTTAAAAAATTAATTACTGGTTGAAAATTATGCATCTGCCAGTTATCTGTGATGAATTTTAAGTGAATAATTTTCCTTTCTGCCCGTAGGCTTTATGCAAAAGAGCCGGCTACACAACACATGGTCATGTAATCGGCTCTTAGGCTCTTGATTTTATTATATTTAATTTTTAATGCAGTTTTTTTACAGCTTAGGTGCGATCTTTACCATATTTAACCATTCCTGCACATTAAGATTTGAACCTGAGTTCTGATAAGTACTGAGTGTACCAGTCTGTCCCGGTCCGAAAGTGCCACCACTCGTTACCTGTAAAGTTGATGCACCGCCGGATACCGCAGGAACTCTGACTCGTCCCATGACATAGTTAGATGTTGTATTTGTTATAAAAACTTCACGAAACCCATTTGCGTTTGAACTAAAAGTGACAAGTCCTGTAACAAGATAATATCCATCATCCGGGACAGTGAAATACTGCACGACAGGAGTCTGATCATTATAATTTGTCATAGTATTGGATAAGCTAGATACATTATTTTTGGCATCCGCCTTTTTTAAATATGTGTCTGGAATGTTATTACCATCATAATCTGCACTAGCACGGGCAACACGTACAGCAGGATATGTACCGTCAGTTTTATCAGCATAAATATCGACAACATTATCATTTTGCACATTAAATTGTGGAAACAATGTACCGACAAATCCAGACCAGTCTTTTGCTACTACTTTTAGGAAATATTTATTTACTAAACCGATATCGCTCCCGTGCATGTCCCATTCCCAATCTTAGAAATATCCGTTGTTCCAAGCATTTTATAGAGATACCGCACATTCTTGAACATCTGTGACACCTTTGCAAAAATAGAAGAATGTTTTTCGCCACTTGATAATTTTGGTACGCTTGTCCATGCTGACGCTGATCCGTCTGCCACATCGCTACTCGTAAAGGTTGCTGTATTCTCGGCTGTATCTCCACCAGTTGCCACTGCACCGACATCTTTTGCCGTAAGCACTACATTTCCACGACGGAAAGAATCTTCATTTACACCTTTGATTCCGGTAACTGGAGTTCCGGCCAGCACGTCCCACTTTTCATCTGATGTTTTATAAATATTGGCACCTGCCGGAATTACATTCCCGGCTCCCTCTTTAAAATCATCCGTGGTTGTAAATTCGTCTGAAATATTGAACATCCACCCTGTGCTAACATCCGCAAGTGCCGGAAGATCTGCAAATGCAACTGTTCCGTGTGGCTGCAATCCACCTTTAAGTCCTTCTGATACATCTTTTGCCTGCTGATAGTAATACTTGGCATTGTCAGAATCCTCGCCCTCTCTGCTTCCTGTACCACCAACAGCATAACTCTGTGCCTTGGTTGCACTTTCTTCTGCAGATTCCGCCTTACCGATGATCTCCGCAGCCTTTTGAGTTGCAATATCTGCTTTTTCGGCTGCTGTATCAGCTGACTGACTGGCGGATGATTCACTGGCGGATGTCTCACTGACTTTTGCGTTGCTTTCGGATGCCTCTGCCGCCGTAGCTGACTTCGCTGCCGCTGTCTCTGACGCTTTGGCATTGGTTTCGGATGTTTTTGCCGCTGTTTCACTGGCTTTTGCAGCATTCTCACTTGCTTTGGCGTTGGCTTCGGACTTTGCCGCTGCCTGCTGGCTTGACTCTGCCTTTGCCACTTCCACTTTGATTTTCGCAAGATAGTTTGGCTCCAAGTGTTTTTCCTCGATGCTACCCTCTTTGACGATGGCAGACACTTTTCCATCCTTATCAATATAAAA
>ERZ779832.496-NODE-496-length-9289-cov-3.72201_pt1 | contig 9289 bp, 9 predicted proteins | sample MGYA00511250_ERZ779832 | MGnify/ENA primary metagenome ERZ779832 (study PRJEB29588, sample SAMEA2154726) | human gut metagenome | biome: human gut; feature: human-associated habitat; material: faeces | place: Denmark | collected 2008/2010 ...
CCGACGGTAATCGTGGCCTTGGGCAGCGTGGCGCTGCATTGTCTGGGCCGTCCCGATATGCGCATTACGCGCGACCGCGGTATGTGGTTCCGCACGGAGCAGGGCTTTGACTGCATTGCTACATATCATCCAGCGTATTTGCTGCGTCAGTACGGCAAGCAGCTGGTGGCTTCCAAATGGGATGTATTCCATGATCTGGAGGCAGCACGCGAGCGTGCCGCACTTTTGGCGCCGGGCTATGAATTTATGTCTGAGGAAAAGCCGGATTTATTTAAGATTTTTAAGAAGCGTGTACGCTGAAAAAGCTGCTGCAAGTAAAAAGCGTTCTGCCGCAAAATTACGGCAGAACGCTTTTGTATTTTATGCTTACGATATTAAATAATCTTAGTGGTCCAGTCTTCGATGTTCCAAACCTTATCTACCCAGTCCTCGTAGAATTCTGGTTCATGGGAAACAAGCAGAACGCTGCCCTTGAATTCCTTCAGTGCACGCTTCAGCTCGTCTTTTGCGTCAACATCGAGATGGTTAGTAGGCTCGTCCAGTACCAGCCAGTTGACATCCTTCAGCATCAGTTTGCACAGGCGCACCTTGGCAGCCTCACCACCGCTGAGGACGAAAACCTTACTGGTAATATGCTCGTTGGTCAGGCCACAGCCTGCAAGTGCAGCACGCACCTCGTAGTTAGTCAGGCCGGGATATTCGTTCCAAACATCATCGAGAGCAGTATTCTCGTTCTTTTCGCGTTCCTCCTGCTCAAAATAGCCGGGCTCCAGGAATTCACCCAGCTCAACCTTGCCGCTGACAGGCGGAATGATACCTAAAATAGTTTTCAGCAGGGTAGTTTTACCTAAGCCGTTGACACCGCGGATAGCGATTTTCTGACTGCGTTCCAGGTTAAAGGTAACAGGACGGGTGAGAGGGCTGTCGTAGCCAAGCACCAAATCCTTCGCTTCTACGATGAAGCGGCTGGGAGTACGTGCCTCGGTGAATTTGAAGGTCGGCTTCAGCTTTTCACGCGGCTTTTCAATCATTTCCATCTTATCGAGCTTGCGTTGGCGGCTTTTTGCCATATTGGTGGTAGCAACACGCGCCTTATTGCGGGCGATGAAGTCCTCCAGCTTAGCAACCTCCTGTTGCTGACGCTCGTAGGCTGCAGCCTTCTGTGATTGATAGATGGCGTACATTTCCTGGAATTTGTCGTAGTCACCGCTGTAACGGGTAAGCTCGCAGTTTTCCAGATGATAGATAACATTGACAACCTTGTTGAGGAAGGGAATGTCATGGGAAATCAAAATGAAGGCATGCTCGTAGTTCTGCAGGAACTTGGTGAGCCATTCGATATGTTCAACGTCAAGATAGTTGGTAGGCTCGTCCAACAGCAGAATTTGGGAGTTCTGCAGCAGCAGCTTAGTAAGCAGAACCTTGCTGCGCTGACCGCCGGAAAGCTCGCTGACGTCTTTATCAAGACCGATGCTGCCAAGACCGAGGCCGTTGGCAAATTCTTCGATTTTGCTGTCTAAGGAATAGAAACCGCTGTGCTCCAGCTCAGACTGGATTTCACCGACGGTATTCATCATTTTATCAAGCTCTTCGGGAGAAGCATCGCCCATTTTATCGTACAGCTCCAGCATCTGCTGCTCCATAGCATACATGCCGTCGAAGGCAGTGCGCAGAACCTCGCGGATAGTCATGCCCTTTTCCAGAGTGCTTTGCTGGTCCAGATAACCGACTGTGACCTTGCCGGGCCATTCAACCTTGCCTTCGTCAGGCAGTACGTGACCGGTTACGATATTCAAAAAGGTGGATTTGCCTTCTCCGTTAGCGCCAACAAGACCTACGTGCTCACCGCGCAGGAGCTTAAAGGAAACGTTTTCTAAAATTTGGCGGCCGCCAAAGGAGTGGGAAACATTGGTGACGTTTAAGTAGCTCATAAAAACCTCGCTTTATTAGTTTAGTTTTGGTATAATGATAATGGTCTGACGAACGTTGGCTGCCCCTCAAGGGAGGTGGAAGCTATGCGAGTGTACGAAGCCTTAAGTCTTATGATTGCTTTCGGCATTCTTGTTGCGACCATTATCTTGGCATGTAAGTAACATTACATAAAAAGAAAAAGACCGACTAAAGCAAGCCAGCCTTTTCTTAACTTAAAGAATTAATTGGGAAGAGCTGACGGGCTCAATCGTCAGACCAACCTACATATATTATAACAATCAACAATGCTTTCGTCAACGATAGAGGAGGAAAATAATTATGCTGCAAGGAAATAAAAAAGATATTGAAAAGCTGCTGCCGTATGTAAGCAAGAGTTTGCAAAAAGCATTGGCTTACGTTGCTGCGACTGACTTCAGCAAGGTAGAAAACGGTGAATATGAAATTGACGGACGTAATGTTTTCGCCCGTGTAAATACATATGATACCGAGCCCAAGGCTGAACGTCGTCCGGAAAAGCACAACGATTATATTGATGTACAGTTTGTTGCTCGCGGTGAGGAAACAATTTGGTATACACCGCTGACAGCTGATTGTGTAGAAACAGAAAATAAAGCAGAAAAAGAGGACGTAATTTTTTACGCCGACCCGCAGGAGAAGAATTGCGCAGTATTAAATTCCGGTGATTTTGCAATTTTTTTCCCGTGGGAATTACACAGACCTAATTGTTCTGTAGAAAAAATCGCCAGCAACGTACAAAAAATCGTAGTTAAGGTAAAAGCCTGAAACACGCATGGTTGAGCGGTTTTAGTTGCTTAAACAAATCGGTTTGACGACTTTGAAAAACTTTTTCTGAAAAAATCATAAAAAAGTTCAAAAAAAGTGTTGACAAATGCGTGTGGACTTAGTATAATAACACTCGTGATGTTGAGCAACACAAAACATCACAAAATATTCCCCGATAGTTCAGCCGGTAGAACACCTGACTGTTAATCAGGGCGTCGTAGGTTCGAGTCCTACTCGGGGAGCCACCTGGCCGGTTGGTCAAGCGGTTAAGACACCGCCCTTTCACGGCGGTATCGGGGGTTCGATTCCCCCACCGGTCACCAAATTACGGGCGCTTAGCTCAGCTGGGAGAGCGTCTGCCTTACAAGCAGAATGTCAGCGGTTCGATCCCGTTAGCGCCCACCATTTTTTTGCCCATTTTGCCTCAATATTGTAATGGCCCGGTGGTTCAGTTGGTTAGAATGCCGCCCTGTCACGGCGGAGGTCGTGGGTTCGAGTCCCATCCGGGTCGCCATTACGCCTCGGTAGCTCAGTTGGTAGAGCAAAGGACTGAAAATCCTTGTGTCCACAGTTCGATTCTGTGCTGAGGCACCAATCCAAAAACAGCACCTGCTATTGCGGGTGTTTTTTTATTATCTGTATATCTATATCTGCTTAAACACATTTTTCAGCCAGCAAGGAGTGTTATCATGTTTGAAAAATTTTTCCATGAAGTAACCGGTCCCTATATCTGGGGTCTGATTCTGCTTTTATCCCTGCGTGCCATCTTCTCTTCCGTACGCAAAAAGGATTATCCGCACGCTGCTGCTTTTATCGTTGTAGCCATTGCTGCCGCATTTATGACAGCAAGCGCACTTGATATGCTTCCGCCTGCTATAGCAGAAATATTTGCATAAGAAAAAGGCCGCTGCGCAGCGACCTTTTTACAAACTTAAACGCCGCTTTACGCGGCATTTTTTTGTGCTTATTTTCAGTTGATGCCGGTTACATCAAAACCGGTATCCTCAACAGCAGCCTTCAAAACTGCATCATCCAGGCCTGCGCCCTCAACAACCGCATTATTGTTTTCCAAGGAAACAACAACACTTGTTACACCTGCTATAGCAGCAAGTGCTTCCTTAACGGCGCCAACACAATGCTGGCAATGCATACCTTCGATAGCAATAGTCTTAGTCATAATAAAATCTCCTTTGCAATTACAATTTTATAAAACGCAGTCTTAATGCGTTAGTAACAACAGAAACACTGCTGCAGCTCATCGCCGCCGCTGCAATCAGCGGATTCAGCAGCCAGCCGAAGGCTATATAAAACACACCTGCGGCAAACGGAATACCGACGGCATTATAAATAAAGGCCCAGAAAAGATTTTCCTTGATATTGGTCATAACGCTGCGGCTTAAGCAAATTGCCTTCGCCACATCCAGCAAGTCGCTTTTGATTAAAACCATATCCGCAGCCTCAATCGCAATATCCGTGCCGGCACCGATAGCGATACCTACATCGCCACGCGCCAACGCAGGTGCATCGTTAATGCCGTCGCCTACCATGGCAACAATATGGCCCTCCTGCTGCAGCTTGCGTACTACCGCTTCCTTATCCTGCGGCAGCACCTGCGCAACAGCCTCATCAACACCTACCTGTGTGCGAATCGCCTCCGCCGTCGCCCGGTTATCACCGGTCACCATCAGCACATGCAGGCCCATTGCCTGCAGCTTGCCGATTGCCTCCTTACTCGTAGGCTTTACGGTATCGGCAACAGCAATACAGCCTAAAAGCTCGCCTGCACGTACAAAATATAACGGTGTTTTTCCCTGTGATGCAAGCTTATCATACTGGTCCATCAAACTGCTGACATCAACATTCAACGCCTGCAACAGCTTCATATTGCCTGCTGCGCACTCATCGCCTGCAAGCTCAGCAGTAAAGCCCTGACCGGAGATTTGCTTATAATTACATGCTTCTAAAAGTGCAAGCTGCTTTTCTTCAGCAGCAGCAACAATAGCTTCACCCAAGGGATGCTCCGACAGCTTTTCCAGACTGGCAGCAACGGCCAGCAATTCATTTTCCGTAACCTTTACAGGCAAAATATCCGTCACCACCGGTTTGCCCTCTGTAATCGTACCTGTTTTATCTAAAATAACGGTGTCTACCTTATGCGCTGTTTCCAACGCTGTTGCCGATTTAATCAGAATACCGCTCTTGGCACCACGCCCCGTTCCTACCATAATCGCTGTTGGTGTTGCCAATCCCAAAGCACAGGGACAGGAAATGACGAGCACCGAAATAGCTATCGTCAGTGCAAAATGCCAGCTTGCGCCCAGCGCCAGCCAGACAACCGCCGCAAGCACGGCAATGCCTATAACTGCCGGAACAAAATAACCGCTCACCTTATCAGCCAGCTTGGCAATAGGCGCTTTAGAAGATGTTGCCTCGTCCACCAGCGCAATAATCTTCGCTAAAGCGGTATCAGCGCCAACCGCGGTCGCTTCCATCTTAAAGTAACCGCTTCTGTTGACTGTGCCGCCGATAACCTTATCACCAACAGCTTTATCTATCGGCAGGCTTTCACCCGTCAGCGCACTTTCGTCCAAGGCACCGCTGCCCTCAATGATTTTGCCATCCACAGGCACGGACGCACCGCTTTTTACAATCAGTACATCGCCTGTAACTACCTCCTCTACAGGAATTTCTCCCTGCAGGCCGTGACGCTCGACAAGCGCTGTTTTCGGCGTAAGATTCATCAGCGCCTTAATCGCATCAGAGGTGTGGCTCTTCGCCCGCGCTTCCATAAACTTGCCGACAGTGACAAGCGCTAAAATTACAGCACTCGCTTCAAAATACAAAGCATCGGCAAAGCTCGGCAGCAAATCAAGACGATTATGACCAAAGGAATACGCCATGCCAAATACAGAATACAACCCGTAAATAAAAGACGCACCACTACCAACGGCAATTAATGAATCCATATTAGGCGCACCGTTTAAAAGATTGCGCACACCATGGATAAAATACTTACGGTCGATAAAGAGCACCGGAATACACCACAGCATCTGCAGCAAAGCGTTAATCAGCTCGTTTTCCTGCCCCAGAATAAAGCCTGGCAGCGGCCAGCCCCACATGCGCCCCATGTGCTGATAAAAGACAAGACCGGCAAAAATCAGCGAACCGATAAGACGCTGACGCATCTCCTCCATCTCCTGTGCCGCCGTATCCTGCTGAGGTACCGGTGCTGCAACATTTGCAGCATGTACTCTCGCGCCAAAGCCCAGCTTTTCAATGCGGGCAATAATCTCTTTTTCATCCACAACGCTTTCATCAAAGGTAACGTGCGCATTATTCTTCAGCAGATTAACGCTCATCTGCTCCACGCCCTGCATCCTGTTGACAACCTTTTCGATGCGTGAAGAGCAGGCACTGCAACTCATGCCCGTTATATCAAGTAATTGTTTTTTCATTGTGGCTCCTTTCGTTTACTATCTATTTGACGTAAAATTTTTTGTCTGCTATTATTATAGCAAACGCTACCTTTATTTCAAGAATGCACTATTTAGGTAGATAGTATACAAAAAGATACTGTAAAATAACATATCAACTTCTTTGCTCCATGCAGAAAGGATAATTCAAATGAAAGACACCATTAACGTCAACTGTCCCGTTGCTGCCACGCTGCAGCTCATCGGCGGCAAATATAAAGCATTGCTCCTGTGGCATCTGTCAGGCAAAATTCTGCGCTTCAATGAACTGCGCCGCCTTGTCCCCGAGGCTACGCCCAAAATGCTCACCCAGCAATTACGCGAGCTGGAAGGTGACGGCTTGATTGCGCGCAAGGTGTACGCCGTCGTTCCGCCTAAGGTTGAGTACAGCCTGACGCCGCGGGGTGAAAGCCTCTTTCCCATCCTGCAGGCCATGTATGCCTGGGGCAGCAAGCTGCTGGAGGGCGAAGGCATCTGCCCGGAATGCTCCATGAAGCCTGTGGAAGCAGAGCATTGCTGTTGCCACGACAAAACCGAATAGAAACGAAAACTTCGGTAGAACGATAACTATGCTTACGTTTTAGCCGAAGTTTTTCTATTTTCACTTTAAAACAGCCGAAATATTCTTTATCCGCATGCACATCGCAACTGCCTTTCCGACGAAAACAAACCCATGCAAAAAGCACGCTGCAGCCTGCGCCAAGCGCAAGCCGCAACGTGCTCATATAATGCTTATAATCAGCCGATTTCTGCTTCCTTTTCAGTACCGCGAACGTTGATTGGATGGTTGTTTTCGTCAACCATTACAACCTTCGGCACATAGGTTTTAGCTTCTTCTTCGGTCATGAGGCTGTAAGCGATGATGATAACAGTATCGCCAACCAGAACTTTACGTGCAGCAGCACCGTTCAGGCAGATAACACCGCTGCCACGCTCACCGGCGATAACATAGGTTTCCAGACGGTTACCGTTGTTGTTGTCAACGATTTGTACACGCTCGCCCGGAAGAATACCGGACAGCTCCAGCAGCTCGCTGTCGATAGTAATGCTGCCCATATATTCCAGGTTTGCCTGGGTTACGGTAGCGCGATGAATTTTGCCATGGTGCATAGTATAAAGCATATTATTTCTCCTCCAAAACTACATTATCAATCAGACGGGTGGTGCCGAATTTAACAGCTACAGCCAACAGGTTGCTGCCTGCCATCGGAGCTGCTACAGGTTTCAATTCCGGCAGTGCATAAATTTCAACATAATCAATATCAGACATAGGCTCTTCTTTAATGGAAGCAGTAACAGCCGCAGTAATCTTAGCAGCGTCACGCTCACCTGCTTCGTACTGCTCCTTAGCAGCCTTCAGGCTACGGCTCAGTACCAGTGCTGCCTTGCGCTCTGCTTCATTCAGATAGGTGTTGCGGGAGCTCTTTGCCAGACCGTCAGCTTCGCGGACAATCGGCATAATGCGCAGCTGGATGTTGAAGAACAGGTCTTTTACCATGCGTTTCAGAACCTCAACCTGTTGTGCGTCCTTCTGACCGAAGTAAGCACGGTCCGGTTGTGCCAGGTTAAACAGCTTGGTAACAACGGTGGTTACACCACGGAAGTGAATCGGACGGGTACGGCCGCAAAGAACCTTGGTAATCTCACCGGTTACTTCAACCCAAGTTGCATCCTCGCTCGGATACATTTCCTTCGGAGCCGGAGCGAAAACTACGTTAGCGCCCATGCTTTCTGCCAGCTTGCAGTCTGCCTCCAAAGTACGCGGATAAGCGTCCAGATCTTCGTTAGGACCGAATTGAGTCGGGTTTACGAAAACGCTGACTACAACAAAGTCATTTTCCATGTTAGCTGCTTTAATCAGGGATGCATGGCCTTCATGCAAAGCGCCCATAGTAGGCACCAAACCGATGGTCAAACCCTGAGCTTTAACTGCTGCAACCTCTTCGCGCAGCTCTGCAACTGTATGTACTAATTTCATTTTGAATTACCTCACTTTATTTATGAAAGTATTAATATAATTTTTCTAAAACAGCATCGTCAATCTTAAAGGTATGCTCCGGAGCAGGGAAGGTTCTTGCCTTAACATCGGCAATATATTCCTTTACTGCTTCTACAGTAGTATCATGCAGATTAGCATACTTTTTAACAAATTTCGGGCAGAAGCCGGTGGAAACTCCCAGCAAATCGTTGCATACGAGCACCTGTCCGTCGCAGCCGTTGCCGGCACCGATACCGATGGTAGCCATGGTTTTCAGCTCGGCGGGTTTCCCTTACCAGCCAGTGCGGCCGGAACGCATTCCAATACGCAGGCAAAAGCACCTGCAGCCTCCAAAGCCTTGGCATCATCAATCATTTTTTGTGCAGCAGCAATATCCTTGCCCTGTACCTTGAAGCCGCCCAGCTGATTTACAGATTGCGGAGTCAGACCGATATGAGCACATACGGGAATGCCGGCCTGTGTCAGGCGTTCTACGAGAGGAACTACCTCGGAGCCGCCCTCCAGCTTAACTGCTGTGCAGCCTGTTTCCTTCAGGAAGCGTGCAGCATTATACATTGCATCAACAATGCTTGCCTGATAGCTCATAAACGGCATATCGCCAACTACTAAAGCAGTGCTGTTGCCACGCATAACAGCCTTGGTGTGATGAATCATTTCATCCATCGTTACAGGGACTGTGGAATTATATCCTAAAATTACGTTACCCAGGGAATCACCTACAAGAATCATATCTACGCCTGCTTCGTTCACGTTGCGGGACATTGCTACGTCGTAAGCGGTTATCATCGTGATAGGTTCGCCCTTTTTCTTCATTTCTTTAATCGTTGCGACTGTTACTTGTTTGTTAGCCATAATATCCTCCAAGCAAATTTCTCAGCTCATCAGCTGCATTTTCGTCAATAGTGCCATTAGCAAGGGCTAGCGAGGTTGTCGCCAGGCCCAGAGAGCAATAGGCAGGAATTACAGCTGCAGGTAAGGCAGCAAGATGCTTTGCTACCGTGCTGACATCACCGCGAGCAATAGGTCCTGTAAGCACAGCCGCAGGATTTTGCGTAGCCTGCAAATTAGCCGCTGTGCCTTTGGACAGGGGCAGCAGAGCCTC
>ERZ779832.499-NODE-499-length-9224-cov-4.06926_pt1 | contig 9224 bp, 10 predicted proteins | sample MGYA00511250_ERZ779832 | MGnify/ENA primary metagenome ERZ779832 (study PRJEB29588, sample SAMEA2154726) | human gut metagenome | biome: human gut; feature: human-associated habitat; material: faeces | place: Denmark | collected 2008/2010 ...
GGCAGTCATGCGGCGCCGTCATATCATTGCGCAGAGCCAGCAGATTATTGCTGCGGTCAAAAAAACGGAAGTCCCCTTTGGCACCGGCAGCGCCGAAGGTATCAACATATTCAAAATCGGGTGTTTTTACCTCATCATAGCCCCATTTGTCAAAAACGTTGATAATTGCATTTTCAATTCCGCGGCGTGTCTTCATCTCTCCCGGCAGAATATCCTTGGTTCCGTAGGGAACCTGATATACCTTATTAGTCATCTTCTTTCTTCCCCTCTTTTATAACTTGCATAACAGAATTATAACCATCCGCGCCGTAAACAAGACAACGTTTAACGCGTGAAATCGTCGCGGTGCTGGCACCGGTTTTCTCTACGATAGTTTCGTAAATACAGCCCTCATCCAGCATGCGCGCCACCTCCAGGCGCTGTGCCATTGCCTTAAGCTCGCTGATAGTACAGATATCCTCAAAAAATTTATAGCATTGCTCCTCATCCTTTAAGCTGAGAATCGCTTTGAATAACTGGTCTGTTAAATGATCATGAATATTTGCTGCCATTTTTTAGTTTCCTCCTGTGCGTTACGTGCATATAACGATAATACTTTAACTCACTAACTCGTAAAAATACTTTAATACTTTATCTCGTGAAAGTCAAGAAAAATTTACAAAAAATCTTTTTTCCGCAGGTTTTATAAAAAATTTCGCATTTCCCTTTACAATTACCTAGTATTTTGATATAATTTGAGCAATTCCTGAAATCCATTGGACGCAGCTTTACAGCTTTACAGTTTTTTAGTAAATTTTACGCAAAACTGTTGACAATATCCTAAAATAGATGTATGATTATTTCATTCAAACTTAACAGAGATTTCATCAAGAGTAGCCGAGGGACTGGCCCTATGAAGCTACGGCAACCACACATCAGTGAACGGTGCCAATTCCAACGGATAATTCCGGCAGATGAAGATTACAGATGCAAAGTATCCTTCGCCGTGCCGGTGAAGGATTTTTTTTACGTCGGCCGTCGATTCCGACAGCGGACGTACACCGGAGAATGCGACTCTCAAGCAGCATCCGCTGACTTCTATTGGAAAATAATCTCTCACACTAAAATAAGGACTGCTGAAACTTGCGGTCACATTAGAAAGGAACACAAGAATGATAGAACTAGTTAATGTAGAAAAAACCTACTACAGCAAAGCCGGCGACATCCATGCTCTGCACAAAACAAGCCTGAGCATCAAGGCCGGCGAAATTTTCGGTATCATCGGTCTTTCCGGTGCCGGCAAATCCACATTGGTGCGCTGCATCAACATGCTGGAAAAACCGACTGCAGGCCAGGTATTCGTTGACGGCCAGGAGCTGACCGCCATGAGCGAATCACAGCTGCGTAAAGCACGTCAAAGCATCGGCATGATTTTCCAGCACTTCAACCTGCTGGCAAGCCGTACTGTTTATGATAACATCGCTTTTCCGCTGGAAATCCAAGGTCTGGGCAAGAGCGAAATCGACAAGCGCGTACGTCCTCTGCTGGAGCTAGTACAGTTGGAAAGCCGTGCCAACTACTATCCCAGCCAGTTGTCCGGCGGTCAGAAACAGCGTGTAGGCATTGCCCGCGCCCTGGCAAGCAATCCTAAGGTACTTCTGTGCGACGAAGCAACCAGCGCCCTCGACCCGCAGACTACCAAATCTATTCTGCATCTGCTGCAGGACATCAACAAAAAGATGAATCTGACCATCGTGCTGATTACACACCAGATGGAGGTTGTAAAAACTATCTGTGACCGCGTTGCTGTTATCGAAAGCGGCGACATCATTGAAGAAGGCCCGATGATTGACGTTTTCACCAATCCGCAGCACCCCACTACCAAGGAATTTACCAAGAGCGTTATCAACGCCGAGCTGCCTGATATCGTTAAACAGATGAAATTAAGCGATACCTATACAGAAGGCAGCAAGCTGCTGGTACGTATCTCCTTCATCGGTGACAGTGCCAGCGAGCCTATTATTTCCGGCATGGTAAAACATTTTGATGTTGACGTAAGCATTATTTCCGGTAATACCGACCAGCTGAAGGATGTCCTCTTCGGCACCCTGCTGATTGAGATTTCCGGTAACCGCGAGCGCATTAAAAATGCATTGGAATATCTGCATCAGCAGCATCTGAAAACGGAGGTAATTGGCTATGAGTCCTGATATGATTGACCTTTTAATAAAATCCTTTTGGGAAACCTGCTACATGGTTTTCGCTTCTACCGCACTTTCCACTTTAATCGGCATTCCGCTGGGCGTAATCCTTACCGTAACCCGCAAGGACCACATTCTGCCGAACCAGCCGCTTAACACTATTCTGGGCGCGATTGTCAACGCAACACGTTCCACTCCTTTCATTATATTAATGGTAGCAATTATTCCGCTGACACGTATGATTGTCGGCTCTTCCATCGGTACTACCGCAGCAATCGTGCCGCTGACTATTTCCGCAGCACCGTTCATTGCACGTATCATTGAATCTTCTCTGCTGGAAATCAACCCCGGCATTATCGAAGCAGCTCAGGCTATGGGTGCAAGCCCGATGCAGATTATCACTAAGGTACTGCTTCCCGAAGCAATGCATTCCATCGTACTGGGCGTAACGCTTGCCATCATCAGCTTAATCGGCTACTCCGCAATGGCCGGCACCTTAGGCGGCGGCGGTCTTGGTGACCTGGCAATCCGCTACGGCTACCAGCGCTTCCAGATGGATGTTATGATTGCCACCGTTGTCGTGCTCATCGTCATGGTACAGGCAATGCAGTCCTTGGGCGACTACGCATCCAAAAAGCTTAACAAAAACAAACTGTAATCTACAGGCCAAATGAGGATTTACAACGATGAAGCGATTTTCATCGACGTAATAAAGAAAAAAGCCGCTGCTGTCTGACAACAGACCACCATTATTTTAGGGAGGAACAACTTATGAAGAAAATTACCAAACTTTTACTCACCGTTGCGCTCTGCGCACTGACCATCATCGCCGCAGGCTGCGGCGGTGACAACAAGGCAGCCGACAAGAAGGCTGACCCGAACGCACCTGTTAAAATCGGCGTAACCGCAGGTCCGCACGCTGAAATCATGGACAATGTTAAAAAGCTGGCTGAAAAACAAGGCCTGAAAATCGAAGTTGTCGAATTCTCTGACTATGTAACCCCGAACGTATCCCTGGCACAGGGCGAGCTGTTTGCCAACTCCATGCAACATGCTCCGTATCTGGCAGCAACTCTGAAAAAAGAGCCTAAATTCGAACTGGTTGAAGCTTTCAAAACCGTAAACTTCCCGATGGCTATCTATTCCACCAAATATAAAAAGGTTGAGGATATACCGGCAGGTGCAACCATCGGCATTCCTAACCATCCGTCCAACGGGGCTCGCGCACTTCTGGTTCTGGCTGACAAAGGCTTCATCGAAGTTAAGGATAAAAACGATGTTTCCACCTCTGTAGCAAGCATCACCAAAAATCCGAAAAACTATAAAATCCAAGAGTTGGACGCCGCTTCTATTCCTAAAGCAATGGGTGACCTTGATATTGCCGTAATCAATGCCAACTATGCACTGGTTGCCAAGTTGAATCCATCTAAGGACAGTCTGCTGGTTGAACGCGCCGATAACCCGTTTGTTAACATCTTCGTAACCACCAAGGCTAACGAAAAGGATCCGCGTATGGAACAGCTGAAGAAGATTTACACCTCCGCTGAAAACAAAAAATTCATCGAAGATCACTTCAAAGGCTCCATTACTCCGGCATTCTGATTTATCAAAGCATAGCACAAAAGCTCCCGCAGACTTCTGTGGGAGCTTTTCTTACACTAATAGAATTTCTAAAAAAATTTTGCGTTTAGCACTTTACAAATTTAGCATACTAAAGTATAATGGGTACATAGTTAAATGCTAATTAACAAATGAGGTGTGAAAAATGAAAAAATTAGTAGCTTTAGTAATGGGCCTGATGATGATGCTCATGATGGTTGCCGGCTGCGGCAGCGACGGCCCGAAAAAAATGGTAATCGGTCTGGACGATAACTTCGCTCCTATGGGTTACCGCAATGAAAAGAATGAAATCGTCGGCATGGATATCGACCTTGCACGCGAAGCCTGCAAGCGTGCCGGCATGGAAGTAGAATTTAAACCAATCGACTGGGGTGCAAAAGAAGCAGAGCTCAAATCCAAACGCATTGACGCTATCTGGAACTGTTTCACCGTTAACCCGGAGCGTGAAAAGGTATATGGCATGTCCAAGCCTTACATCAACAACTCCCAGCTGGTTGTTGTTCCTAAGGATTCTCCGATTAAAACCCTCGAAGATTTAAAGGGTAAAATCGTAGCAGTACAGGATGACAGCACAGGCTCCTACCTGCTCGAGCAGCCTGCACACAAAGAGCTGGCAGCTTCCATGAAGGAAGTTCGCAAATATCCCGACTTCGCAGCTATTTACATGGAAATAGACAACAAACGTGTTGATGCTGCTATCGTAGACGCAGTTCTTGCTCGCGGCTATTATGACAAAAAGAAACCCGGTGCCTACAGAATTCTTGAGCAGACCATGGGCGATGAGGTTGTAGCAATTGCCTTCCGTAAGGACGACAAAGACTTCAAAGACCGCATCGACAAAGCTATGGATGAAATGAAAAAAGACGGTACCTGCAAAAAGATTTCCGAAAAATGGATGGGCGCAGATATCACAAAATATTAATTTGTTATCACTTGAGGGCTGTCGCATTTAGCGGCAGCCCATATTATAATTATATGGAGAGAAATAATTTATGGATTACGTTTTAAATATCATCCCTCAGATGATGGATGGCTGCCTGGTATCATTTCAAGTTTTTATTATCACCATCGTACTGAGCATTCCGTTGGGCATTCTGCTCAGCCTTGGCCGTGTTTCCGGCATTAAACCCCTGCAGGCCCTCATCGGCGGCTACGTTTGGATTTTGCGCGGCTCCCCGCTGATGCTGCAGATTTTCTTCGTTTACTTCGTACTGCCGTCCGTAGGCATTCGCCTGCCGGACTTTGAATCAGCCATCGTAGCCTTTGTATTAAACTACGCTGCCTACTTCTGCGAAATCTTCCGTGCCGGCATCCAGGCAATTCCTGCAGGCCAATACGAAGCAGCGCACACTCTGGGCATGAACTATGTGCAGACCATGCGCCGCATTATCCTGCCGCAGGTTATCCGCATCATCCTACCGCCTATCAGCAACGAAACCATTACTCTGGTAAAGGATACCTCCCTGGTATACGTCCTGGCAATGAACGATCTGATGCGTACCGCACGTAATCTGGTACAGCGCGACTTTTCTATTACCCCCTTCATCGTTGCAGCTGTCTTCTACCTGCTGGCAACTCTGATTTTAACCCTTGTTTTTGAACGTCTGGAAAAACGCTTCTCCAGATATGACCAATAGGAGGAGTAACCACCATGACAACTAAAATCAAAGCAACCAATATCTGGAAAAAATTCAATAACCTGGAAGTACTAAAGGGCATTGACCTGGAAGTAAATGAGGGCGAAGTTGTTGCCGTTATCGGCCCTTCCGGCGGTGGCAAAAGCACCCTGCTGCGCTGCCTCAACAAGCTGGAAACGATTGATAAGGGCAGCATTACTATCGACGGTGAAGAGCTGTGCCGTGAAACCTCCGGTGGTACGGAATATGTCAAGAACAATGATGTCCGCCGCATCGCCTGCAAAATGGGCATGGTATTCCAGCAGTTCAACCTTTTTCCGCATATGACTGTTCTGGAAAATCTGATTGAAGCGCCTGTCAACGTACAAAAGCGCGATAAAGCAGAAGTTATCAAGGAAGCAGAGGTTCTGCTGGCAAAGGTCGGCCTTTCCGAAAAGCGTGATGTTTATCCGCGCAAGCTCAGCGGCGGCCAGCAGCAGCGTGTAGCTATCGCCCGTGCTTTAGCCATGAAGCCCGCCATTATGCTTTTTGACGAGCCTACCTCTTCTCTGGACCCGGAGCTGACCGGTGAGGTTTTGCGCACTATGCGCGAGCTGGCAGACGAAAAAATGACCATGGTAGTCGTAACGCATGAAATGGGCTTTGCCCGTGAAGTTGCCACCAAGGTTGTTTTCATGGCTGACGGCCATGTGCAGGAGCAGGGCAGTCCGGAGGAAATTTTCGTTAACCCCAAAAACGAACGTCTGAAATCCTTCTTAAAAGTAATTTTAAAGTAATCAGATAAAGGTTTCTAAATTAATTCACAGATTACACCTACCTTTGTCATATATGTTTGTTACAATAATACTCAAGGATGAAAGGAACCTATTGAACAAGGCAAGCAAAGAAAGGTGATTTCAATGCACGTTAAAATTCTTGGCCCCATGACTAAGCAGGCAGAGCTGCTGCTGCAGAATACTGCTATTGCGTTAAAGAAGCTCAAGGTTAAGGCTGAGTTTGAAAAAGTTTCCGAATTCCAAAAGGTAGTGGCCTATGGAGTGATGGTCTTCCCCGCTTTAGTCATCGACGAAAAATTAGTTGCTGTCGGCAGCACGCTTTCGGTAGATGAAGCCATGACTCTTATAAAGCAACTCTCCTAAACATATCTTTTCATCATACACCTCTCCTTAAAATACACCGCACCGTGCGAAATGTGCGGTGTATTTTTTTGCTTTGAAAACATTTTGATTAATGTTAAATTTATGTAAAGTTCCTTACGCACTTTTAACATCATAAAATTTCGAGTATAATAAGTATAGGTATATGCTGTTTTCGCAGCAATTACGGATGCATACAAACTAAAAAAGGGGACTTATTTTTTATGCTTGCTTATTTCTTGGCATTTTTAGGCGGTATCGCCTTATTTATGTATGGTATGCAGCTGATGGGTGACGGTCTGCAAAAGGCTGCCGGCGCTAAGCTGCAAAAGATTCTGGAAGCCATGGCGCAGTGGTTACTGCAGGGCTGCAGGCCAGCGGTGCTACCACCGTTATGACCGTAGGCCTGGTAAATGCGGGCCTGCTCACGCTGAAGCAGGGCTTCGGCATTATCATGGGTGCCAACATCGGTACTACTATGACGGCACAGCTCATCGCCTTCAAGCTTTCCGATTATATCACGATTTTAATCTTCATCGGCTTTTTGATGCAGCTGCTGGCGAGAAAAAGCCGCACAAAATATCTTGGTCAGGTTATGCTGGGCTTCGGTATTCTGATGCTGGGCATGGATATGATGGGCAAAGCGGTTATGCCTCTGCGTAACTATCCCGGCTTTGTGCATTTCATCGAGGTTTTCTCCAGCAATCCGTTGCTTGGCATCGGTATCGGTATGATTATGACTGTGCTGATTCAGTCCAGCAGTGCTACCATCGGTATTCTTATCGCCATGGCCGGTCAGGGACTTATTCCGCTGGAGGGTGCGATTCCTGTACTGCTCGGCGACAATATCGGTACCTGTATTACTGCCGTACTCGCTTCACTGCGTGCTAACCTTACGGCTAAGCGTGTAGCTGCAGCTCACGTAATGTTCAACGTCATCGGCAGTATAATTTTTGTAGTCTTTATGCCGTTCTTCATTAAATTCGTGCTGCTTGTATCGCCTGACGGCGACATAGCGCGTCAGATTGCGAATGCGCACTCGGCGTTCAACATTTTGAACACGCTGCTCTTTATGCCCTTTGTTAACCCTTTCATCAAGCTGGTAGAAAAGATTGTGCCCGGCAAGGCAGAAATCATCTCCATGCGCCCTGTTTATCTTGACAAAAACATGCTGAACACTCCCTCTATCGCTATCAGCCTTGCTGTCAAAGAGGTTGTGCGTATGGGCGAGCTGGCACGCAAGGACGTGCGTCTTGGCATGGAGGCTATTCAAAGCTTTGATGCCAACAAGGTAAAATACGTTTTAGAGCACGAGCCTGTTGTCGATGCGTTGGAGCGAGATATTACCGACTATCTGACGCAGATGAGCTCATCTGAAATGAGCGAAAGCCTGACGACACGCCACACCGGTCTTTTGCACGCCTGCACGGATATCGAACGTATCGGTGACCATGGTGAAACATTGGCTAAACGCGCACGCAAGCTTGTTGAGGAGGACGTGGTTTTCTCTGACGAGGCTAAGGCCGAGCTACTGCAGCTCAGCGAAATGGTACTGCGTGCCTCCGGACGTTCATTGGAGGCCCTAGAGAAAAATGATAAGGTTATTGCGGAGGACGCTGTGCGTCTGTGCCGTGAGGTTAAGCAATACCAGAAGGAAATCCGTAAGAATCATATCACGCGCCTTAACGAACATATCTGCAATCCTACTGCAGGCTTTGTTATGATGGAGCTGCTGATTAATATGAAGCGTGTATCCGATCATTCCAAGAACATTGCCCAGCTGGTGCAGGGAACATTCTAAAGCTTATAAAGCAACAGCAAGCATACAGACTACTGCTCAACATAGTCTGTATGCTTTTCTTTTGCGTAAAAGCATTGCTAAGCTAACAGAGTACGTACATAATTAATCCGCACTTTCTCATATGCGCTTATGAATTTACTCAAGTATACTTTAGTAAATCGTACTTGAGTAAATTTACTCAAAATATTGCAAACTCTGCTTGCCTAAAACAACAGTACAATCACCATAGTCTTATCCTTACATACCTATTTTGCTGTACTTATAAAATCACAGCTTTTTCACAAAATCTTTGCTATAATTTAAGTAAGCAAGGACTGCGTTTCCGACTGCTACAGTCTTAGCGCAGTCCTTTTTGGTTACGCGTAGAGCCTCAAACGGCTTTACGGTTTTTTATTATACCTATTGCAGCAGTGATTTTTATAATATATAAATTTATAAAATATATTATATATATTGAGCACAACATTTCTCCGCTGCAAAACGATAAAACGCTGCAGCGTTTCACACTTTTTTTACTTTAATTATTGATGACACCTTTTACTAATTACAGGTAAAGTATTACAATATAAGATGAGTATTTATCAGCTTAGATTCAGATTATAAAAAAGAATATGAACATGCTTCGGATATCGCCCTGAGCTTCATATTCCAGGAGGTTACTATGCAGATAGGATTGGATATTGGCAGTACCACAATTAAAATCGCCGTAATGGACGATGCAGGCAATCTGCTATTCCATAAATACGAAAGACATTACAGCCAGATTGCAGAGAAAATTCTGGCCCTACATAAAGAATTGATGACTAAATTCCCTACACTGCATAGCGCACGTCTGGCCATCAGCGGCAGC
>ERZ779832.514-NODE-514-length-9057-cov-3.78894_pt1 | contig 9057 bp, 8 predicted proteins | sample MGYA00511250_ERZ779832 | MGnify/ENA primary metagenome ERZ779832 (study PRJEB29588, sample SAMEA2154726) | human gut metagenome | biome: human gut; feature: human-associated habitat; material: faeces | place: Denmark | collected 2008/2010 ...
TTCACAACCACGGTTTCGACAATGGGGCGGTAGTCTGCCGGTATGTTACGGGTGGAACCAAAAGCGTAGATACGGGTGGCATAGGTGGACTGGGATTCTGACTGTGACATTTCCTGCACGTTTTTCCCGATCTCGAAATCCACCGCGTCACCGGACTCACAACGCCCGAAATGGATGATGTTTTCAGTCACCCAACATTCGCAATCCCATTTCTTCGCCATCTCAAAACAAGCGTCAAGGATGTTGATGTTGTCGTAACTCATCAACTGGGACTTGTTCTCTACCGTACTGTCAATGGAGAAAACAAAATCCTGTCCTTTGTATGTGTAACCAAGAGCTTTCAGATTTCTAAGGACTATACCGGCTTGTACGTCAAGCGGGGCGGTCAGGTTCCAGGACGCCTCCTGTCCGGTCGTCTCCGGGGTATATTTGAAGATTTTGTTTTTCCATTTCCAGTAATAGGCATCAAGTCTTAATTCGTAATCGTAGCCGGCGGTATTGGTGTTGAATGCGGGCTTCTGCAAGTCGCACACCTCGAACAATCCGAAGTTACATTCCACGTATGAGCCAAGTTTGAAATATATGGGATTATCCAAGGAGAACTTTAACATGATGTAATCCTCCTTCATCAGAGTGAACTTACGCTTGCAGCCTTCATTGATCAGAGTTGTAAGCTGGATAGCACCGGATATGTCTTTGATGTCGATTTGTTCCATGTCTTCAAAGTTCGGGGATAAAAAAAAGAGTGCCCAATTTTGAGCACTCACATACACGACAATAAAACCAATGTCGTGAATTAGCTTCTGTTTGCCGGATTTGGCTCGTTAAACTTGGCTGAAATTTTTCCGAAAGTTCGGTCTAAACTCTGTGCGTAAGTGACACTCTTGCCAGTATAAATAAGATGGTAAACCTCGCTACTATTAGCAGGAATCTGAATATCAACCACACCTTTATACAGCTCATCAAAGAAAGCTTTCTTCTTTGCTTGATAATCAGACTGAGAATTACTCTCGATAGTGAACGAAAGAGTTATTTCCCTCTCATCGACTTTAGGATTATTGATTATTACCCGTTTCCCATGTTCAAGTCGGCTTTTGTTCTCAATAAAATCCTTCATGGGAGCGGATGCCCCAATAACATCAAGAAACCCCTCTCCCATTCTCACACCCCATGTTGTATAAGCGTTTTCGCCATTAATTAATAATTCATCCATAGACTATAATTTTGCTGTATTCTTTTTAACTTCTGCTATATCTCTTTGCATCTGTTGAATAGGTTTGACGATTGCCCCTGTATTTTCTGAAATCTGTACCAGTTCAAGATAAGATTGCGCTATCAAATTCCTCGTATCATCAGCAATATTTCTTGTTTCCGTATTTATGGAAAGTAGAGCATCTGCTTTTACTGTCAGTAGATTAAGTGATTGAGATTGAATAATATTCTGATTTTTTATTTCTTCTCCTGCAATCTGCAATGCTGTAAACCTACCGTTCAACTCTTCGCCAGTATCTTGACTCATTGCCTGAAAACCTTTGGATGAAGCTGACTGGGATGTTGATTCTTGCGAAATCTTGTCATATCCGGTTGCTGCGGCAAGCTCGTCACGGAGCTTCATGGCTTCGTCCACATAACCCATGTATTCATCCATCAGCTCCTTACGCTCATTATTGTCAAGCGTACCATCATCCTTCATGGCTTCACCGAATTTATCATACCATGTCCTCAGTTTGTCACTAAACTGTTCACCGATGGCATTTGACAGCATCGCCTGCATGAAATATTTGGATATGTCATCAGCAAAATTCTCCGCACTCTTCTCCATATCCATCAGACTGCTTATAAAACTGTCATACATGGAATCGAATGACATTCCGATCAGGCCCTCATAAAGACTGTCGGTCAGTTCTTCCAGTTTTCCTGCCTGCTCTATATAATCATCCAGCTTGTCGGTAACACGCTCACCGTAACCTCCCTTACCGGAAGATTCCATGATATCCCATAACCATACGTCTGACCGTAGAGCCTTCATCTGTTCGGGGGTCAGATTCCACAAGGAATCGGTGCCGGAGAAATCCTGCATGCCGGTAGCTTTTCTTGCGTGTTCCAGCATTTCATCCGTCCATTTCAGATAATGCTGCCAGCTGCCGTGGCTCTTATGATATCCGGCTTGCTTCTTTGCTATTTGCAGATAGTTTTTATTGACTTCCTCCTGATACTTTACAGCTTCCCTGTAAGATTCAACCGATTTCATTCCCTTGCTTGCCTTCATCTCGTCAGTCAGATTCTCGATGGCCGTTTGCAAAGTTTCATTCCTGTCCGTCAGCCTGTCTATCGTTTCCTGTACTTCCTTGGCGTTTCCACCTATTCCAAACAAGGAGTTGAAGCCTCCGAATGAGATTGCGTTCAGGATGTTTCCTATGCCGTTCCTCAATGACTTGCCGATTGTGACAAACAAATCCCCTGACAAGACATCACCGATAATTCCACTGACAGCGTTCAGAACAGCATCAAGCAGACCACCGACAAGATCACTTAATCCGTCTTTGAGTACGTCAATGATGGACAGAATCCATCCGACAATGGGGACCTCCTTAAGAGATTCTGACGTTTTTCCTATGACATCCTTGAATCCGTTCACGGTTTTGATAATTCCGCTATATGCGTTATACAATCCACCGGATGAAATCTGCTGCAAGCCTCCCAACAAATTTTCCATGCTTGCTTTCAGTCTGGTGGCGGTATCAGTCACATTACGCTGGGCCTGATTGGCGATATCAGTCTGTGTCTTCACATTGGCGGATGCAATGTCAGCATTCTGCCGTGCTGTTTCAAGAGCGTTTGCTGCGGCTTGTTTCTCACTTTCCGTTCCGCCCTTCTGCGCTTTGGCGTAATCATCCTGTGATTTCTTTAGTCTTTCCAAAGCAGCTGTTTCAATCCCTATGGCACTGATACGATTCTGTTCTGCTATTTGATAGGCTTTTACATCCTCTCCAAGTTTCTTGAAGTTGACTCCACTTGTACCACCCAAAGACTTTTCCATCTGGCTGATGGCGTCAATCAATGATTTCTGGCTTGCCTGATCGGAGTTCTTGAACTTGTCAGTCCGTACATATTTTTTCGCTTCGTCCAAGGCGGGCTTTATCATGTCGGAAAACATGGAACCAAACTCACCGAACACAGTAACCCAATCTATATTGGCTTTTATGGCTTCTGTTTCCTTGTTCTGTATGGCAACATCACGTTGTTTCTCCAGTAACTTTACTTGTGCACTATTAACACCGTTTTCTTCCTGTGCTTTCCTTATTTTTTCCGCATACTCTTGGGCGATAGCCAATTTCTGCTGCTGGAACGTGCCATATTCTTTCAAGTAGTCGTTCAAAGCCTGTTGTTCGGCTTTCAGCTGTCCTTCAGTTACATCGGAAATATCTTTATCTCTCATACTTTCGGCATTGGTATAAGCTTCTGAAATTTTCTGTGCCTGCTTGTCGGTCAGCTTACCGTTACCGGCTTTGCTCCATTCTTCCTCCTGTTTTCTTATCGCATCAATCTGTTTCTGATAATCAAGGTCAATCTGTTTCAACTTCTTTTCCGTGCCTTCTCTCATCAGGTTGATTTCATCCTGTTGGTTCTGACGGTGAAGTGAAAGAAGTTGCCCGTCCAGCTTTTCCTGATTTTCTTTTTGCTTTTTTGCTAGATTTTCCTGTCTGGTCAGTGCGCTTCCGGTTACTCCGCCCAGCTCCTTGTATGTCTTTTCGGATACCTCCATCTTATCTTTGGCTTCTTTCACCTGTTTCGATGTAGCCGTCTGATCTTTGATTAAGGCCTCATACCCTTTTTTCGCTTTCTCCCATTCGGCTTTAGCATTTGCCAAATCCTCCTGATATGTAGTTTCTTTTGTTTCCTGTCTGTTCTCAACTTCCAATTGGGCATTGATTTCCGACAAGACATCCTTTCTTGCGTTTGCCAATTCATTTTTCAGGTCTTCGATACGCTGTACCTGAACCTTCATTTCGGAACGGTTGTTCTCCTTCTTAGCTAAATTATAAGCCCATTCCGCACTTTTTATCTGTTGTTCCAAGGACTCGACTATAGCCTGTTTTGACTGTGTTCTAGATTTTACAACTTCTTCATTATATGCCTTCCAAAAACCAGTCAAATCCTGTATATGGCCTTTCTCATCAACATATTTCCTAAAGAGTGCTGGGTATAGTTCCTCAATATCTTTTAAAGCTTTAAGTTTAGTGGTCTCGGCTTCCACCTCGCTATTAATGGTGCTAACAAGACCTTCCAAAGTACGTTTCCGATCTTCTTCGTCCGTGTCGAGTTTTTCTATTTTCTTGTTGTACGAGTCCAAAGCACGTTCAGCAGATGTTGTGCTGTCGGATAATGCCCACATTGCAACTCCAAGTCCTACTACAGCAGTAGCCAACAACACATAAGGATTGGTAAGCATTGCAGCGTTTAAAGCTAACTGCGCTTTTCGTGCCAATAAACGGGCATTGGTAAGTCCAATCTCCACAAGAGTATGTTTACTTTCGGCAGCAGTAACAAGCATCACTGCGGTCCGGTATGTACCATAAGTAACCACTAATCCAGCCAAGATCCTACCTACTGTTTCATAATTCTGAATCAACGAAGTTGTCATTTGAATACCGTCCATGATAACACTTTCCGACTTTGTTCCCAATTCGTTAAACACGGAATCCAAAGCATCCTGCATCATAGACAACTGACCATTGATAGTCTTTGAAGCATTCTCAGACATATTATAGAACTTACCACCTGCGGAAGTTGCATCAATGAATGCCTGTTGAACCATTTCAGCGGAAACAGCACCTTTGGACATTTCATCTTTCAAAGTTGCGATAGATTTTCCGGTCTTTTCGGAGATAATCTGTAACGGGTTGAATCCAGCGTTTATCATTTGATTCAAATCCTGCCCCATAAGTTTACCCGCTGCTGACATCTGTGAAAATGCCAAAGTTAGCGAATTGAACTTACTGGATTCCCCCATAGAAATATCACTAATGGCTTTCAAGTATTTGATAGTGTCTTCTGCTTGTATGTTAAATCCAAGCATCATCTTTTCTGCTCCAACCATATCTGACATAGTAAGTGGAGAAATCTTAGCCAGCTCCTTGATTTGCGGAATCAGTTGTCCTGCCATATCCTTTCCAACCATAGTCTCAATAGCGGTCTGCATGGATTGAAATTCTCCACGAACACGAATCATTTCAGAACCTAATGCCTTTAATACTCCAGCACCACCAATAACCGCCAATGCTTTCTTCCAAGAAATAGCGATACCGTTGTTACTTTCTACGATTTCCTTAGCATTATCATTGTAAAGGGCGTATTCATCCCGAAGCTTCTTTACTGACAGACGTGCTTCTGCCTGTTGCTGGGTTAATCCAAATAAAGCTGCCTTTTCTTCATCAAGAGCTTTGCGGGCAGCATTGTATTCTTCTAACTTGCTATTTGCTGATAACGGATTCCTTTTCAATGCTATACGATAAGCATCCCCAAGTCGTTTTACATCCGCTTCAATATCCTTAACTACCGCTTTTTGAGCAAGAATCTTCTCTGTGAATCCATTCACGGCCTGGGAAGCATCGAAGATTTTCCTTTTGAATCCCGTTTCCATCTCCGCTCCAGCTTTGGCTGCATTAGTCACCAACTCATCCAATCTTTGGTTGGATGCAGCAAGTTGGGCATTCAAAGCCTTGAAAGCAGCAGGAGACTGCGTGCCATCCATGCTCATTAACTCCTGCTTTAATTTTGCAATTTCATTACGAAGTCTTACAACTTCTTCCCAGTCACTACCTATCTTAAAATATAATTTTGACATATCTATTTCTTTTTCCTACGATTAGCCAATTCCTTACCACTGATTCTATTCACCTTCTGACCACCATATACTGCGCGTAATTTATCCCGTTGCATCATCAGCAGATTCCGATAAGGGATAATCTCAAACACTTCTGTATAACTCAGATGCAGCGTGTCAATCAAATGGGCTATCTGCCCGAAGAACGTTGTGTTTCCTACTGTTTCGGTCTTGCTGCCAGCATCGACACGTTCCTCATCGAGCTGACACACTGAAAAGCCGAAATATCCATCATAGAGAAACAGACTTCCAAGGCATCTTTGACTTCTTCAAAAGTGCCGTTCTCCAATTCTTTGACCAAACTATCATTCCCGCAGATGAAGCATGAAATACCTTTCAGCATATCTTCAGTAGCTTCAGGAAGCTCTTTAATAGCTTCCATGACATTATCTCCAGTCATGCCGATATTGGAAAAATGATGAATGGCACGACAGATAATTTTAATTGTAGGAGGTTTAATGGTATAAACCATCCCTCCTATCTCCACATTCATGAAATCCAGCCCTAACAAAGCATCAGAAACCGTTTTTGCTGCTTGATTCATATTCTTAAACTAAAAGGGGGAATGGTATATATCCATCCCCCGGTTATCACTCTTGTGCTTTTACCAATGTTATCTCTTTTTTAAGAGTGGTATCAACTTCAGAAGGAGTGGTTTTAATATCTCCTGACTGAGTGACGTACCCCACTTTCGACACTTCATAGTGAACGGTAGCCCCAGCATTCACCTGCTTTGACTTGACCGTTGCACCGTCCAGCTTTACGGTCGCATCGGAAGGAGTAGGTACAATGGTTACTGTAGTTCATGCCTGCAAAGCTTTAATCTGCCCTTCTTCATAGTTATACTCAGAAGAAACACCTTCGATTCCCGGTTCCTGCACCAAGCCTTTTACAGCGATTGCAATTGCCTTATCCGTATTGGCTTCACGGGAAACAATACGGCATTTTGGGAAGATGAACCAGACATCATCATCGGTCAGACAGAACAATGCTTTGTTGATAATAACTTTATCCAAAGCACGCTTCCAACCTACATCTTTAGATGTTGCCTGAATAACATCGCCACCCATGAACGCTTTCTTGGTCTTCCAGTCATATTGTCCGATAGAGAAAGCGGGCGATACTTCTCCCGGCACATCATCGTAACGGTAATTCTTTCCCGTTAATTGGTTCTTGTACCCAGTGACGGAGGCTTCCGTTTCCTCAATCTGCCACGTTTCCCCGTGTACATTCAAAACCTCATCTTTCGCTTTGATAGCGGCTTGAATCAAAGTCTTTGCGATTTCGGGGGTAATGTCTGCCGTTACCTTATCAATATCGGCAAACAAGATTCTTTTTATTCCTACTGCTGAAATCATAATCTTATAGTTTTACATTTATTACTTCAAATAAAATTCTCACATTCACGTAATGGCATTTCAAAGCTGCATCCGCTTCCGCGCCAATTGATTCGATAGAGTAACGATAGGTTGTACCGTCATAGGTGCTTACTACATCATCAAGCAGCTTGTCAGCCTTTCTTTCAAGTTCGTTAAGCCGGATTGTGTTCGCTTCATTCTCGCTTAAATTGGGTACACATAGATTCACTTCTGCAAAAGATTTCTTCCAATACTTTCCCGGCTGTTGTTTCTTCGTATGGATAACGATTCTTTCAGAGGTCAATTCACCCGTCAGCGTTTCCCCGTCCGGCACTATGGCTATTCCGAAAGCCTTGCAATCCCGGTAGAGAATGTTTCCTATGTCGGTAGTTACAATCATTCCACAATCTCCCAATCTTCGGCAAATACATCACTGATAGACGGAACCCATGAATCAGCACGTCCGTTATTCTCATTGTAGATAAGGCACTGGCTTGTATAGTCAATGAATCCTTTACTTCTCAGAATAAGGTCTTTTGCTGATTGGGAAAGAGATTGCATCTTAGGGATGATGTCGCTTTCGATATGAGCTGGCACTTGTTTGAATACCATCAAACCTTTACCGTTCCAACCACTTCTACGAACAGTCCCACCTTGTTTTAACACTTCGATTGCATCACCGAAGCCCATTACGGATGAATCATCGGCTTTATCGTATGTTTTCTCAAAAATGTCCGGCTTGCAAGGATAAAACTCCCCGTTTACTCCTTTGATGATATAATCTCCATAGTTTGCAAGCATTTTGCCTTCAAGCGTTTCGATGTACACACCAAGATAAGGCTCATTGGTGTTGCCATTCTCGTCTATACCGAAATCGGGATTGTGTTTCGGTACGGGAGTTCCGCCCATAAAATCACATACAACATCGAAGTTGTCTGTTGTCAACCGAATGGCTTCAATTACTACTGGTTTCTTTCTGTATTTCATTTTTCAAATTCTTCTTTTAATCGTTTCTCCGCATATAAAGCGGCACTACTTAAAACATCAAATCCCTTAGATTCTACGAATGATGCGTATTCCGCTTCGTTTTTCAGTGTCAAACCATCTTTATCGACATCGTAATCATTGGACGTTCTCAAAGTGAGTGTGTGGTCTTGATAATCGCCATGTTCCTCCGCGTACTTCACGGCTTCATCGCCTACATCAATCATCTTCTTTTCGACCTCCCATTCTCCTTCATCGAAAAAGGAGTCGACATCTGAGAAATCGAAATCTACATCCATAATTCCGAGTAGTTAAAGTAGTTTGTACTCTTTACCGTGTAGACTTCGCCTTGACCTCTTACGCCATCACCATCCATGCAACGTACTTCATCACCAGCCTTGACAGTAATTCTTTTCTCACATACTACATGATAATTCGGACGATACACAGAGCCGTTATCAGATGAAAACTCTTTGGTAGTGTTATCATCACAACGGCACTTGCATACCTTCTGCCAGTATTCACCACCTGTTCCGGGAATAGGTCTGCCAAACTCATCCTTGTCCATCGGGGTGATAACTTTTACCTGCAATATGTGTGGGGCAAATATCATAAGAAAGTCACTTTAGGTTTGTTACCCAGTTCGTCTTTCAAACCGTACTGTTTACACAGAAATGAATAGTAATCCTTAATGCCTTGAATGTTCCAAGACATAGAAAAACCGCTTTCGCTGATGGAAGTGGCACGAAGCAATAGAGAGGGGATGAACTTCGCAATTGCCACCGACACCCGTGTTTGGCAATCCTCGTTCATCTCACCCCCTCCGCT
>ERZ779832.523-NODE-523-length-8886-cov-5.15695_pt1 | contig 8886 bp, 7 predicted proteins | sample MGYA00511250_ERZ779832 | MGnify/ENA primary metagenome ERZ779832 (study PRJEB29588, sample SAMEA2154726) | human gut metagenome | biome: human gut; feature: human-associated habitat; material: faeces | place: Denmark | collected 2008/2010 ...
TCCGCTCTCCACTTGTCGATCAGTGCCGGAATGAAGTAGCATCCCGGTTCGTCGGTGATGACGAAACCTTCCTGCAAGCGGCGTCCCATACGCAGCGAAGCCAGTCCGAACTGATCGGACGGACGAGTTTCATCGTCGTAGCCTACGTAGCACTGTCCCAGGTCTTCCATGTCGTGTACGTCGATACCCATCATGTGTCCCAGTCCGTGAGGCATGAAGAGTGCGTGTGCTCCGGCAGCTACTGCCTCGTCGACGTTGCCTTTCATCAGTCCCAGGTCTTTCAATCCCTGAGCCAGCACCTTACATACATCCAGGTGAACCGACATGTAAGTCACTCCCGGACGAGTCAGTTCCAGCGCACGGTCGTGGCAAGCCAGCACGATGCTGTACACGTCACGCTGACGGCTGGTAAACTTTCCGCCTACTGGTATCGTACGAGTATGGTCGGAACAGTAATTGGTGACACTTTCCGCGCCCGCATCGGTCAGCATCAGACGTCCTGCCTGAAGAATCTGGCTGTGGTCGTGATTGTGAAGCGTCTGTCCGTTCTGCGAAAGAATGGTGGCAAACGATACCATGTTACCATACGATGCAGCGATGCCGTCAAGAATTCCGGCAATATATTGTTCCGAAACACCCGGCTTGCACAGACGCATGGCAGCCGTATGCATTTCGTAACCGATGTTGCACGCCTTGTCTATCTCTTCAATCTCGCAGGCTTCCTTTACGGCACGCAGGCTGATGACAGCCTTGATCAGCTCCAGCGACGCATGCTGCTTGGTCATGGAAGCACGGATGCCCGTCAGCTCTTCCAGCAGCATCATGTTGTCGTAACGGTAGGGCGGGAGGAAATGAATCTTGCGGCGTTGAGAGATAGCCTTTCCGACGAAATCCTTCAGTCGTGCAAACGGAAAACTCTTTTCCACTCCCACACGTTCGCCCAGTTCCTTTACGCTAGGCTGAGGGCCCATCCAGATAATGTCATCCATGGTCACATCGTCGCCGAAGAAATAATCCTCGTCGGCATCTACGTCCAGCACGCCGGCAAATCCCGGGTGTGAATGTCCGAAGAAATAAAGGAACGAACTGTCCTGACGGAATTTATATGTATTATCGGGATAGTTTGCAGGGGCTTCGTTGTTTCCCAGTATCAGGATAATACCACTACTTACTTTTTTTCTAAGAGCCTTACGGCGATTGCGGTATACTGATGAATCAAACATATTGTAATAGTTAAAGTAAATTTATTGTAATAAGTGTTGCAAAAATAGGAAATTAAAATGAATAATGTCCTAAGCATTTTCCTAAAAAATGTATCTTTGTGAAACTAAACTATTGTGCGCTATGAAACTAGATCTGAAGAATATGGGCCTGGTGCTCGAAGGAGGGGGCATGCGCGGAGTGTTTACCTGCGGTGTTCTGGATTATTTCATGGATCATCATATCGAGTTTCCATATAGTATTGGTGTGTCGGCAGGAGCGTGTAACGGACTTTCGTATATCTCACATCAGCGCGGGCGTGCCAAATACAGCAACATCGATATGATGAAAAAATATCATTATATAGGTTTGAAGTATTTGTGGTATCAGCATAGCATACTCGACCAGAAGTTATTGTACGAAATCTTTCCCGAGGAGTTGCTGCCGTACGATTATGAGGCGTATTTCAAGAATCCGACACGCTTTGAGATGGTGACGACAAACTGTGTGACGGGGCGTGCCTGTTATCTGGAAGAAAAGGAAGACAAGGAGCGTTTGGTGGCTATAGCGAAGGCATCGAGCAGTCTGCCGTATGTATGTCCCATTACGTATGTCGACGGTCGTCCGATGCTGGACGGAGGAATTGTGGACTCCATTCCCGTATTGCGTGCCATCGATCAGGGATATAAGCAGAACGTCGTGGTGCTGACCCGCAACAGAGGGTATCGCAAATCGGAGAAAGACATCCGGGTACCGCGGTTTATCTACACCCGCTATCCGCGTCTGCGCGTGGTGCTGAGTCATCGTTGCCGGGTTTACAACGAACAGCTTGCGATGGTGGAGCGCATGGAAGACGAAGGAAGCATCATTGTGATTCGTCCCGAACATCCGGTGGTAGTGAACCGGATTGAGAAGGATGTGAAGAAACTTTCTGCCTTGTACGACGAAGGATATGCGTGTGCGGAAAAAGTGATGGGTCCGTATCTCTGAAAACGTGAGGATGTTTTCTGAAAGTTTGTATAAAAAGCAAGAAGTTTTGTACAAATTATTCTGGACTTTCTCCGTGCTGCGTGAGAAAGTTGCCGATACACCCCGAAAGAAAATGACGCGTGTCGTGATAAATCCATACAGAAAGAGCCGTATCTTGTTACTCAATGCTTGAGTAAGGATACGGCTCTTTTTATGTGACTTGTAATATGTAACTTCGCAGTATTATTTTGTTTGCATTTCCCTTGTACGGGGAAATCGGCTTGTCTTTATTATTTAGCGAAGCTTACCGCACGTGTTTCACGGATAACGGTAATCTTAACCTGTCCCGGATAAGTCATTTCATCCTGAATCTTCTTGGCGATTTCAGTCGACAGGCTTTCTGTCTGCTTGTCGTCTATCTTGTCGGCACCTACGATGACACGCAGTTCGCGGCCGGCCTGGATAGCGTATGTCTTTGTAACACCCGGATAAGACATAGCCAACTGTTCCAGATCGTTCAGACGCTTGATGTAAGCTTCTACGATTTCGCGGCGTGCACCCGGACGAGCGCCAGAGATAGCATCACACACCTGTACGATAGGAGCCAACAGACTGGTCATCTCTACTTCGTCATGGTGAGCACCGATGGCATTGCAGATATCGGGTTTTTCTTTATATTTCTCGGCCAGCTTCATACCCAGCAGTGCGTGTGGCAGTTCCGGTTCTTCATCGGGTACCTTACCGATATCGTGCAACAGTCCGGCACGTTTCGCTTTCTTCGGGTTCAGTCCCAGTTCGGATGCCATGACAGCACACAGGTTGGCTGTTTCGCGGGCGTGCTGCAACAGGTTCTGTCCGTAAGAAGAACGGTATTTCATCTTACCGATGATACGGATCAGTTCAGGATGCAGACCGTGGATACCCAGGTCGATCGTCGTACGCTTACCGGTTTCGATGATTTCATCTTCTACCTGCTTGCGAACCTTGGCAACCACCTCTTCGATGCGTGCCGGATGGATACGTCCGTCGGTAACCAGCTGGTGCAAGGCAAGACGGGCTATTTCACGGCGGACAGGGTCGAATGCCGACAGCACGATTGCTTCGGGAGTATCGTCGAAAAAGATTTCACGGATGTTACGGCCTTCACGACCGATAATACGTCCCTTTATTTCATCTGATTCGATATGGAATACAGTTACCGAGTTCTCGATAGCCGTTTCGGTAGCTACTCGCTGGATAGACTGGATGACGATACGTTTCGCCTCACGGTTGGCAGTCAGCTTGGCATCATCCATGATGTCGTTGATGTACGACTGAGCCTGTGTCTTTGCCTCTTCCTTCAGCGATTCCACCAGACGTTCCTTTGCCTCTTCGGCAGAAAGTCCCGAGAGAGCTTCCAGCTTCTCGCGTTCCTGAGCCTGAAGCGCGTCCAGTTCTTCTTTCTTCTTGTCGATGATGACGAGCTGTGCATCCAGGTTTTCCTTGATAGCCTCGTTCTCGTTCCGTTTGCGCTGCAGTTCCTCGTTCTTCTGGTTCAGCACCATTTCGCGCTGTTTCAGCTTGTTTTCTGCCTGCTGTATTTTCTGATTACGCAGAGCCACTTCCTTTTCCAGATCAGCCTTCTTGTTCAAGAACTTTTCCTTCACTTCCAGAAGCTTGTTCTTCTTGATCACCTCGGCCTCTGTTTCCGCTTCTTTTATAATTTTATCATATCTCCCTTTCAAGCCATACTTGAAAAAGCCATATGAAAGTGCCCCTCCAACCAGAAAGGCAACGACCGTCAATATTACTAATGTCAACATTACAAGTTAGTTTAAATATATATAAATAAAAAGCGCACAAACCATCCGTCAGGTATACGCCTGACCTCAAGCTTGTGCGCAAATGTTTTCTATCTTCCGTACACTAAACGCTTACTCACTCTCTTTCCTGATACACTCGTCTATATCCTCTTCCAGCTGTTTCAGCTTTTCCTGATAAGGTTGTGTATCATTCCGGTCTTTCATAGACATATTTTCAAAAGCCAGTTCCAGGGCTGTCATAACCCAATACTTCTCAGTATTGAAGTTCGGGAACTTATTGCGGTATTTGTTTAGCTTATAGTCAATCTGTTTGGCTGCATCCCGATATAAATGTTCCTCTTCACGTTTGATGATGAGGGGATATCGTTCATTGTCAATCAGCAGATGTATTTTCATTTGGTCGTCCGTCATGTTCTTTTCACCGTTTAAATTATTCATTCAGCAAAGCGATACATTTGTCGACTTCACGCACAAGCTTCGCCAATCTCTGTTTTGTATCGCGGAGTTCATTGTCGTTGATACTGAGTATGCGAGCTGTCTTTAAATTGGTATACATGGCTTCTAATTCTTTCCGGCTATTCTGGAGTTCGGAAATTTCAACTTCTTTTTCGGCAAGAAGCTGTCGGAGAGAGGCGTTTTCTTGTTTCAATTCTTCATATAAATACATAAAATGCCTCAGTTTCCCTTCGAAAGTGTTCAATAGCTTTTTGTCTTCTTCCGTCATTTCGTACCAAAATTGTATACAAATATAGTGGATTGGGGAGAAACACAAAAATTTTTGTTGATATTTTCTTTAAAAAAGGAATATTTTTAAGGGATATTGGGTAAAATGGAAGACTGGAGGGTGAAATGTATAATTTATCCTTATGCAGGGCAGGTTACGGTGTGTGCGGTTCGGCAGTTGGGCTGGAAGAAATATCTGGCAGGTTGTCAGGTTTCAGACAAAAAGAAATCACTCCGGATTTCCCTGCAAGAATATCCGGAGTGATTGAAAATTATTCTGTTACTGGAACAGTAATGTAAAATCGGATTTATCGTTTTTCTATATCACCGTTGATCAGAGTCTTAGGCTCTTCTTTCATCAGTCCACGGTTTTTGAGCAGTCCATCGATTTTCGGTTCGCGGCCGCGGAAATTCTTGTACATGGTCATTCCGTCGTCGATACCGCCCGGAGTCAGGATAGACTTGCGGAACTTTTCGGCCAGTTCCTGATTGAAGATGTCGCCTGTTTCCTTGAATGCCTCGAAAGCATCGCAGTCGAGTACTTCTGCCCACATGTAGCTATAGTATCCGGCTGTGTATCCGCCTCCCATGGTATGACTGAAGTTGGTTACACGGTAACGGGGAAGAATCTGCGACGGGATGCCGCGTTCTTTCAGCTTCTGTGTTTCGAAATCCATCACGTTCAGGTCGGCAGGAATTTCTTTCAAAGTATGCAGATCCATGTCTACCAGTGAAGCTGCTATGTATTCTACAGTAGCGAATCCCTGACCGTATTTGGCGCTTTCTTCTATCTTGTTAACCAGTTCCATCGGGATGACTTCTCCGGTCTTGTAATGTCTGGCATAGATATCCAATACCTCCGGTTCGAAAGCCCAGTGTTCGTTGAACTGTGAAGGCAATTCCACGAAGTCACGTTCTACATTCGATACACCGTGGTAATGCACATCGCGCATAAAAGAATGAAGTGCATGTCCAAACTCGTGGAACATGGTTGTTACGTTGTCGATACTCTGTAAAGCAGGTTTGTCGCCGCTGGGAGTTGCCATGTTACATACATTTGCAACTATCGGCAATACACGTTCTGTACCATTGTAGTCCTGAGATCTGAAACCAGTACACCAAGCTCCTGCACCTTTTCCGTCGCGAGGACAGTAGTCGCTGTAGAAGATGGCGAGAACCTTTCCGTCTTTATCGATGACTTCCCACGACTTGGCTGTCTTTTCGTATACCGGGAACTTGTCTGTACATTCCTTGAAAGTCAGTCCGTACAGCTTGTTGGCTACATAGAAAATACCTTTCATTACGTTGTCTATTTGCAGGTATTCTGAAACCTGATCCTCGTCGATGGTATATTTAGCCTGTTTAGCTTTGTTGAGGTAATACATGTAGTCCCATCCTTCCGGTTCGAAGTTGTATCCATCTTTCTTGATTTCGGCACGGATATCGTTCAGCTCTTCTTTGGCTTTCTCTACCGCAGGAGCCCATACCTGGTCGAGCAGGCGATAGACATTCTGCTCGTTCTTTGCCATACGGCTGTCGAGGGCCAGCGAAGCATAGTCTTCGTACCCCATCAGTTTGGCTTTCTGCAAGCGCAGGGTAACCAGCTTGCGGGCAATTTCCTTGTTGTCGTATTCATTGTTCTGGTTGCCTCTGTTGTAGTATGCATCGTAGATACGATGGCGCAATTCGCGGTTCTTGCAATATTGCAGTACCGGATTGCAACTGGGGCGCTGCATGTTGAACATCCATTTGCCTTTTTGTCCGTTTTCTTCCGCCATTTTAGCTGCGGCTTCGATGTTTGCTTCAGGAAGTCCTTCCAGATCTTCCAGTTTATCGACAGTGACATACGTGTTGTTGGTTTCGTGCATCAGGTTTTGACTGAAAGTCAGTTGCAGCATGGAAATCTCAGTGTTCAGCTTACGCAATTCCTCTTTCTGCTCATCGTTCAGTCCAGCTCCGCCGCGGATGAAGCGGTCGTACACGTTCTTCAGCAGTTTAGTCTGTTCTTTATTCAGTCCGAATTTCTGCTGGTTGTCGTAAACCTCCTTCACTTTTGCGAAGAGTTGCGGATTCAGGTAAATATCATCGTTATGAGCCGAAAGCAGTGGAGAAAGCTCTTTTTGCAAGGCACGAGTTTCTTCTGTGGAATTACTGCTTGAAATAGGTCCGAAGGTGGATTGGACTTTAGAAAGTAATTTTCCGCTTTGATCGAGTGCGACGATGGTGTTTTCGAAATCAGGTACCGCACGATTTCGGATGATCGCATTGATTTCTTGCTTCTGTTCTTCCATCCCTTTCAGGTAGGCTTCACGATAGTTGTCGATGGTAATCTTTTCGAATGGGGCAATCTCATACGGAGTACCATACGATTCTGATAGAAAAGGATTGGTGTTTTGCGCCATCCCGGCTCCACTCAATGTCAGAGCAAGAGCCGCAGTGAATAAACATCTCTTCATCTTACTAATACATATATGGTTAATTGTTATTGTATCGAGCGCAAATATATCTAAATGTAAACAAATTAGCAAGTTTTGATAACTTTTTGTTTGGTGATATGGGATGTTTTTGGTGTGATGTGATAGAAAAATGGCGGAATTTATCGCGCTGTGCTTTGTGTAGGGCTGTTGGGGGATTGATTTGAAGTCTGAAACTTAAATAGAAAGGTATGTAATAAAAAATCCTGTAAAACAAAAGTTTTACAGGATTTTTCAGCGGAGAGACAGGGATTCGAACCCCGGGTACCTCGCGGTACAACGGTTTTCAAGACCGCCGCAATCGACCACTCTGCCACCTCTCCAAAACTCTTTTTAGGAGTGCTTCCTTTCAAAAGCGATGCAAAGGTACATAATATTTTGTAATAAGCAAGCATTTGCTCAAAAAAAGTTTGCAGGAAGTGGGCTTTTGATAATAAATCCTTATCTTTGTAGAATCAATAACTATAAGAAATAACGTGATTATGAATAAGGCTATTATTACGGTGGTAGGTAAAGATACGGTAGGTATCATTGCAAAATTGTGCTCTTATTTGGCAGAGAACAATGTGAATATATTGGATATTTCCCAGACTATCGTTCAGGAATATTTTAACATGATGATGATTGTCGATATGACAAACATACAGAAGCCTTTTGAGCAGATTGTCAACGAACTGACAGAAACTGGAAATGCAATCGGCGTTCAGGTAAAATGCCAGCGCGAGGAGATATTCAATAAAATGCATCGTATTTAAAAAACAGCTATTACTATGATTAATATATCCGAGGTTCTCGAAACCAATAAGATGATAGAGAAGGAAAATCTGGACGTGCGTACCATTACCATGGGTATTAACCTGCTGGACTGCGCCGACGGTAATCTGGATGTTCTCTGTCAGAATATATATAATAAGATGACACGCCTGGCCAAGAATCTGGTGAAGACCGGGGAGGATATCTCTAAGGAATACGGTATTCCTATCGTGAACAAGCGTATTTCCATTACTCCGATTGCTTTGGTTGGCGGAACGGCATGTCATACGCCGGACGATTATGTGAAGATTGCTCAGACGCTGGATAAGGTGGCCGAAGAACTGGGTGTAAACTTTATCGGAGGATATTCGGCTATCGTATCGAAAGGTATGACACGGAGCGACGAACTGCTCATCCGTTCCATCCCGAAGGCACTGGCATGTACAGAGCGTATCTGTAGTTCGGTCAATGTAGGCTCTACCAAAACAGGTATCAACATGGATGCTGTCCGCCTGATGGGAGAGATTATCAAGGAAACAGCAGAACTGACCAAAGAGCGTGATTCGCTGGGATGTGCCAAGCTGGTAGTATTATGTAATGCTCCCGATGATAATCCGTTCATGGCAGGTGCTTTCCACGGCGTATCGGAAGACGATGCGATTATCAATGTCGGTGTAAGCGGTCCGGGCGTTGTGAAGTATGCGCTGGAGCAGGTTCGTGGAGAAGGCTTCGAGGTGCTTTGTGAAACCATCAAGCGTACGGCTTTCAAGATTACCCGCGTGGGACAGCTGGTTGCGCAGGAAGCGTCACGTCGACTGGGCGTTCCGTTTGGTATCATCGACTTGTCTTTGGCTCCGACTCCGGCTATCGGTGACAGTGTTGCCGAGATTTTGCAGGAAATCGGACTGGAACATCCGGGTGCTCCGGGTACGACAGCGGCTCCTGCCCTGTCGGACGATCAGCGG
>ERZ779832.543-NODE-543-length-8589-cov-3.11073_pt1 | contig 8589 bp, 7 predicted proteins | sample MGYA00511250_ERZ779832 | MGnify/ENA primary metagenome ERZ779832 (study PRJEB29588, sample SAMEA2154726) | human gut metagenome | biome: human gut; feature: human-associated habitat; material: faeces | place: Denmark | collected 2008/2010 ...
TGCGCACAGCGGGCAGGCAGTAACCAGCTCCTGCGCGCCACAGCTGGCAGCATTATTTTTAATTTCGCTGACAAGCTGCTCGCACTGCGCCTTATCCTTCAGCGCCAGATAACCGCCGCAGCATTCGTTGCGCATACTGTAAATAACAGGCTCTGCACCAAGCGCTTTAATAAATGCTTCCATAACAGTTGGACTCTCTACGTCATCGAGGGCTAAAACTGCTCCCGGTCTGAGCAGCAAACAGCCATAATAAGCGCCAACCCTGCGTTCCTTCAAAGGATGACTCACCAGCTGCGCCAGCTTTTCCCAACCGATTTCATCACGCAAAACCTCCAGGTAATGCAAAACCCGTGTTTCACCGGCATAAGGCTCCTCCAATTGCAGATAATTATTCACCTTTTGGCGAATCTCCACATTCGTCGCCATATCGTGATTCACACGTTTGATGACATGGTAGCACGCACTGCACAGCGTCACTAATACGCCGCCGTTTTCACGCGCTGCCACAAGCGCACGCACCGCACTCAAACGCTCGGCAATAGCATCAGGCGCCATAGGGTAAACCGCGCCACAGCACTGCCATTCCGGCAGCTCCACCAGCGGAAAGCCCAGCACCTCAGCACAGCGTCGTGCTGCCATATCCAGCTGCTTCGCCTTCGTCGACAGCGTACAGCCAGGATAATAATTATAAATCATCGTCTTTCCCTCCTTCGCAAAGGACATAAAACAACCTTGACCAAAAAATTGCTTTATTACGTATCTATTCTACATTAATTCTGAAAATACTGCTAGTAGCAAAGAAAAATTTTCTCTGAACGAAACGGAATGTGAATTGTGACGATAATATATCATTATCATGGCATATAAAAAGAGCTGCTACGAAAGCTCGTAACAGCTCCAAGAAACAAATATTAATCCTGCCAGTAGTCCAGCTTTTGAGTCAGACCTATCTTGCTGGCCTTAAACTCAGGATTCTTACCGGCATCGCGCTGCTCGATGTAATCATCCAGCGCACGCAGAGCAGGACCGCCCAGAATGCAGATAACAGGCAAGTTGATAATTGCCATGAAGCCCATGGTAACATCTGCCAAATCCCACATTGTACCCATGCTGGAGCCGGCACCGATGAAAATCAGTACGCAAGCCAGAATGCGGTAACACAGAGTAAAGGTTTTGCCCGGAACATGCTTCAGAACATAAGCAAAAGCATTATCTACATAATACAGGTTGCCCAGCAGAGTAGTGAAGGCAAACAGTACCATAGATACAGTGATAAACAGCTTAGCATAATCGCCCATGCTTGCTGCCAGCGCTGCCTGTACATAAGGCGCACCAGCAAGCTCCTTAGTCGGCTCGATGCCGGAGCTCAGGCACATGAAAGCGGTAGCGGTACAAATCAGCAGAGTATCAATAAATACGGACAGCATCTGAACCAGGCCTTGCTTAACCGGGTGAGAAACGTCAGCTGCAGCAGCAGCGTTCGGAGCAGAACCAACACCTGCTTCGTTGCTGTACAGACCGCGTTTGATACCGAACATCATGCAGCTGCCGGCAAAGCCACCGAAAATTGCAGTGAAGTCAAATGCTTCAGCAAAAATTCTGCCTACAACGCCGGGAACCAGATTGATATGCATAATAGTAAGGATAAATGCTACAGAAATATAGATAACGCCCATCAACGGAACCAGAGTAGAGGTTGCTTTGATAACGCGCTTGCCACCGCCCAGCAGGCAATAGCCTACGAGCACTGCTTCTACTGCGCCGATAATCCAGGGAGTTGTATCCGGATTATAGAAGCTCAGAGCAGCAAAGGTGGATTGCAGATTGTAGGAGCACAGCATATTAAAGCCGCAGCCATAGGTTACAATCAAGGCCAAAGCAAAAAGCACTGCCAGACCGCGGCTGCCCAAAGCAGCTTCGATGTAGTATGCAGGGCCGCCGTAGCTGCCGTGCGGACCACGTTTCTTGTAAATCTGTGCCAGGGTGCTTTCAATAAAAGCAGAAGCGCCGCCAACAACAGCAATAACCCACATCCAGAACACAGCACCATAACCGCCGAGGCAGATAGCTGTGGAAATGCCGATAATATTACCGGTACCTACACGGGACGCAGTAGATACCATCAAAGCCTGAAAGGATGATACCGCACCGGATTCAACAGGCTTCTCCAAAATAACCCGAATAGTTTCCTTAAACATACGTACCTGCACCAGACGAGTACGCAAAGTGTAGTACAGGCCTACACCGATGAGCATGATAATCAGCAAATAACTATACATAAAATTGCTGATTGCTCCAATGATTTCTCCGAACATAAATGTTGCTCCCCCTTTTTTAGTTTGTTTGTTAATTATAACATATTTATTGGCTTTTCCAAAATCCAGAAAGAACGACAGCTAACAAAGCTAACACTTTTGCACAATATAATAAATCAATTAAGTTATTTTGATAACCTCGCATTCTGCTGCTCTAGTTTAAGCCTTGCAAGCATTCCTTGAGACTCGCATAGCACGGATGCTCCAAATCAAAGGCTCCTGCCAGAGCCGCCTCGCCCAAGCGCATGCCCACATACCTTTCTGTTCCTGCCAGATATGTGTACAGTAAATGCCTGCTATAATTTACTAATCTGTTTTCTCGCCCACGGCAGCAATTTACTGACTGCAAATACTCCGCACTCATATTATACAGATTATAATAATCACTGCACTCCGAGCTTTCCAGCCGCAGCGACTGCAGCAGCATATCCTCAAGATAACCCTTTTGCCAACGTTTAGTAGCTTTTTTGCCGGGAAAGAAAAAGTGCGTGCAATACTCCACTCCTCTAAAGAAAGTATTGTCACGCACTGCAAAAAATTTCTGCATTCGGCGTTCGCGCTCATCAGCCGCGTCAGCAAAGAATACTGCCTTCTGCACTATTTCTCTGCCTTCCAGCTGTATAAGGCGTTTAGTCAGCAAGTCTAACTTATCGATACTCTGATAATTTACAATCTGCATGTTAGGCAAGCTGATACCCTGCTTAAATAAATGCCGGAGATAAGCGTGCATAAACTGCGCCATCTCCACTCTTTCACACAGCAATAAAACCTCTCCGGTAATAATGCTTTGCTTACTCAAAATTATTTCTCCTTTTGCTGCAGCATCTGTTCAGCAGCCTGTACAACCTGCTCTACCGTCAGACGTGTCATACATTGCATATCATCACACTTATGCTTCATGCCACCTGCACAACCAGGGCAGGGCGGCAACGCTGTCACAATAGTTGCATCCTTGGTATAAGGGCCGTACAGCTTCGGACTGGACGGACCGTACATCGCTACGATAGGCACCTTCTGGCTAATTGCTACGTGCATCGGGCCGCTGTCGTTGGTGATAATCAGGCTGCAGCGACGCATTGCCGCCGCCAGCTCGCCAATACGGAAGCTGCCGGTTGCTACCACAGGTGTCGTCTTCATAAAGCTGACTGCCTCCTGCACCATTTCTTCGTCCATCGTACCGCCGAAGAATACAGGCTTATAGCCCTTTTCCGCAAGAATATCTGCTACCTTGGCAAAGCGCTCCGGCGCCCAACGCTTTGTAACAACAGCACTGCCGATGTTAAAGCCCACCAGCTTATCCGAAGCGAACACACCGTGCTCGCGCCAGAATTCATCCGCATGCTGCTGATATTCCTCGCTCGGGAAAATTTCCAGACCGTTATGCTCCAGCTTCTGCACACCAAGCTGCGTCAGCACATCAAGATACATATCTGCCGCATGGATTTTGCGGTTGAGCGGTGTAAACACATCCCAAAGCGGTTTGAACAGCGTGTGTGTTGTACCACAACGCAATTTCACTTTGGTAAACGCATCAATAAAGCTGCAACGCTCATTCGGATGCAGGTTAATCAGCACATCAAAGTCCATCTTGCTCAGACGGCGGGCACAGGCCATCAGCGCCAGCAGGCTGTTGTCCTTGCCCTTCTTGTCAATCGTAATAACCTCGTCCAAATACGGATTGTGCAGCACTACATCCTTCAGCTTCTCATCCGCCAGAAAGGTAATATGCGCATCCGGCGCTGCCTTACGCAGCGCATGGATAAAGGGCGTAGTCAGCGTCAGATCTCCCAGATGCATCAAAAATGTTACCAATATTTTTTTGCCATTTAATTCTACAGCTTGTGCCATCAGCCCTCTGCCACCTTTTCCTGATAAATTTTATAAACCATTTCCGGCGTTATATCATGCATACAATGCCAGTTATCACATTTTTTCTTCAAGCAGCCTGCACACTTAGCCGGTGAAAGCAGTACCGTGGAATTTTTGCTGCCGTACGGTCCGGTGCGGTCAGCCTTCGTCGGTCCGTACATTGCTATAAGCGGTTTTTTCAAAGCCGCCGCAAAATGCAGCGGTCCGGTATCCGCACTGATATAGAAGCTGCAGCTCTTAATCAGCGCTGCCAGCTCACGCAGGCTTGTCTGTCCCGTCAAATCGATAACCAGTAAGCTCGCTGTGCCTTCGGCAATCTTCTGCCCCTTGACAGCATCATCAGGTCCGCCTGCCAGCACCACGGCAGTACCGTCAGCCGTAAGCTTTTTCGCCAGCTCGATATAATGCTCGACCGGCCATTCCTTCGTCCACCAGCGTGCACCGGGAACAATCACAACGTAATCGCCAGCCAGCCTCCTGCAGCTTATGCTGCACAGAAGCGGTTTCCGTGCTTAAATCCGGCATGGGGAATTCCACATCATCCAACGAATCAACCTTGGCACCAAGATAACGTGCCACGTCAAGATAGCGCTCAATAACATGGTCCTTACTATGACTGCCGCCAATTGCCTTGCTGATAAAACCACTGCCCTCGCGCATTTCACAATAGCCGATGCGATTATCACAGCCGCTGATAGCAGCCAACACCGCACTTTTGAACAGGCCCTGCATATCTATCACCAGGTCAAAATGCTTGCTGTGCAGCAAAGAGCGCATTTCGCAAAAATATTTCAGCTTATCACTAAAGCCCAGCTTATTAAATTTTACCTTATCAAAATAAAGCACCTCGTCAATCACCGGAGGATCCGGTACAAAGCCGGCAAACTGCGGATGTACCAGCCAAGTGATTTTCGCCTTGGGATAACGCTTGCGCAGCGCTGCCGCAAAAGGCAAAGTGTGCAGGATATCACCTAAAGAACTCATTTTGATTAACAGGATATTCCGATACTCCATTGTCATCTCTCGCTTACAATATTTTTTACGAAATCCAGCAGATTGCCGCCTGTGTAAAGATAGCCTTTGACACCAGCAGCCTCCGCTGCTTCCACATCGCGCTTACCGTCACCGACTAAGAAGCTCTGCTCCTTGTCGATATCATATTCTGCCAGCGCCTGCAGCAGCATTCCCGGTTTAGGTTTGCGACAATCGCACACACCGGTATATTCCGGCACGCTGCCCTCGGGATGATGCGGGCAGTAATAGATTTTTTCTATTTTGCCACCAGCTGCAGCAATTTCACGCTGCATATAAGCATGCAGCTCATTCATCTGCTCTACCGTATAATAACCGCGCGCAATACCGCTCTGGTTTGTTACAATAAAAATTTTATAGCCAAGCTGCGTCAGATACGCCACAGCCTCGCGTGCACCGTCAATCCAGCGCAGGTCCTCAATTTTGTAGAGATAGGCTACATCAACATTGAGCACGCCATCTCTGTCAAAAAATACCGCCTTAGCCTTCATAAACGTAATAACCGCCGGTCTTGTCGAGAAGCTGGCAATATTCCTCAGCAGCTTCTTCAATCGGAGTAAAGCCTCCATCATAGCCTGCTGCCAAAAGGTTAGTGTCATCTGCTTCAGTAAAGCTCTGATATTTGCCCTTCAGCACTTCAGGGAACGGTACATATTCCAGCTCGCCGCTGCCAAAGTGGTTCAGCACAGCCTTAGCCAGAGTATTGAACTGATGCGCATGACCGGTACCGCAGTTGAAAATACCGCTGATTTCCGGATGATCCCAGAAGTAGAAGTTTACCTTAACAACGTCTTTTACATACACAAAGTCACGAGTATGCTCGCCCGGTCCATAACCGGCATACTCACCGAACAGGCGAACTTTATATTCTGCTTTCCATTGGTTATACATTTGATAAATCATAGAAGCCATTTTGCCCTTATGATTCTCCTGCGGACCGTATACGTTAAAATAACGCAGGCCTACTACCTGGCTTTGTGCCTGCGGCAGCAGACGGCGCAGATACTTGTCGAAGAACAGCTTGGAGAAAGCATATACATTCAGTGCTTCCTCACAGGCAGGCTCTTCACGGAAGCCATGAGCACCGCTGCCATAAGTGGAAGCAGAAGAAGCATACATCATCTGAATCTTTCTGTCGAGGCAGAAATGCAGCACGTTTTTGGTATACTCAAAGTTGTTTTCCATCATGTATTTGCCGTTATATTCCATAGTATCGGAGCAAGCGCCCTCATGGAAGATAACGTCGATTTTTTCATGATTGAATTTGCCTGCCTTCAGTGCATCCATGAAAGCATACTTATCCATATAATCCTTAACCTTCAGGCCTTGGATATTTTTGAATTTAACCATGTTGGTCAGGTTATCAACAACAAGAATGTCATCAATACCACGGTCATTTAAGCCTTTAACAATATTACTGCCGATAAAACCGGCACCACCAGTTACGATAATCATAATTTGCCCTCCTTAACCATTTTGGCAATTTTTTCCACCACACCGGTTGTGGAATAACCATCTTCAAATTCTATAATGCGCACTTCACCGGCATATTCACGTCCGGCAACCTCCTCAGGCTTGTAATCACCGCCCTTGACGAGAATGTCGGGACGAATTTTTTCAATAAGCTCAGTCGGAGTATCCTGGTCAAACAGCACTACCGCATCTACGCAGGCCAGCGCTGCAAGTACACGCGCACGGTCCAGTTCATGCACCAAAGGTCTTGTTTCGCCCTTCAGTCGGCGAACGGAAGCGTCCGTGTTCAAGCCGACAATCAAATGCTTGCCGAGATTGCGTGCCTTCTCCAGATACGTTACATGTCCTACATGCAGAATATCAAAGCAGCCGTTGGTGAACACAATCTTTTCGCCGCATGCTCTCCAGGTTGCTGCCAGAGAAGCGATCTCCTGCCAGCTCAGCGTGCGATAGCCACGGCCCTGCTTGCGTTCCTCCGTCAGCAAATCTTTCAGCAGCTCGTCACGGTGCACCGGATAAGTGCCAACCTTGGCCACAACAATTCCTGCAGCACGGTTAGCCATATAAACAGCATCAGCCAACGCCAGCTTGCCTGCAACACCTGCCAGAAGCGTAGCCGCTACCGTATCACCAGCACCGGAAACATCAAACACCTCAATGGCGGTAGCAGGGCTGTGCAGCACCTACTCAGTATTAACCAGGCTCATGCCGCGCTCACTGCGGGTAACAACAACATTCTTAATATGAAATTTTTCGCGTGCAGCCTGCGCCATACTGACAACGGCTTCATCAGAGTTTTCACGCTGACAGCCTGCAGCCTCACACATTTCCTTTAGATTAGGCGTAATAAAATCGCAGCCGTCATACTTAGACCAGTCAGCTCCCTTAGGATCAATCAACACCGGTATATCATAGGCCTTGCCCTGAGCAATCACCCATTGGCAAAAATCATCCGAGCAGACACCCTTGGCATAATCGGAAACAATAATACCATCCAAGCCTTCATCAAGCAGTCCTGCCAACCAATGACGCAGCTCAATAATTTCTTCGGGGAACAAATCGCCGGTTTCTTCAAAATCAAGTCGCAGCATCTGCTGATTGCCACCCAAAACACGCAGCTTGGTAATAGTCTTGCGGCGTTTGCTTTTCACTAGTCCCTGATGATTGATGCCTGCATCATCCATCAGCTTTTCCAGCAGCAGACGGTTTTCATCATCACCTGTCACACCGCCCATAAAAACCTGACATTCCAGATGTGCCAAATTGGCCGCAACGTTGGCCGCACCGCCCAGCACAGAATTTATCTTTGTAATACGTGTTACCGGTACAGGTGCTTCCGGCGAAATGCGTTTAACCTCACCTTGGAAATATCTGTCCAGCATTACATCGCCGATAACAGCAATGCGTACATTTTTAATCTGTTCCGCTAAAAAAGTTGTTACAGCTAAATCAGCCAAATTATTCACCATCCACCAGCTCACATAAAATGTGGCCTATCAAAATATGCATTTCCTGCGCACGAGCAGTAACCTTCGCCGGTACAGCAATGCACTCGTCGCACAGCAATTTCATTTTGCCGCCGCCCTCAGCCGTCATGCCTACGCAGAAAACACCCATCCTCTTGGCCAGTTCAACAGCTTCCACAACATTAGCGCTGTTGCCGCTAGTAGAAATGCCTACCAGCACATCACCGGGACGTGCAAGCGCCTGCACCTGACGCACGAAAACCTTATCATAGCCGTAATCGTTGCCGACAGCAGTCAGAATGGAGGTATCTACCGTCAGTGCGATAGCAGGCAGACCGGCGCGTTCCTTTTGAAAGCGGCCTACAAACTCGGCAGCCAGATGCTGGCTGTCAGCGGCCCTGCCGCCGTTGCCGCCGGACAAAACCCTGTTGGCC
>ERZ779832.561-NODE-561-length-8354-cov-3.86312_pt1 | contig 8354 bp, 6 predicted proteins | sample MGYA00511250_ERZ779832 | MGnify/ENA primary metagenome ERZ779832 (study PRJEB29588, sample SAMEA2154726) | human gut metagenome | biome: human gut; feature: human-associated habitat; material: faeces | place: Denmark | collected 2008/2010 ...
GAGTAGACCGTGAGTTGCAGGCCCTGAAAGAGGAACTGATGGCAGCGGGTACGGTACGCGAGAGTCACGATCCGGGACTGATGCTGGTCGACTCGTATTATTATCAGATCGAACGGGTGCGACTGGCGGGACGCTTGCTGATGTTTGCTTCCGATTTCCAGTCGCTCGACGATACGGGGAAACTCTTTTATCTGCATAAAGACAAGTACAAGTCGCAGTGCTTTATCCTGAAGAAATACGACCTTTCCATGCGAGGCAAGGTACCTCAGAACAAGATTTATTCCCTGCGCAAGGGAAGACGTTCGGTGTTCATCAACAATTATGAGTATCCTTTGCGCTGCAACGCCGATGCGGAACCGCTTCCGGCTATCGAGGTACATCCGGAAAACGACCTGACCAGCCGCTTTCGGGGATTGGAGGAGCTGCTTTCGGCGGTGGATGCCGGCAGCAAGGAGTTTTTCGATGCCGAGAGGGAATACTGCCGGAACCACCTGTTCCTGAGCGAACAGGAACGCCGGAAGATGGATGAGATGCTGCGTGTGCAGCAGGATTCGCTGGAAAAGTATAAACATGAACTTGACGAACTGAAACATGCGTACCGAAAAGAGAACGAGGAGTATCCGGATCAAGGATCTGAAGGCGACTTATTTGGAGGAGCTCCGGCGCAGGTGCTTTGAGTGCCTGAGCGAGGCCTTGCAGCACGGAACGGTGCGTCCGGGGGAGCTGGAGGGAGCGGTATGGGAGTATTACCGCAAGACGGCTCCATCCTTGCAGGAGTTTTATTCGCGCTACACGCCCGAGTGGGAAGTGTTTTACGAGCATGAACAGTTGCTGCCGTCCGATTTCCTCGATTTCCTTTACCGTATGCAGTCGGCTTTCCGCAAGCGTTATGCACTGGCCGAGCTCGACGTGCCTTATTACATCGAACGGCTGGAACGGCTGCCTTTGCTGAGTCCCGAACGGAAACGCTTGCAGGAACTTTTTCTGGATAAGTGGCATCGCCTGCTCACGAATAAGGAGTACGATTATCAGTATCATCACATTGAATCGCTGTGCGAGGGATTTGCCCTGCTCGACAAGCAGAACGGACTGAAAACGGTGGCGGATGTGACGGGCTCGCGCGTGAGGTGGGTGCTGCTGGACCGTCCGGAGCTTTACCGTCGTATTGTGCCTTATGAAAAGGTGATGGAACAGAACCGGCATATCCGTGAACTGGTACGGGTCTTAGGAAAACACAGCAAGGGAGAGAAGCGCAGTTTCGATCCGCTGGGAGGTATCCGTGAAGAACAACTGGTGCGCCATGCCGTACGCAGCGATATCGAGGGAGTGACTTTGGGTAACGACTTGAATCATCTGCTCCCGATGGAGTATTGTTACCTGACAGATGAGGCGCTCCGTCCGGTATTCATGCAGAAGTTTGTGGAAAAACGTTTGCAGGTATTCGACAGTCGTTCGGCGGAAGACAGCTCGACACTTCAGAAGGGCAGAAAGCCCGTGAGCGGTCAGGGGCCGTTCGTGGTTTGTCTGGATACTTCCGGTTCCATGCAGGGCAAGCGCGAAACGCTGGCAAAATCGGCTTTACTGGCGGTGGCGAAGCTGGTAGACAGTACGCATCGCAAGTGCTACGTCATCAACTTTGCCGAAGATATTCACTGCATGCTGATCAAGGACTTGCGGACCGACCTGCCGCTGCTGGCCGATTTCCTGAATTATCGCTTCGACGGGGGTACCGATATGGCTCCGGCACTGAAGGAAGCCATCCGTATGATACAAACAAACGGGTGGCATCGTTCGGATGTCGTGATGATTTCCGATTTCGAAATGCCACCCGTAGAGGATGAATTAATGAAACAGATCGTTCGTTTAAAACAGAGAGATACCTCGTTTTATGCGTTGGTTTTCGGGACTCGGCCCGAAATGGATTATCTCACTATTTGCGACCGGACTTGGGAGATGGAGATACCTTGATCTGCTGGATGGGCTGCTGAGTAACATTATCCAGCGGGATAGCCTGGTATTTCACCTTGGCAAAGTCGATGGTCCGCAGGTCGATGCTACGTATCGCACTGTTGTACATGGTGCGGTAATAGATGGTCCGGTTCGCCATGTCGGTAGCCGATGTCCACTGTGTGGCGCTCGGGATGTCGACGGGAACTTTTCCCAGAGGAAATTCAATACCTACCGGAATATCGAAGTTGTTCAGAATTTGGAATCCCTGAAGTACGGTCTTTTCGGCAGTGTCCTGCTGCGGGGCAGTCGACTGGTAGAAAGCTGCGCGTACGAAGCGTGAAGGAGGGGTTACATCGCCCGGTATACCCAGGAATCCACTTCCTGCTCCGAACGATTTCAGCGGGGTAGTGCCCAGATCTTGTGCCGGAGCCGTTCCCGGGAACAGGTTCACGTAATTGTTCAGGTTGGTAAGCTGCCATTCAAAGCCCGGAGAGTTGGTCAGCACACCTAAGTTGTTTTCGAAGAAGTGCGGGGTCTGTCCCGTTATTTCCAGTACGAGCTGTTTGCCGGCCGGATCGGTGAATCGCCAGTGAACGGTAGACGAACGCGGGTCGATGTTGACTACATGTACACTCTTTACCGCCTCTTTTACCTCATCCAGCGTGGCGCAGTTACCCAAGATCCACGAAACCAGTTGCAGGTCGGAAATGGTATTGTCTTTTTCCGCTGCGTTATAATTCTCATATTCTCCGTAAGCAGGAAAGTAGAACAGTCCGGCAGACAGTCCGGCTTCGTTCACGCCTTCCGCAATAAATTCCTTTTGTTCTACCGCCAGTCCCACGTATCCGTAGCGTGCGGTAAATTTCATTCCGTTCACTCCTTCGGGGGTATACGACTGTGCCGCACATCCTCTCGGGACAATGACATACTGACTTTTCAGGTCACTTCCTCCCCATTCGATGGTACGTGCCACGATTGTAGTTCCGTCTTTGCTTTTCAGTGTGATGCCTGTGCAGGCATTTGCGGGCTGCGATGCGATTAGACCGGTCAAGCCCAGCAGTAAAATTGATAATGTCGATTTCATACTCTGTATTTTTTAAATATAACAAAGGTTCGGTAAATATGTTCATTTGCAGATAAATAGTTTTCCGTCCTGCTGGTCGACTACATCCTCTGCCAGCAGGTACGACAAGGCTTTCCGACCTTTCTCCTTGTTGCCGGACAGGGCATCCAGCAATTCTTGCAGGGAACGGGGCGTTTGCAGCAGGGACATGATTTCGTTGCGGATATCTTCGAACTCTCCCTGCTTCAGTCCGGAGGCATGTTTGGCAAGACAGGTGTCGCACTGTCCGCAGTTGTGTTCGTTCTTCTCGCCGAAATATTGCAGGAGCAGACGACTGCGGCACTGATGCTCGGCATCGGCATAGTCGAGCATGGCTTTGACGCGCCGTTCGTAACTAGCCTTCCGGTCTTCGTATACTTCACGGCTCAGCACGAGGCGTTCACTCTCCTGACGCTCGCGGGTATAGATGATGTAAGGCGTTTTCTTTCCCGGTATGTAGTGCAGGACGTGTTGCCGGGTGAGCGATATCAGTGTGTCGTACACTTGCTGGCGGGAGAGACCGCTGCGCAGGGCAAGCGTATCTTCGTTGATGTAGGCGTAATCGCTGAATACGCCGGTATAGGAGCGCAGGATGACGCGGATCAGGTTTTCCGTTTCCGGACTGCTTTCGTGGATGCGATATAACTCGTCGCGTCTCAGGGTAAATATCAGTCGGGAAGCATTGTCCTGCTCGTCGGTGTATTCCAGATAGCCGGCACGGGTGAGAATCTTCAGCGCACTGTCCACCTGAATGGGGAAGTGCTTGAAGTTCCGGCAGAACTCGTCGATGTTGAAGGCGTATGTGCAGCCCAGTCCGTCGCCCATCGCCATCTGGTAATAGTAATTGATATGTTCGTATACCTGACGGATATAGTCCTTTTCGGGGAAGGTATCGCCGATACGCTTGTTCAGAACGGCTTTGTCGCTGCGGGCATACAGCAGTACGGCATAGGCTTTCTGTCCGTCGCGTCCGGCACGTCCCGCCTCCTGAAAATAAGCCTCGGGAGAGTCGGGAAAGTCAATGTGTACCACCAGTCGCACATCGGGCTTGTCGATACCCATACCTAAGGCATTGGTAGCTACCATTACCCGAAACTCTCCGTTTACCCATCCCTTCTGTCGCTGGTCCTTGATGTCATTGTTCAGTCCGGCATGGTAGAAGGTGGCAGTGATATCCTGTGCATTCAGGAACTGGGCTACCTCCTTGGTCTTTTTCCGGTTGCGGGTATAGACGATAGCCGAGCCTTCCACGCTGTTCAGGATGTGGAGAAGCTCTTCGGCTTTGTTTTCCGTACGGCGGACGATGTAGGCAAGATTCTTGCGCTCGAAGCTCATCCGGAACACGTTCTCTTCCTTGAATGCCAGCCGTTGCTGAATATCTTTCACCACTTCGGGCGTAGCCGTGGCTGTAAGGGCGAGTACAGGTACACCGGGGAGCAGCTTACGTATATCTGAAATCTTCAGGTAAGCCGGACGGAAATCGTATCCCCACTGCGAGATGCAGTGCGATTCGTCGACAGTGATCATGCTGACCTTCATACTTTTCAGCTTGGTCTGGAAAATCTCCGTGTCCAGTCGTTCGGGAGAAATATAGAGAAACTTGTAATCGCCGAAGATACAGTTTTCCAGTGCCACGAGAATTTCTTCACGCGTCATGCCCGAATAGACGGCAACAGCCTTGATACCCCGGTCGCGCAGGTTGCGTACCTGGTCTTTCATCAGGGCGATAAGTGGAGTGACTACCAGGCATAGTCCGGGTTGGGCGAGAGCGGGAACCTGAAAGGTGATGGACTTACCACCCCCTGTCGGCATCAGTCCGAGTGTGTCGCGTCCGCTTCCGATGCTGTTGATGATATCTTCTTGTATTCCCCGGAAGCTGTCATATCCCCAGTATTGCTTCAGTATGCTTTTGTAGTCCACGTCGTCGGTAGAAAAGTGATGAATAAAGATTCTTAAAGGAGCAATGATGAATGAAGGATTCCTGCAAGCAGGAAGTAACTTCATTCATCATTGCGGTTATTGGAAAGAGGGCTTGATGTCCTCTATCTGCAATTGGATTTCTCCACGTTTGTGCGTATTCTCTTCAATCGTGTAACAGATGTTGAACGATTGCTTGGTCTTGATGTAGCGTGCCTGCGAGCTTTGTCCGAACGCAATACCGTTCATCACGTTGTTCGACTTGTTGTCTACCAGTTCCAGCTTGATGTGCTCCTGGTCGCGTCCTACCACCTTGCTCGTACCGTAGTCGTAGACATTCAGGGTAGCGAAGACCGGTTTCGGATTATCCGGACCGAAGGGATTGAACTTCTTCAGGTCGAAGAAGAACTTAGGGGTGATGTCGCGGAAATCCAGCTGGGCATCAATGTCGATGGTCGCGCTGGTCTGCTCCGGCAGGATATGGTCGGTTACATATTGTTCGAAACGCCGTGTAAACTCCGGTACGTTCTCAATCTTCATGGAAAGTCCCGCAGCGTACGTATGTCCTCCGAAGTTCTCCAGCAAGTCGCGGCAGTTCTCGATGGCTTTGTACACATCGAATCCCGAAACCGAGCGTGCGGAGCCAGTAGCCAGGTTGTCGGTACGGGTCAGTACCACGGCCGGACGGTAATAAATCTCCGTCAGGCGGGAAGCGACGATACCGATCACTCCCTTGTGCCAGGCCTCGTTGTAAATCACGATGGAGCGTCGTTCCGACAGATTCTCCAGATGATCCAAAATCTTGTTTGCCTCTTCGGTCATCGTCTTGTCGAGGTCCTTGCGGGTTTCGTTGAACTGGTTGATCTGGTTGCTCTTTTCGAGAGCCGACTGAAAGTCTTTCTCAATGAGCAAATCCACTGCCTTTTTTCCGTTCTGTATGCGTCCGGAAGCATTGATGCGCGGACCAATCTTGAACACGATGTCACTCATCGTGATTTCCCGGTCGGCCAGTCCGCAGACATCGATGATAGCTTTCAGTCCGATGCTCGGGTTCGAGTTAAGCTGACGCAGTCCATGATAGGCAAGCACCCGGTTCTCGCCCATGATCGGTACGATATCGGAGGCAATGCTCACGGCGACCAGATCCAGCAGCGGAGTCAGCTGGTGAAACTCTATCCCGTTGTTCACGGCAAAAGCCTGCATGAACTTGAATCCCACACCGCAGCCCGACAGATGATCGTACGGATAAGTCGAGTCGAACCGTTTGGGGTTCAGGATAGCCACGGCCGGTGGCAGCACATCGTCGGGCACATGATGGTCGCAGATGATGAAGTCGATGCCTTTTTCCTTGGCATACGCAATCTCCTCTACAGCCTTGATGCCGCAGTCTAATACAATAATCAGTTTTACGCCCGTTTCGGCAGCGTAGTCCACTCCCTTCTTCGATACTCCATACCCCTCGTTATAGCGGTCGGGAATGTAGTAATCGATGTTCGAATAGAACTGCTGAAGGAATTTGTATACCAATGCGACGGCAGTTGTTCCGTCCACATCGTAATCTCCGTACACCATGATCCGTTCTTTCCGTCCCATAGCCCTGTTCAGTCGTTCCACAGCGATACTCATGTCCTTCATGAGGAACGGATCGTGCAGTTCGTTCAGCTGCGGTCGGAAAAATCGTTTGGCTTCGGCGGTAGAAGTGATGCCGCGCTCCAGTAGCAGACGGCACAATATCGGGCTGATACCGATATCCTTAGCCAGTGCCCTAGCTGCTTCCCGCTGTTCGAGTGTCGGAGGTTGATAGTTCCATTTGTAATTCATTTATATATGTTTTTTCTTTCTTTTCTGTATCAGGAGCCAGACCCGGACACGCGTCGCGTCGTTTCTCTTCTTCGGCCTGGTTATTCAATCTGTAAAATTAGAAAAAAAGAAAGAAAAAAACGGTTAATCCCGCATTTATTTTCGGGGATTAACCGTTTAATTATTTATAATTGGTCTATATTATCCAATTACAGTCCCAGTTTCTTGGCGATGTCGGCAGGGATAGCGTGCTTGTTTACCAGGATGTTCATGGTCTTGTAAGCAACGAATGCTTTTGAAGCGTACCATACACCTTTGTATTTGCCTTCAGTACCCCAAGAGTTCTTAACCATGTAGTATTCTTTTCCGTTCTGGTCTTTAGCGATACCGTAGATTACCATTCCATGGTCGTCGGTAGTTTCCCAGTTGTCGAAAGCTTCCTGACGCATTTCCTGAGTAACTGTGATTTCAGGAAGCGGCTTGCTTGTCAGCTCCTTGCGCTTGTCAGACTGGCTCAGTCCCAGCCAGTGTGCCATATCAGAACCAGTCAGTTCGGCACCCTTTTCTGCGTCCGGGCAAACAGCCACACCGTCGCGTGTAAAGCCTTGTTCACTTACGTCGGCACCCCATGCGAAAGTATAACCGTTGTTGATGGCATTTTCCATGACAGCCATCAGTTCGTCGATAGGCAGGTTGTAAGAAAGCGCGTTACGCCAGTTGTCCTGTACCTCGATGTTGAACTGAGTATAGAACGGATGATGAGTATAAGAAGTCAGTGAAACATAGTCGTCCATGTTCAGGCCCAGTGCTTCGTCGGCAAATGTTCTCGGAGTGTAAGTCTTTCCTTTGTAGGTAAATTCCTTCGGACATGCACCCAGATAAGTATCGTAGATAGCCTGAATACCGTTTTTCCATACCGGAGAAAGTTTCTTCAGATTGCCTTTGGCGATGGCGTTCATGTATGCAGAAGCCACGGCATCCAGTTCGTTGTGGTTGGGCAGAGAGTCGCCGTACATGATACCCGGCATAGCTTCCTGCGGTACCATACCGTAGTTCTCGTAGCAATATACAATGTCTTCGAAGCTTCCACCCGGAGAGAATGAAGCATCGCCGTGGTAACGAACGTAGTTTACGGCACGGTCTTCCATGGTTTTGTGTACCACAAACATTTCAGACAAGTCGAAGTCACCTTTTCCGGCACGTAGCAGCTCGGCTTCCAGGAATCCCAGTGTAGAGAATGCCCAGCAAGTGCTCGACTGGTTCTGGTCTTTGATAGAGGTGATAGGTACTTCCTTAACTGTTGTAAACACAAAGCCTTCGTCTGCTTTGTTCTTTTTCGGGTTCTTGGCATATACGTTGCTGAAACATACGCCCAGAGCCAAAATGGCAATTAATTTGTTCATCTTTTCTTTTTAGGTTTTAATTATTAGTTGTTTTTATTGTTCATTCATAATCTTTTCTACTTCCTCTATCGTGATAGGGATGTGTTTCTCGCCGGTAAAGCGTGAGCCTTCGGGAGTAATCAGAATGTCGTCTTCCAGACGGATACCGCCGAAATCCTTAAACTTGTCGATGGCGTCGAAGT